>Ga0209416_1001272_pt1 | contig 18474 bp, 39 predicted proteins | sample RifGroF1_FD_184001 | JGI IMG/M metagenome (GOLD analysis project Ga0209416, IMG submission 184001) | Groundwater microbial communities from Rifle, Colorado, USA - Groundwater F1 (SPAdes) (version 2) | ecosystem: Environmental > Aquatic > Deep subsurface > Groundwater | place: Rifle, Colorado...
AATCAATCACAATAAAAATTATTATCAATATATTTAATTATCCATTCTATTGCATCATCCACTTCTTTTTTAGATATACTATAATCTTCACTAATTTCAGATATTGTCATTCCACTCTGTAGATTTTTTAATATATCTATAACAGTGATTCTTCTTGCTAATATTCTAGGAATACCACTACAAGTATCTTTAGTTATAATTATTGGCATAATAAATCCTCTTTTAAAATATCATCATAAAATTATCTGTTTCATAAAAAGTAATTTTATCTATTAATTTTCTGTTGAATATATGTAATAAGGACTTTTATCATGTTTATATATTATTTCGCTAATAAAATCATTAATTGAAGCAATATATCTACATTTTTTTGATACAATGTAATCTCTTTTATATACTGGTTTTTGAAATATTGATTTCATAATTAAATTATCCTCCTTAACTTTATTTATTCCAATCTGGATTTCTTGGAACACCAATAATAACAGGACTACCAATTTGAATTTTACAAAAAGTATTAATTACAAAAGCAAATTTTTCTGTCATATATATTTTGGTTTACCTTCATCATCTAATTCCATTGATATAAATTTATCATCACACATTTCCTCAAATACTTCCTGAGTATATAATGTTTCTTCATTCCATGTTAAATCTTTTATTGTAAAATCTACCCATTTATTAGTTAACATTTTTATTATCTCCTCCTTAAACTTTATCGTAAATATATCCTTTATCTTCCTTATTATTTAAAAACCTAATCCAACAATTCTTAGGATTATCTTCACTTTGAAACCATTCAGGAGTATAATGTAACCATTGCAAAACAAATGTTCTAAGTGTAGTACCATGAGTAAAAATAAATAATGTATCTATTCCATGCCTTTCATAATCTCTTAAAATAGTACCAAAAAATTGATGTACTCTTATTGCAACATCAAATACACTTTCTCCCATCGGAAACCTTGCCCAAAACTTACCATTATGATCGTAACATTTTTGATAATGTTTAAATTCATTAGGGTATTTTCTACTCCATTCTTCATAAGGAAGTGAATCAAATAAACCATATTGTTGTTCAACTAAATTAATATGTTCTCTAATATCTTTTATTTTTAAATATTGATTAAATATTTGCCCTGTTTTTCTCGTTCTATCATATGGACTAACCCATATTCTTGATTTATCATAATTAATATTATTTTCTTTCATATAATCAATAAGAAATTTTGCAGAATTATCTGCTTGTTGTTTACCTTTTTCAGTTAAATACACTTTATGATCGGGTAAATCTAAAGTAAAATTTTCTCCTGTATTACAAATTGACTCACCATGTCTTATCAAAAATATTTTCATATTATCTATCCTCCTTAATCATGATCAAAAATTTGTTCTATTCAAACATTAATTATTTTGCTTTATTGATTATTATATTATTATTTTATCAATAAAGCAAGAATTATTTTTACTATTTACTTCTTAAAATCTTAAAATATTCATCAACTAACCTTTTAACTTCTTTCATATCAGCTTTACCTTTCAATTCCTTAGATAAAACCTTCATTACCTCACCAATACTATTTCCAACATTTCCTACATTATCAACAACATTACTAATAATATTTTTCACTTCATCAATACTTAACTTCTCAGGCAAGTATGATTCAAGCAATTCAATAGCATCTTTTAATTCAATAATTTTTACTTCATCTTTTACAAAAGATAATTCTTCCTTATACTTTTTAAGTGTCTTTTCAGTTACAGTAATAATAACATTCTGTTCAAGTTTATCTTCTAATACTCTCAATTCTTTTGCCTTTGTAATAATATCTGATTTAAGAATGCGTAATACAGATAATTTATTTGTGTCTTTTGCTTTCATTGCTAGTTTAATTTGTTCATTAATTTTATTGTACATTTATATTTTCTCCTTTTTATGTATTATATTTTTTATTACTTTATAGGGAGTAAAATAAACATACTCTACTCCCTACTTACCATTTAAAACTATCTGCCAATCATCTTATTCAATTCATCAATAGACATATTTTCATATTCTACATCTTGTTTTCTTGCAATGATTTCCATAATCTTTTGTTCATGCTGTTTAAATTCTTTCTCTTTAAGTTTCATTTCTCTTTCATTTACTTTTTCATCAAAAATATGTTTAACAATTTGAATTTTAACATCTAACTCCTGATCTTCTTGAGATTTAATTTCTAGTAAACTTTCTTCTTGTGTTTGCTTTTGTTGTTTCTTTAAAGTTTGATAAACAACATTTAAATCATTCAATGATAAGTCAAACAAATCCTCAGTATTAATAATACCCTTATACAGAAATCTAAACTTGCTTTTAACTGCTACTTCAAACATATTTACATTGTTGGTTGTCATAATAATCATTTCTCCTTTTTTAATTTATATTTTTTATTTTATTTAAAATTTGATTTTTGTTTTATTATCCTTTTATTTTAAATGTCCAACCTTTATGTTGATTTCTTGTTTTATGTATACATTCATTTATAAGACAATTACTTAAATTATGTTCCTTTGAAAATTCTAATTGATTTGTAAATTCATACTCTATCCCATCAGGTGATATACCTATATAAGTAAATCCAGTTAAATTTTTTCTACTTGTTGATTCAGATACATTTTTATGATGTGTAATAAACATACAAGTTTCTAGCGAATATATTTTAGGTGATATATTCATCTGACTACATAAGATATCTTTATCTAATTCATAACCAACATTATTTTTCCATTCATTATATCCTTTTAAATATTTTATATCTTCACAAAAATTTTGAAAACAATGCCAACGCTCACATACTGTAATACCTATATATGCAGGAAATTTTTTAGGAGCATTTGGAGCATAACATCTTCTAATCATTTCTGACCATACTACATATTCTTTTGTAATTTTGCCATTATTTATTGTACTCCATTTACCTTTACCAACATAACCTACATTATAAACATAGCGGTGATTTGGATTTCTCACATATCCTGTTCTGATATGACCATACTGCGATTCCATAATAGTTCCATCTTTAAATTCACATAGATAATAACAATAGTTTTTATTATTATCTCTTTTATTTATATTATATCTGTTTGTCTTACCTATTATTATAAATTTACCACATGTTTTTGAATTCCATTCAGAACCATTATAATATACTTTTGAAGTATTCTCAATTAATTCATATTCTCCCAAATTATAATTTCACCTCCTTTCTTTATAATATTATATTTATATATTAAAACTTAATTTTTAACATTCCTCTCTGTCTGAGATTTAACTTTCACTAACAATTCATTTCTTTTAGTAGAACTAAATCCTAAACCAGAAAGTTGTAATTCATTATCTTTAACTGCCATTTTTGAACCAAGTGCCTCAAATACTTTCCTATGTTTCATTAAACCTTCTTTTAAAAATTCATTGAATAAACCATTGGGTTTTTCGTTATTAATACAATCCTTTAATATAAACATATAATGCTTGTGACCAATATTATTATCTTGCCAATAGTTAGGTGAATAACAAACAACACTCACAGGAACAAATTGATTAGTTTTTAATCCCCATATTTCTTTACTAGATATATTAGAAGGTAATTTTTCTTTAATACTAAATCCATTAATTCTACTAAACGTGACTTCTGTAACAGTAACCTTTTCACCTTGTTTCAATTCTTTGTTGTAATCAAAACTAAATACCTGTCCATCAAACTCTACTTCTGCCTTAAATCCTTCTCTCCCACCTCTATGAGAATAATTATGAACAAAAAATTTATAAATACCTTCTTTCATTTTTGAAATATTTTCCCATGTGATATTCTCGACAGCCACTTGATCTCTATTTGGATGAATAATATCTACATCAAGCATACCACCTGTAGGAGATAGCATTCTTTTATTCCCATAATAAATTTCATGTCCTCCTGGTTCAATACAATGAGCATCTAAATCATTTCCATCATATTTACCATCATTCCATTGGATAGAAAATCTCAATACACCTTCTACATTTCCACCAGCAGATTTAACTCTTTCTTTCATTGAACTATCTGTAATATTACCACTATATGCCCAACCAAAATTATTATCCCATTTAAACATTGTCTTACTATCTTTGTTTTCTGGAGCAATAAGAGATACCATATTATTAGTATGTTTATTTTCTAACAACACTTCTATTTCTCTTACTGTAGGTAATACATCTTGTATAAATTTATCAATTGTAATTTCTATAACTTTAGAATATTTCTTAGGATTAAGAGGAATACCTTTTGACATTTCAGCAAGTATATTTAATCCATCAGATAATTTTTTAGCAGAATCTCTATTTACAAATAAAATATCTCCTACTTTTATATCACCTAATTCTGCAAATCTTCTTGCTAATGAATCTTCATAACCTTCTGCCACTATAATTTCCCAAAAATCTTCTAACATTTTTTGACTATAAATTGGTTTACTGCGTTTATAGTTTTCGCCAGCTACAATCTTTTCATACTTTGTTACTGCTTTTTCTAAATCCATTCCTTCATTAATATCAAGCAATAATGTTCCCATACTATGGTTTTTGATCCGTCCGACAACTTCACCAACATTAACAGATTTTTCCCATGTATAATTTTCTCTTTCCTCTATTGGTAGTTTATCATATTCTACTTTATATCTCATAAATTCTGTTAATGCTGATTTCCATTCTGTACCTCTGTGTAAACTATTAGATGCAATCAATTCCAATACAGTTAACACACTATCTTCCTTGATTTTATCTAATGATCCTTTGAATACATCTCTTGTACTTCTAAATCCACCTCTAATTTCACCTTCCGACTTATTTGTTTTATCCACAAATTTATCAGGCAATTCTAAGTAAAAATGTTGCCACTCTGCAATTTCTCCATTTTTCAATTGTTCATAATTCTTATCCGTACCAATTTTCTTAAACTTTGTAACAAATACATCCGAAACAACATGAGATTTAACAAATGTATCTAATGCATTTACTACTGGTTGGAATGTCGTACTATTTGCATCAAAATCCCAAATGGTTTTAACTTGATTGTCTTTGATAACTACTACATTTCCGATGTTACGAATAAATTGTCTACAACACGAACAATCATATTCTCTACGTTCCCTGAATATTGGATTATCTTCTGGTAAAAAACTGTCAAGGTAAAGTGTCCACAGATCATCTAAATTTAATTCCACTTCAAACAAATGACTTGCATCTTTAGTTAACTCCTTAAAATTCTTCTGAAATAATACCTTAAATTTTTTGAATTCTGACATATTTTAATCTCCTTTGTTTTTATATTTTTATTTTTAATTTACAAATTCAATATATAACTTTTCTTAACTACAATTATATTATCATTCTGTAACCATAATGTCAATAGTTATTTTTACATTTTGTCAATTTATTTATTGAATTTTAATTTTTTATTCTCCTCCCTATCCCTTAAAATGAACATACAAATTATCTATATTAACTTTATCATCTACTGTCCACCATTCCACACTATCATCACCATCATGACCATTTTCTATTTTCTCGTCTTCGTTCTCTGGTCTTACAAAACAATTGAAATTAATATCTGTACTTATAGAATCATCACAATTTACTATTTCTTCTACTGCATCAAGAATATTTCTTAACTCAATAAATCCTTCATCATCATTTCCTTCCTCATAAAACATATCTTCAAACATTGATTTATTTAGAGTAGAATCACAATCTTCTTTTATCATATTGCTTACAGTGCGAAGATCATATTCTTTATGTAGTATATCTCCTAGTATATTTAGTGCATCTTTTCTATCTAATTTAGAGAGTATATTTGTTATTTGATTATATTTAGTGTTCATGTTTTATCTCCTTCTATATTATTATTTTTTAAAATACCCTTTATTCAATTCTAACCAATTTTTATATACTTGACATTTCAATCCACATTCACCATTACACACCTGATTAGATTGCGTATAATAACAATATATTATATTATCGTCACAATAATTTTGTATTTCAAATCCTTCCATTAGTTATTTTCCTCCTTTAATTCTAATTCATTCTCATTAACATCAACAATATTCCATTTATCACCTTTGCAAAATCCAACATATTCTTTATCCAAATCATTATCAGTATAATAAATCTGAAATGACTTACCTGTGAAAATTAATTGATTCCCTTCTTGATCTTCGATAATAGCACCTTTAGGAATTAAATTTCTATCTACCATTCTCCATAATTCTGAATTATTATAATTTCTATCTAAAAATAATACTTCGTTTGGATAATGAAAATCTGAATCTTTTGGATTATCAAATTCAACAACTATCATATCAAAACCACTTTGTATTGTTTCTCCAATATATACACCAAATTTTTTGTGTTTTAATGAATAAACTTTCATTAACTGATACTCCTTTTTTATTTATTATTCACTTCTAAATATTTTTCAATATAATTTCTGTCCTGAGTGAAAATAGGTATATCTTTATCTACTATCCATCTACTGCGTTCTGTACCATCTTTATCATAATATTCTTTAATAATACACGCACCACGTTTTTGATAAGTAGGATAATCATTAAAATTAATACCTTTTTGTTGGAATAACATCTCTTGAATCTGATTACAATTTATATTGTGTAATTGTTTGTGACTAAAATTAGCATGACCAACCATTTGAATAGCATTTCTAATTGCATCTTGTTGTCTCCAAATGAAAGCATTGCATACTTCTTCTTTAGGTAAATTGAATACCCTAGAATCGAACATTGCTGTAAATATTTTATTTGTATATAGATTATTATATTCTTCCTTTGCTTCTTTTGAAAATATGCTATCAATATTATTAATATAAAATTTATTAAATGCCAATGTTGCCATACTTGCAGATACAGAAACCATCTTTTGAATATTTTTATCAAACCAAGATTGAGTAGTAATATTATCATAATCAGTAAGTAACAAAGATATTTCATCACTTTGTACGTATGCTATTTTACATCCCATAACATTTTCACACAAATATTTTGCTGTTTCCCACATAGATTCCATTAATATCATATCAAATGGTTTTTGAAATCCTTTAGTAAATGTGTGGAAATTTTTACCGTCAATTCTACAAATACAAGGTATTCTCCTAGTTAAATGTTTTCTTTCTACATTTTCATATTATTTCATTCTATTACCTAAATCATTTTTATTTTTCAACACTATTCACCTCATATAAATTATTTTTTATTAAATAATATTTAACTACATTTGGTTCAATATTATATATTTTTGCTATACTATAATATGTGTAACCTTGATTGTAATATTTTATAAATTCTTGCTCTTTATCTTTATAATTTCCTGGTTGTTTATTTTTATATTCTTTATATATCCATTTATATTTATATTCATCAAATGGACATTCTCCTATATAATTTAAAAATTCTTTTATTTTATGATGTGGAATATATATTATGTATTGATTATTTTTTTCAGTCTTTTTTAATTCTGCATTAAATATATTTAGTTGTGGTATTATAATACTATTTAATTCATTATATGTAAAACAATTAGTTGATAATTTTACATATTGACTATATTTTGAACAATTTAAACTTCCATCACCTATATACCAAACTAAACAAGTTAATGGTGTTAATATCAAATAATTTGGTATTATTTTTATATTATTTTTATACCATATCTTTTTTAATTTTGTAAATGATATATTTAATTGTGTTCTTGCTGTATACCTAGTGTATACTTTATTAGTTCTTTTATCATAACATGAGTATTCTTTAATCCCTTCTTTTGTTGAATAATTGTTAAAATAATTATAAACATATTCTACATGATTTTTAATTTTTGAAGTATAAGAAAATTGAGAATTACCATGTTTTTGTTTTGTTAAATGACCATCTCCTAATAAAGCACCATTAATTACTTCTAATTGTATATCTGTTAATATTATTTCTTTATTTGTAAGCCATTCTTTTGGTTTCTTAGAACTAATATTATAATCTTTAAAATTTCTTCTAATTGTATCTGTACTGCAATTTAATTGCTTTGCAATTGATTCTTGTGACATATTTTTATTAAAATACATATCTAACAATAATTCTTTATTTAAAATTATTTTATTTATAAAATAACACCTCCTTCATGCGATCTCCAAGAGAATCTTTACTATTATTCATTATTATTTTCCTCCTCTAATACCCATTTTAATATTAATTTTTGCTGTTCTAATCCATATATTCTAATATCTCTATTTTGAATATAATCACAATTTTTATTTATTCTTTCTCCTCTTTGTTTTTGATATTCCAAACATTCTATATTTCATTTTGCAGTTTTTTAATTTCATTATTAATATCACTTGCTTTATAAAGAATACTTAATTCATTTTTCATATATTATTCTCCTTTTCCAAATCATAACCAAACAAGAAATTTATCATGATTTTTCAATTTTTAAAATGCTGTAAACCCTTATAAATCAATGGTTTCTAATTTAGCAAATTATTAATTTTTGGTGTTTTTATTTGTTTTTATACTTCTTTAACAATTCATCAAGTTTATTTTGATTAATAGAAATTTTTATATCTAAATCATGTACAGTTTTATACACATCACTTCTTTGTTGTGATAAATTTTCATACTTATTCCATATTTCCTTTGCTAATTTTGCATCCTCTTCACTCATTTTCATTATTATTTCTCCTTTCCTCATTAATAGGTATCGCTTTAATAGTTACCTCAAACTTATACATTTTACCTGATTCTAATTCAGGATAACAATGATCTGGATACATACTATACAAATTTTTATAAACATAATCTTCATCATAATCTTCTGGAATTTCATTAAATATATTTACGTAACTATCTTTAGTTATTGCAAATATTTTTTGCTCACCATTCCCATATATAGTACCTTCAAATTCTGTTGTTTTAGTTATCATATCATCAATCTCCTTCAATTTATTTACATTTAATAAAACACCATTTCATACTTATATATTCCACAAATCCATTCTTCAAATAAAAATCTCTGTGTTTATCCGTCATCTCACTACCTACAATTAACGTCTTACCTTTAGGCATCCTTCTATATATCTCAGTTAAAATACTACTTCCTATGCCTTGTTGTCTATATTCAGGATGTACTTCTAATAAATAAATCATCCATATCTCAGGATATAAGTGTTTCATTCTCCAATATTTATCTGTTTTAGTATTATACCATGCAAAACCTAATAGTATATTATCTTTATAATAGCCTATTCCTTGTCCTAATTTTGCATTCTCATATAGTATGATTTCTTCTTTGCTCCAAAATTTAGATATGTATTGTTGAAATTGAAAATTGATTAACTTTTTAAACATATTAAAAACACCTTAATCCTAAAACTGCTAATCCAAAAAACATTATCAATGTTAAAACCCAAGGCCACACTTTATCAAATACATTGTATAATAGTTTATTACGGAATTTAATTGGTAGATTAACTTGAATTGATTTATTGTAAGATATTACTGACTTCATATTTATTATCTCCTTTACTCAATATTTATTTTTCATATCTCATTGCATGTTTCTCTACTAAATAATCTTGTTCACTTTCTGGTAAATCATCAACCAAAACTTTAATAAACTTAAATTGATTAGATAGATAATTCCATCCACAGTTATTACACGTTCCAAATGCAAATCCCAATTCATCACCACATTTTACACATTTCATATTTAGTTATTCTCCTTTATTATTATGTCTTTTAATAAAATATTCATAAAACCAACATACATGATTACTATTCTCTTGTCTAAATAAATTTTGCAAATATTGTCTTGAAGTATGACAACTTCTTTTAAATTGACAATCACATTCACCATGTTTTTCATTTGTATCACCAAAACAAGTTGATTGATATTCACAATCATGATGACCACCATTTTCATAACATAAATCTAACATGAAATTTCCGTAACATTGTTTCATTTGTTTATCTCCTTTCTAAATTTCTAATACATTTCTTATCTCCATAATCTTTTTCTTTTTACCTTCTTCTACTCCATCATTATAATTTTGTTTTATTTGTTCATTTAAACACTCTCTAATTTCAGATATAGTTTTATACTTGATAACTAATCCAAAAATAAATTCTTCAATTTTATCTACTTCAACTTCTTCTTTTAACATTTGATATAATGTTTTACCTTCTTCGGTATCATTCTTTATAATAATTTTAATACCTGTTAATTTATCTTCGCATTGTTTATGATATGTTCCAAACATAATTAATCCATATGGATATTGATTGGTATCACAACTACAAGAAGTGTTAAAATCTATAACTCCGATATGTATTTCTTTATTATTCATTTGTATAACCCCCATAAATTTAATTTATTATCTAACTAATAACTATTCTATCCTAAATCTTACTATATGTCAACAATTATTTTTATATTCTTTTAAATCTTTTTTGAATTTATCAACTGCCAAATCTTTTCCTTTTGCTTCAACCATAATATCAAAATCATAAATTTCGGATTGTTTCAAAATATCCTTACAATAATCAAAATCGATCATATCTGCATGACTTCTAAATTCTTTATTTGACTTAGGAGAACTTATGTGTATCTTTGGTATTTTACCATTCCAAGTATCGAATACAGACTTTAAATCTAATTCTAAATCATCATTATTGCAGTACATATGGTGAATATCGAGTACAATTTTCAATCCAGTATGGTTATGTATCTTCATAACATCATTAATTGTATAAGATTTATCATCATTTTCTAATACAATATGATTCCGTAACTGCTCTGGTAACTTATTAAATACCCCAATAAATCTCTTTATTGCTTCTACTTTGTCACCATATACCCCACCTACATGTATAACTATATTAAAATCATCATTCATTTCTAATCTCATAGAATTCAATATATTATAATGATAAATTAAATCCTTTATAGAAGACTTAACAACATCTTTACTTGGTGAATTTATATTAACTATTTGTGAAGGATGCATACTACAACGTATCCCATTATCTTTACATAATTCACCTATACGTTTTAAATCATGTCTAATCCAAGACAAATAATCTATACCTTTAGATATTTCATGAGTAGCAAATGGAACAATGTCTGAACTTAATCTAAACATTTTAATATCATCAATAATACACTGTCTGATTGTTCTTTCTGTTTCTTTTATATTGTGCATTACAGTTTGATGTAATCTATTTTCACTAAAATTAGCAAGTCTAAATGTTTTATATTTAGTATTACACTTTAAAGACATACACGCAAATCCAATATTACGAATTGACATATAAATTGCCTCCGATTAATTAAGTTTATAAATACATAATAAACTATATCAATTGTAATGTCAACATTTATTTTTATATTTTAATGATTATTTTATAATAATAACCTTTACATCTCTCCTGCCAAATTCTAATGCTTCTTTTTTAGTATCCATATATAAATCAATCCTATTACCTTTAATTGCTCCACCAGTATCTAATGCTATCGCTTCACCGTAATCTTCTATGTATAACCTAGTTTTTAACGGTATTATTCTAGGGTCTACTGAAACAGTACCTCTACTAACTTGTGTACCTGATTTTGTATAAGCCGATGCTTCCATTATCATTATATGATTATTATTTTCTTCTTTTTTAATTATATTAAAATTAATTGATTCTTCTACTAAGGCAATAGGTTTATTCTCAATTAATTGATTATGTTGTTTATTAACCCTTTGACTATAAGATAACTCTGTAGAAAACATAAGTACAAAAAATAAAGTGAATGTTACTACGATTATATTTTTCATCATCAATTCCCTTCTAATTTATTTATACTTTAAAAGTTAATAAAAGTCTATTTGGTCATGATTTTATAACTACATATAGTATATTATAAAACTGCTACATACTATATGTAGTGTTTATATTTTTATCATGCTAACATATGCAATCCTTTATCTATTTCTGCACCAGTTATAATTGAATTTCCAATATTAACACCTGCATTATCAATAGTATCACCAACATACTTTAATCCAGTTTTTAAATTATTAGCTATATTAGTATTAGCAATTGCAACATTATCAATAGATTCACTAATAGATTTTCCATGATTGTTAATGGCATTTATTTTATTATCTCTGTATTTCATATCTTCATAAATTTTATCAATATTTTGAATTTGAGACAAAATATTATAATCTATACTTTTAAATTTAAATGGTTCTCCTCCATTAATATAAGGTATCACGGAATCATCATTTATTTCTGTATTTTTAAATCTAGATGCATATAAAATAGCATTACTTTTAGAATTAAAATATTGATTATCTATACTACCATAAGAAGTTATAGTATGATTATTTTTAGTATTAGGATAAAAAGCATAACATGGTATTTGATTAGTAGAAATATTTAAAAGTTTGTAATTAGAAAAATATAAAATATTGCTATCTAAATAATTCACAAACTCTATATTTGCATCAGGATAATATTCTGAAATTAATTCCAATAATAATTCAACACTATTAAAATTATAATTACAAATACATTTAATTTCTTCTTCCTCTGTGATTACAAATGGCAAGTATCTACCTTTGTCTTCAGAAATAAACATTTGTTTATATTTATTGTGAACATGCATATTTGGTGATTTAATAATACTATTAATATTGACTTCAATATGTTTTTGTAAATCAATACCTTCTATATTTAATAAATCTATATTGATATGCCTAGTCCCATCTTTTATTTTTGGTAACATTGGCATGAATTTATCTAAAGAAGATTGGAATTTATTTATTACAGCAAAATATAATTTATTATTTATATAACACCATTCTAAATCTTCTTTAAGAAAATTGTCATTACTAAGGCTTAAAAAATCATTAATATGGTTTATATCTTTAATAGAATAATCAAATATTGTTGCAAAATTATAATCAAAAACAGGATAAGTTAATATTACTTTATTATATAAAATAAATTTTTCTAGTGCAATATTTTCAGACCAAACAGTTTCTTCAAAACATAATCTTATAATATCATATAATTTATTCATATTCTTTAAATTAAGTTTTTTATAAAATATTCTTCTTTATTATAATTAATATATAAATAATAATTCATAATGCATCCTCCATTTAATTTATTTTCTTTGGTTCACAACCTATTATATCACACTTAGTACAATCATGAATACATAAATTACAAGAACAATCAATACAACGAATTTTATCATTTCCTTCTTCTGGGCATTGTTTTTTTTGTATCATCTACAAATTCTTTTTCAATAACTAATCTATCTATTATTGTATCTACAATTTCAGACCATCCTAGTTCTGTATTTAAATCTTCTTCATTATTAATAAAATCTGATTCAAAAATAAATTCATCTGGTAGTTTTAACTTGTCAATTTTAACTTTAATTTTACCCATAATTTATAACCTCCTAAATTAATTATTTTATAATACCATACTTTTAAACAATTTTCCATTTACATTCTTGATATTCTTTTCTTTGAATCCTACTTTGCATATGATGTTTTATTTTTACAAGTATCTTATTTACTTTATTTCTAATATGTTCATCCGTACAATTTATTCTTACTAGTTTAAATAAATCAGGTTTTCTTTCCCAATACTTATAAGGTTGACATATTCCTGTTGATATTTTTAGATACTCATCTTTAATTTCAAAATAAATATCTAATCCTGTTTCTTCATTTTTGTAAATTGGTTTTTCTCTTACTGTTATTTTATATTCTATATTTTCTTCTGAATAGTTATCTATAATACATTTAGAGTCAGTTAATCCACAATGTTGTTTAATACGTTCTTCAATTATATTTTTCTTATTGATAAAGTTTTCTACTTTAAGTTGTTCTATTTGTTTCTCAAAACCTTTAATTAGTTTTCTAAGATTTTTAATTTGCTTATTGGGGTTAGGTTTAATATTCAACATATTATATTTCTCCTTTCTACATTATATATTAAAATATTATTAATAATCTTGTCTAATACCAACTAATGATAGCAATGCATATAAATTGTGTTCTTTTAATTCATAAAGTACAAACTTAATTGATAATTTATCGTTCCATTCTAAAAGCATATATGCATGTTTATGATTTATCTCTTTAAACTTTTCAAATGGTGTCATTTTATATCTCCTCTCATATATGTAATAAAAATAGTATAACATTATATTTCTATTCTGTCAACTGCTTTTATGATAGTTTATTAAATTATTTAAATTATTTTTAAGTAAATACCACCTAATATATTAACACTTGTAATTATTGTTAACATAATCATATATGATTTAAAACTTAATAATTGTGATTTTTTATTTTCTGTTTTGGATATAAAATACATTGACCAAAAACACAAACTAAAAATTATTGATTCACTTATGATTAGATAATTAATTAAATTGATATTGTTTATCATATTAACCTACTCCTCGATAATACTTATTTATCTTTTCCAGACAAAACCATTATTGCTTCTTCCACTCTTTCATTAGAAACTTTCTTATAATACGTACAAGGTAAAATATTTCTGCCATCTTCCTTAATAAATTCTCCAACAAAAGGACAGTCTACACATGTTAATTTTCTACTTGCTACATGACAAATTGCAAATGCTTTCAGTACGTCTAGTGCTTCTTGTTTGGTCATAGTTAGTTATCTCCTTCTTTATAATTTGAATATGATTGAATCATATTTATTTGTAACTCTGATATAATATATCAGATATTAAATATTTAAGAGTTTGGTAATACATATGCAAATTATCAAAATCACTATCTATAGTTGTTTGTCTTATCACATCTCTAACTTTTTTCTTTTGTTCTTCCACATCTTCAATTGTTTTAAAATTAGTTATAAATCTACCTTTATCATTTAAAAATTGATTAATTATATTTTCCATTTTTATCTCCTTTATCTTAAATATACTATTTGTTTATTAATTTCATTTTTGCTTAGTTTTTTCATAACTTTACTTGCATAAATAGCATCATTTAAAGCACGATGAAACTTATTGCCAATTTTAATGCCATAATGTTTAACTGCATCTTCTAAACTTACTTGAATATCATTTTCATTTTTAATAGAATGAATATATTGTAAATCTACATATTTTTCTATAAAATTATAATTTACATTGTTATATATGCAATTACATATCAGTACAAAAATATCATCATTTCCCCCCATGTACAAAACACGTAGTTATCTGTACCAATCCATTCTCTAAATTGTTTTATGCATTTCTTAAAACCTAAAGTTCCATTTAAATCTTCATTTGATATTTTTGTCATTCTTTTAAGTATAGGATTTAACTTTTTATATAATTTTGGTCTTATAATTATTTGAAATGAATCCATATTTTTATTCAATTTTTTCAAAATAATAAGTATAAAAATTTCCTACTGATTTTAAAAATCTAAATTTATTATTATATTGGTCTAAAAGAGTAATAAAATCTCCTTCTTCAGAATAAATTTTATACTCATGTTTTCTATAAAATACTAAATTATTTTCAAATAAATCATGTAAACATTTAACTGACATAATTAACTTCTCCTTTATATTTTATTATGCAGTTTTCAAATATCCATCAAAATGAGTAAAAGTATATCTGTATCCTAAGATATCACAATGCTTTTTGAATAATTCTGCATCTTCTTTTTCCATCAGCAAGGAACAACATGGTAGTTTCTCTAAAAGTACAGTTAACCATTCTTCATCTATACCTTTATTTCCCCATCCAAGAATACACCAAAAATAAGGCTCTTCTGCATTATCCCAAAGATGAGGATTCATGATAACTTGTATTTTGTATTCTGTTTTTGGTTTATTTTCAGTTTTATTTTCTAATGTTATAGTCATATTAATTGCTCCTTTCTGTAGCAATATGTGATAATAATAAATTTTTAATAACAAATCAATCTTACCACATATTGTTTATATTATAAAATATAATTTACTCTTTGTGTCTTTCAGAAAATGTTTCCATCCAATTTTTCAACACCTTTTTAGCTTCTACTTCTGATAATTCAGAGAATTCCTCTAGTAAATACGGAACTGCACCAAACATGTTAGTTACTCCACTTTCTCTAAGTATGTCAAGATAGGTAAAATAATCTTCATTGGTATTTTCTTGATTAAATTCTATATCCATGAATATTTCTCCTCCTTTATTTAACTGATTTTAAAATCATATTAGTTATTAGTTTTGATAATATAAATACTAGATAAAATATCATTAAAATAACTATTATCCTTATTAGTATATTAGGTGAAGCTATTTGTATTATTTCAAAAGCATAACAAGTTATAATTACTAAGGCGATAGACATTATAACTTCTCTTAATATTTCTTTTTTCATATTAAACATTTTAATCTCCTAAATTTCTTAATAGACTCACGATTCTACAACAATTTTAAATCCAAATACGTTCTTTCTGTTTTATTACATAAAAAACATAAAAAGCATAAATACCATTTTACCAACATTTTTCCATAACTTCATCCATATCAATATCGTAAAATTTACCATTATAAACATAATCAATTTTACCTTTAAATACTGTAATTAAATCATCTGGTAGATATTCATGTTCTAAACTATCAATTTCCTTAATAATATCACTAATTTTTGTTATATTCTCTGGTCTGTCAGTGTAGATTCTTGCTTCATGTTTTTCAAATAGTTTCATTGTTATTTATCTCCTTTAATTTTATCATGTTTTATTATCTATAATATTCTTCTAAAATTGCTTTACCATCAACTAATTCATAACAATCAATTTCATAACCTTCTTCATCACTCCAATTACACCAACCAGGATTACCTTCACCATCTGAATCTTCATCCCACATATCAATTGTAGTAACATTGCAATAATCTGGTTTAATCCTATTATTATATTGAAATAAATCATAATTTGCTAGAATATTTTTAATTTTCATTGCTTCTTCTATAGAATTTACATCTACATGAAATGCTTTACATGGTACTTGTGGAAAATGACTAACTCTTAATTTAGTTTCTGTCATATAATCAATCTCCTTTTCATATTATATTTTACTATTTAACATTAATCTTAGTCAATACAATCTGACCATATTCATTAACTTCTATGTATCCACCACCTTACAATAACAATTATATTTCATTTCTGTTTAAAAGTCAAGAAAAACTTTACTGATAAATTAAATTATTTTAATATTATTTTTCATCTACTATTTCATTCACAATCCCAATCCCATCTCTCCACTTTAAAACTTCATCATCACTAATAGGCAAGGTACTGTGATAACACGCATAACATATTATTTCTCTTGTTCTTTGTGATAATTGTTTACCTGTCATGGCTGAATTGATGATTTCTGTTAGTATTTGTTTGGATTTGTTTGATAGATTTGATAAGTCATTGGTTAAATCAAATGAATCCCATCCTTGTCGATCTGTTGCGAACATATTTGATGTACTCTCCTTTTCTGTGGTTTATTAGTTTTGTTTTTTAGTTGTTATTTTATATATATTATTTTATTAATCCACACATTGAAAATAACATAATAAGTCCTAATACAGTAACAACAAACATTTTTATCACTCCCTTTTATTTATTTTGTAAAAATATTATATTAGATTAGATTTATTATATCATTATTCAAATACTTATTGATTTGATAACTTAGTTTTTCTTTATATTTACTTGCTTTAATATTATTGATGCTAACTGTTAATTTTTCTTTTGAATCATTAGTAAATATTTTCTTATAACTTTCTACTAATTCGTAAAAATGTTTTTTAATTTGACTGGCAGAAGATAAACGTGTTAATTTTTCTAATGTACCTTCATAATCATAATAATTATTTTCATTATTATCTTCTAATATATTCCAGCAATCATTAATCACAATTTGAAATTGATTCAATATATTATTTTTATCTTCTTGACTTAAGTTAATATTATTATTTTTGAAACAATTTTCATTTATAATTGTAAACATATTAATAGTAACAAGTTCTAATATAGATTTATACCCTTCAAAGCACATAGTATCAACTGCAATGTTTAAATATTTTTTCATATATTTATTTTCTCCTTTGTAATTTAATTGTTATTATATTTACTTTCCTTAATTATTATACTATATATTAGTGTTGATTGCAAGATAATATTTTTAATTTTTAACATTTATTTTATTAATAGTACAATCTGTTTGACTTCGCTAAAGCTACGTCAAAGTTAGAATTTTTGCTTATTTTATTTTAACCGACTAAACATTATTAACTATAATACTAAAACCGACTAATAATTAATAGATATAATATATAATATATATATGGTTTTAAATTATACTTATTGA
>Ga0209416_1001274_pt1 | contig 18434 bp, 38 predicted proteins | sample RifGroF1_FD_184001 | JGI IMG/M metagenome (GOLD analysis project Ga0209416, IMG submission 184001) | Groundwater microbial communities from Rifle, Colorado, USA - Groundwater F1 (SPAdes) (version 2) | ecosystem: Environmental > Aquatic > Deep subsurface > Groundwater | place: Rifle, Colorado...
ATGCTTAACCGGCTTAAAGCCGAAAGGAGTATCAAGATTTGCCATATTTTTTACCTCAACAAAAATTTAAATTTTACGAAATAGTCACACTTCCAGACAAGCCATCTTTACCCTCTCCACGAGAGTTTCGCTTAATTTGGTTTTCTACCTCACTAATCTTGGCTTGTGATTCGGCTCGGTCTGCCTCATAAAGCTCTTCTGGGATCTCCATTAGAACAGCTCTTTGATTGTTACCCACACTAGGGTTAGTGGCACTACCAATATTAGTCGGTCTGCCAATCTTTGAATCCCCAACAGGTGAGCCATCATCAACAGTGTTCCATCCAGCGTCCTTGAACATCTGAATGCGATCTCCAGTATCATTAACAAACCGGCGCACGAAACCGGACTTCTTCGGTGCAGTCAAGATATTTCTTGATCCAAGCGGTATTCTTTTGCGGGGCTGCTCGCTTTTAACACTCTCTATTTTAGTTGCCTGCTCTGTCATAACATAATCCTCTTATTATTCTTGCATACTTGCAATGTCTTTAATATATTGTTCTTCGGACATAATGCCACCGCGAACAAATTGGTTCATGATACTAACTTGGTCAGGAGTCAGATCAGCTTTGCTGAAAGAAGTTGAAGCACCTTTATTGTTGGAACCTTTATCGACTGGAGAAACAGGTCCGATTGGTTTCGTTGCAACATTGGTAACTGTTCCAGACTTGGAAGGTGCAAACTTTTCTGGAAAAACCTCTTGAACTTTCTGCCGTACCAGTGCATAAATCCTCGGAAGTGGAGCACCAACATAATTTTGCGCTACACTATCTGCAAACTGGGCCATCTCGTTGTCTTCCAAGTACCATTGATTATCCTGAATCCATTCATCATATACAGGATTTTCAACAGTACCAGACTTGCTACTATCATTAATTTTGGGTGCAGCAAGATCGTTTTTCTTTGCTTCGATCTGTGCATCCAACTCTTCAACTTTATCTACATCAGCAAGTTCAATAGCCGACTTGCGTTCCTTCTTAAGAGATTCGATCTCAGCAGTTAACTTCTTAACTTCAGTCTGATAGACTTTCTCATTGTGTTCTTTCAGTGCATTTACAGATGCCTGAACAGCACTAAGATTCTCCTTCAAGTCTTTGTTGTGCTTACTCATTGCCTTCTGAATGTCTTTCGACCTCAGAATATATGTGACCGCATCAACTGCGTCTTCACCTACATGATCAGCACGCCAGCCAAGTTGTGCAGCAAGTTCTTCTACAGATGGAGCATTCTTGGTTTGATCAGAATCAGCATTACCATTAGGGGTTTTAGTTTGATTGGAAGATTGATCATCACCAGAATTGACGGCCACAACAGCAGACTTAATAACCTTGTCAATAACTGCTGTTGCTTCTGTAGAAGAACCATCAGTTGCTTCGGCTGCACTAATTATATCATCAACGAATTCTTCTGCCATAATAACACCTATTTAAAAGAGTAACCGAGCTAAAACATCATTGTCATTAATCAAGACATAAGAGTTGTCATCCTTGCCAGGCATTGACACACCGGCATAACGGGAGTAACTAATCTTATCGCCGACCTCTGCCCAGGCAACTCCGTCATCAAGGTCTTTCCAGGCAGTAGGTCCAATGGCAATCAAGGTTCCTACTGTTGCTGCTTGCTGTTCCTTTTCCCGAATTGTCTCAGGCAAATAGATTCCGCCCTTAGTCTTTTCTTCGACCTTCTCAGGAAGAATTAGCAAGTGCCCGCCAGTCGGTAAGATGCCAGATTGATTAATAGCCATAATGTGTTCACTCATAATTATTACCCTTTTAAATAATTGTTATTCTTAATAAATGCGTCTTCTTAATAAATGCGTCTTCTTAATAACCACTTACTTCATCAACTTCATTCTCTACAGAACTATCTTCAAAAGAAATATTAAGAAGCTGATCCAAACCAGCTATTTGCCCAACTAATCTATTAGTAGTTCCATGTGTAGCAGCTGCCTCATAGCCTATACTATTTCCATTGGCAAGCTGTTCAACTATTGCTTGTCTAGATTTCTTAAGTTCAGCAAAGATCTCTTTCGTTACTGGATGGTTTTTCCACTCTTGGAATTGTTCACTAGTTAGCATAACTTAATCCTTAGTATTTTTAGTACAATAACTAATACTATCAGTAGGATTAGGCCGTAATCTCATAACTAATATTCTATTATATTCAATCATTATCTCTAGTTGTCTATTAAGATAACACCAATCATTCTCAAACAAAGTAATTACCTTCTCATAATTTACAAGGAAAGTAACTAACTTAACAATCTTTTCACTAAGTTCCTTCTGTTCAACTAAAACTCTCTCTTGATATTCTTCCATCTGAGTTCTCCTCAATTCTGATTAACTTTCTCCAAATCTTTCTTCCTCTTATTCGCTGCAGTTGTTACATTACCAGCATAAAAAACATTCTTGTCTGGAGTATCATTCTTATTTTTACCCAAACCAAGTGCACGTAAAAAAGAAAACGTACCTTTCTTTTTCTTTTCTAATTCATCCATCAGATTTCTCCATCAGTTTATTACTACAAGTCAGTGTTATTGTACCTACTCCTAAATGACCTATCCCGAAAGGCATTGCATGAATAGCACAAACAGCACCATAAAGGACATGACGATCTGTGCAAGTGTCTTTCTTGATACAATCTCCCTGACCTTCAGGTGTTGCTGAGGGATAATTACAACATGGTGTTACGAGTGAATATGACATATTATTCTCCTTTGTTTAAGCCATACTCTTTTTTCATAGTACTTTCTTTCAATCCACCAGGAGCTTTGCCAAGACTTTGCTGAGATCTCCCAAGCTCTAACTGCCCAGAGATTTGTTTATCCTTAAGAGCTAAATCAATCTTGTCATTATCCATTTCTTCAATGGTCTTTTCTTGCTCAAGTTGTTTGCCTGGAATCTCTGCCCTTATCTTATCTGCTTCTGCATTCAACTTTGCAACCTTTGCTTGAAGCTCCTCAATCTCAGACTGGAGTTTTTGCATAGCGAGTTGTTCAGCAGGATCAGGCTGATCATCTTGTGGCATGAACTTTTCAACATCTTCTATATCAAGTGCAAGTAAGTATTGTCGCAAGATCTCCTGATCATTCAATCCTTGCCCTCGCAGCTCTAGCATGGCCTTCGCCTTGAGAAGCCGCTGCATCATTGTCGTGCTGTTCGGATCACTAACCGGTACAACATCGAAATCTGCACTAGAAAAGTCAGCCTGAACAATTGCAGCACTATCATCCAGGACAACGCTATATGTCATCTGATCTAGATAAAGAGCATTAAGCCTTCGTAACTTTATGAACTCCTTATATTGGCTACGATAAAGTCTCTTGTGAATGGCACTATAGACTTGCAACCCCTGCTCAATAAGTGCAAGAACAGATTCAGCCGGAACATTCGCACCTGGAGAATTGCCAGCAAGAATCTCTGTCATGCTGGCAAGTTCTTTGCCACTCTCGATTAAAAGGCCGAGCAATTGGAAGAGAACATTACTTGGTTCACGCACTGGCATTGGAAAGATGTTCTTCCGCAGATCGTCGCCAGTTGCATCAACTGGTTTCCACTCGCCAGACTTGACCTGGATTGATTTGCCCCTACCGAGTTTAAGCCCCCTACCCAGGAATCCACTTTGACGATTTGATAACGTCCCTGCATCCAGCAACTGATTAATAACTGTGTTTATAGCTGAGTTGCTGCTCATCAAAAGAGAGCCAAACCCCATACCATAAAAGCCGCCATCAATCGCAGGCATAAAAATAAATCGAGTAAAATACTGTTCAGGAATTATTTTAACAATCGGTCCGTCTGGATCAACTACGCCAGCTTCATCAGACTTGCGAATAATTCCATCCGTGGCAAACCTCGGAGAGATCCTTACTAACTTCTGTGACTGCTCATGGACAGTTACTACATATGGCTCTTGATAACCATCCCCATCAAGGTCGTACCAACGATGTTGTTCAATAAACAAATGTGGAGTGTCTTCATCTACATCAGCAGTCTTATCGCTAGTGGCTTGACCAAGTTCGTCGATATTAAACTTGATAAAGATTCCAGAATTGATGCGTTCAACGATTTCGTTATGGTACAAATAGATTCGATGCGTAACTCGTGGAGCCCTCTCCAGTGATTCGGCAAAGTAATTTACAACTAAATCATCAGCGAAGACTATCTGAGATACAGACTTCCTTTCAATCGAATCAAAGTAACTCTTTTTGAATACACAACCGATTGCTGGTAACGTAAAAAGTAGCTGATCAACTCCTTCTTCCCAATCTTCCATTAGGGATAGAAGCTGAAAAGACATAAACTGAGAAATTCGGTTAGCCTTATCGAACTTACGGTTGTCAGGATCAGTTCCTATTACCTTACCTTTTACGACTTCATTCCCTTTAATGAGTTCAGGATATGCGCGGGCAGCAAACTGGATACAGGCATTAATAATTAATGGATACTTAACATTCGCTACAACTTCACCTGCATAGATTTTCTTCTTTACGAGCAGCTTCGCCAGGTCTATGATCTGCACATTGAGAGCTTCCCACTCTGTGCGGCTAGCCAGATCGAGTTTGTAGCCTTCCAGGACTTTGGTCGTTATATCAGATAAGGTTTCCTTATTTTGTTTGTCTGCCAAGTTTGTGATGAGAACAACTGCTTCAGCTCGAAGAGCTTCTTTTTCTACAAGTGCAGTCGTAAGTGAGTCTGCCTGAACGGGGGCAATTATATCCTCGATGGGTTCCTCAGTTGCCCAAAAAGGAACTTGGCCCAGGAGTGACGATTGTTCGGTGTCTGGCAAGTTTGTGCCTGTATTCAAGGTTGAGTTTATACGTGTAGGCAGCTTCGCTGCTTGGCCAGCTATAATTGCATTCGCCATCGGAGTCGCTGGATTACCTGGATCAACAAGTTCCTCTACAGGAAATTCGTAACCATTATTAGCCATTATTAATTTCCTGCGATCTAATACTTAATAAAGATTCTCTAGTTGCTACTAATTGTTGCTTACCAAGTGCTCGAGTACCTAAAGAACAATGACAAATAAATATTTTAGTTTTTGGAGAAAAGTTTTTCCCTCTACGAATATGAAAAGAAAAATAAATCACATTACATCTTAAACCAGAATAAAAATTATCAGTATCAAAAGCATAATAATTTTTATAAGATAAAACAAAGAAAGGAATAACAAATTTAAAACCAAAAAAAGTAGTTTTATTTGACAGCCAATTTAAACCAAAATACAGTCTTTCACCTTCATCAACTCTGTGAATAAGCATATTTAATATCCTGTAACCAGACTTGCTTCCTGGTGATTGTACAGCTCGCTTTCTTCCCATGCCTGAAACTCCCAATAGGGCTTAGCAATTGCACGCTTGAGTCCAGACATAATCAAGTATCGAGTGCAGTCCATAAGGTGATCTCTGTCCTTAACAATCTGGCCGTTCTCATCCCTGCGGTAAATTCTAAACTCTGAGAACCAATTAACCAGCGAACCAAACACTTTCAGGCGATTGGTACTGAGCATTTGCCATACAGCATACAGGCCGGCTTCAACAGACTTGTTGGCATTCTCAAGATCAAGCCCTAACCCTAGGTATTGTTCAAAAAGCTGCTTTCCGTCATCTTGTGAACGACCATGTGCAGCTGAATCAACCACGCCTGGAATCCACACACCACGAGCGCGAATGGCATCCGCATGGATCAGTGGTAACTGTTGGCCCTGGTAATATTCAGAATACAGATAAGTTATGTTGCTGGTCGGATCTGTGGCTGCCCAAACAGTTGCAGTCTTCTTCCAGCCAACATCCAACGCATAACAGCGAAGCCAATGATCTGGAATGGCAAAATCTTCTACGGTGATATTACTTTCGAGGATTGGGTAAATTGCACCAGCCCCAAGTTGTGGAACACCTTTCGATCTGGCGTCACGTTGATGAGGAGGTAAGGCTGCCCAGAGTTTATCTTTCTGTTCAGTGGTGAGATGTGGAGCATCGTCCCATGTTGCCTGGATTAAGAACTTACTACCTTCTTGGTTATCTTCTATTTTGCCATTTGGCATAAACTGAAGAACAGTATCAGTTAGGCCTTCTAACGGTGTGAATGTAAGCATGATTAGACCATTAGTTGTCATGGTCCTGGTAATACATTCAGTGTAGATTGGAAGTGGACATTCTTCGTCCAGCCAGATTAAGTCTTGTTCAGTTCCTTCAAAAGACTTGCGACCCTCAGCATATGACTTGATCTTAATCCGAGATATGCCACCTGAGATATGCTTGACCAAAATCATGTCGATGGCGTTGGCAACTCCACCAGCCTTAGGACTAGTTTTGATTATGTACTTTTCAGGGATGAGTCCAGTACCGTATTCCTCGGGATTACCTATCAGTTTATACTGAACGATATCTCTGGCAGTTGTGCTGGTCGTTCCACAGGCCCAGATTGAAACTGGTTTGGTGAATCTCTTTCCAGTCCACCAAGCAGGATATCTGCCTGTTGCATGTAGAGTTGTTTCGTATGCACCAATTCCTTCGCTCTTGCCTATGCGGTTTGCAGCCATGATGCAACGCTCACTAAATGTGCTGCCGGCTGCAAAGAACTGCATGTGCTTAGGATAGCAATCTCGACTTAACGGACCTTCTTCCGGATAATATTGTGTTATCTTATTTTGCTTAATGCGGATGTTCTTGGCTTGCAATAGTTTTAAATATTGCTCTTTGCGATCTCTATCAAGGTGGGAAAGATCCATCATTATGACCTATTAATATTGTGAAAAGGATCAAATGATAGATCTTCTAAAATTGAGGTGTCTTCCATCAGAAGGGGCTCTTCAAAAGATTCATCAGGAATAAAGAGCCCTTCTTGTTCTTCAGCACAGAATAAATCTTCCAGAGATAAATCATCCTCGTTAGCAGGAGCAGTGACAACAGCTTGGCATGAAGCAAGAGGAATGGTTGCAAATGATAAGTTGTGATGTAAGGACTTTTTAATCTCTGGAAGATTTTTACCACCTGTGCGATTGATTGCTTCTTCTATGGCTGCTATTTCAGCATCGAGTTCTTCATCAGTTTTAGTTTGCAGAGTCATGTCAATGTTCAAGCGATCGGGAGCTTTATACCCATTGCGATCGAGAACATCTTTGGCTGCATTAAATTGTACGGATGCCGGAACAGCTTTGCGGGAACTAGAGTTGAGAAGGTGCTCGAATGTTGCAAGCGCTTCTTTGTTGAGACTGACAAGTTTCTTTCGAACATCCAAAGTTGCTTCGTGCGCCCTGTCTTGAAGGCCATTCAAGTAGGCTTGCCCAAGTGGTGAGCGCAAGATTGTAGATACGGAGGATTGTGCCATGCCAAGACGCTCAGCAATCTCTTGGTTTTTGTACCCGTTGAAGGCCATCTGGATAATGTTGCGATGTTGGCTTTTTAACTCTTTCAACATGGTTGGCAGCTTTACAGGTGAAATAGGTTAAATGACTGTTGTAAACCTTTTGGAACTTTACTATTTCAAAATGACATATTATGGTAGAAATAGCAACATAAAAATGCATAAGGACTTAATTTTCCTGCTTTTTCCATAATGCCGGCAATCATATTGAGCCTCCTATAATATATAATGCTTGGCTGTTTTGCTAAGGCTACCAAGTTTCTATGTAAGCCAAGTTGAAAGGTGCTGTCAATATGATTGTTCCCGGCCTGGCTGTTCATAAATGAACACAGTTTTGATAGGTGCTATTTGACGGCAATTCAGATAGGCTTGTATCCGCAAATTATATGAGAAAGCCTAATCCACTACAGTAGGATCGAGGCATCCACATGCAGGCAGGTCACACGTAAGAACAATTGTTCCCCTGGCAAGCAGGTACGCACGCACACAAGATGCACCAGGCATTCAGATGAACAATTTAAAATTATGTACCTGGCAAACTGTAGAACGATTCAACAAGTTGTACCTGGCAGACTGGCGAGCATCATATAAATGGGAAACAGAATAACTCTTGACAACCTGGAAATGGGGAAGTATTGTAATTGGGAAATGGCAAGCAAGTAGAAAAGAAAGAATGGTGAAAAATAATTCTTGACATAGCTTTCCACATAATATACATTGGAGTTAACAAGAGGCAGATAGTTAGTTTCCTGGACAACCGGGAAAGTTAGAAACAACCTTAACTTTGAAGGAGAATTACCATGGTACTACTTGATAACGGTATTAATTGGGTATGGTTCTATGATACTGAAAAAATGACCTGTTGGCGTGAACATAGAGGAGAAGTCATTACAAAATATGATGCAACTATTTCTTTTTGGGGAAATAGTAATGGTCATAGCGGAATAGATATTGAACATTTCCGCAAGACAGGCGAAACAATATCTTATATAAAAGACACTGTTTGGCTTACTAATGGAGAAAAGCTTTCTTTGAATGTGAATGATTTTAAATCTCGGAAATAAAAACTTGACAATCCTTTCCCCAGGTGATACACAGTAATTAACAGGCTGAGAAACGGTCTTAGCCATAAGTAGTCTAACCATCATAAAGGAGTTTTATCATGGCACAGTCAATATTCGTAACACTTGACACGTTGAAAACAGAGACTTCAGTCCCGGTAGTTGGAGCAATGGTTGCACATACTTTGCCACGGTCAATCTTTCCGACCAGCGAACAGTTTGCCGATGAACAGAAATTGGTTGCATGGGCAAAGGAAAGCGGATGCTTACATGCATGTTTGCAGAAAGGCGTGCAAGCTAAGTTGATAGATGCACGAGCGACTTTTAAGGCAACGAAGAAAGGTGCAGAATGGTCGGAGAAGCTTGGCCAAGAAAACGTGGATAAGATGAAATGGGAGGCTGCTGAAAGACCTGCATCGGCCAAAACTGACGAACAGAAAGCAATTGAGGCTATGACCAAATTGACGCCGGAACAACTTGCAGCAATCATCGCAGGTATGCAGGCAAACAATTAACAACCATTCAAACCGGGTATGATCCTTGTGATTGTACCCGGTAAGTGAGATGATAATATGCAGTATTCAAAACGCTTCATAAGTTTCTTTAACCGAAAATCCGCGCCATACCTGCCTGAATGGGTTATTGAGGCATGGTATGTACAATTCTCTGAAGTTGACTTCCACTTGGTGATAGTATGAAAACCTTGAGACTGCAAAAAGATGTAACTTACGGAATTGAGTTTGCCAAAGCAATTAAGCTAACCTCAACTCGTGAAGAGAGGAAAATGGTCAGATGTTTACTCTGTGGAGATATTCACAACGTAACCAGTACACTGAGATATCTTAATGTATATCCTGAACGGCTGAACAAAGCCATTAAGACTGGCATATATATTGAGCTTTGCAAGTGATATAATGCCTAACAAACTGAATTGAAGGTTTAACTTGCTGATTAGCAAAAACTTGTAAAGGCCAGTAGCGAGAGATTGTTGCTGGCTTTTTTGTGTACACTTGGCACCACCTGGATACTATTGGACACCAAACGTAACCACCTGGACACCCTTCAAATGTCACCACCTGTAACCACCTGTAACCAACCGTAACCCTAATGTCACCACCTGACGCCGGATGGACACACATAACTGGCACCACTTGGCACCACATTAGCACCAACTGTCACCACATGGACACATAAGGGCTAAAAAAGAGTAATCATTTCAAATAGTTACATTCCTGTGTGTCCAAAAGTTGTCAATAGTGTCCAACCGTACACCTCCCCCCCGTGTCGTGCGTGTGAGAGGGGGGGGTCCTGTTTTAGTATTTAATTTTTTTTTTAAATACTTAAATAGAATGGTCGGGGGGAGGTGTACACACGGACTCTTTTGCCGCCAACCGTACACAGCCCTCAAATTCCCCAACAATATCAACCACTTACACAACCAACCTGTAACCAAACGTAACCAAAACATTACCACCCGGCACCACCCGTACACCACAAAACGGCACCACCCGGCACCAAACCATTGACAAACGGCACCAACCCATGTTAAACTGTCACCAACCGTACACCCTTGCAAGCTACCTGTGCTTGCTAAACAACCATTCATAAGGAGCCTTACCATGTCAAGCCCTCACATGTCCTTTCGCCTGAACCATTACCAACTAGCCAAAGCATTAAGAATCTTAGTAACCTTAGAACCAGACCAACCAATAGCATCATTATCCCAGGCAGCCAAGCTAATAATCATTGACTGGATATCAAAGCATTCCATCCACACATCATTAGAGTGTGCTCAGGCAGATATAAAAGCCATTGAGACAATCATCGCATTACCAGTAGATCGAATCGACCCATATACAACCATTCAAAACATTATGGCCCAAGCAAAAGCCCAATCTCAACCATTGTATGACCAACAAGCATTTCAGATAAAAGAACAGGCAAAGAAGTCAGCTCAGCAGATACAAAGAGATATTGAAGATGCCAGACTCTTTGAACAGATCAAACGTAAAGCACGTGGGGAACAAGAAGCAAAAGATAAAGAGATTGATACACAAATAGAGTTATCTTTGCAAACAAGACAAACACTCCCCAAACCGTCAGAATTTCATGATCCAAACAACACAGATTCAAAGATATCCACTGTAACTGATTTCAGCCCACCGAAAGATTGGATAGACAGCGAGGGATAAGCACAACTAATGGACGGGCATAACGTGGTGAAATTACAAGGTTTTTGCCGTTATGCCCGCTTAGCCACCACAACGGCCACCACGCCACGTTCCCGACCGTCCATGCCACCATACCCGCACGCCACGTCCGGCCCACCACGTCCATCCTACGCCTTTCCCGGCCCTATTTCGCCCAACCACCATACTATATACACGCCACCGACCGACTACCACAGCGTATCACCCGGCAACAACCGTAAACCGCCTACGTGTTTTTCCGTTGACAAACCACTATGTATACGTTACACTATACCTATGATATAGCCATGTTTTCACAACATTTAATTAACTCAACCTTGGGATAACCTATGCAACAGTTAAAGCCAAACCAAATAAGTACCTGGCCAATCTTACGATGGTCCGAAGCAGCCATCTTATTCAAGCAATTAATACGCCATTGCAAGGCTGACCAAAAACAATATCTTAACCTAACAGTCAGTATTATCAGCCGCAGATTGGCAGATAAAATGCTTGGAATGATCAAAGCCAGGAGGGAAGAAAATGTTTTATTGGCACGCAACAAATAATAGCGACCTGGAAAGCATTATGCAGCATGGCCTAAAGGCACCAGTGTATGTATGTAATAATCCCGGTAGTTGTCTGCAAATCAGAAACCAACAAATTGAAGAAAATGATAAGTCAGGCCCTGGTACATTATTAAAAGTCTGGCTGTCGGATAAGTACAAACTAGTTATGGATGAAGATACAGATTATGACGCATTCGTTTGTAACTCTGACATACCAGTGAACAGAATTACCATTGATATGCCTTTCATCTGAATTACACAGCTTATCTGAATTACACCCATCACCTGGAGCGATCATGCGACTCATCCAAGCAAACTATTATCTTGTAATTCGCAAACTGAAAGATACTACCAGTAGAGGTACAGTAGTGCAGGGATATAAAAACAAAGCACAGGCAGAGCAAGACAAAATTGATTATTTAAGACGACTTCCAAATCATAACGTCTGGGTAATAGCTAGAGAAGATTATTAGTCACCCTCAAAATAGGAGAACAATCGATGAAACCATTTCCCTGTAATTTCTGCCATCAGCCAACATTACGCATCTGTCGAGATAGCAGACTTAAAAATGATTTAGTCAATTGTTGCAAAGCCTGCCAGGCAGAGCAAAATAAAATTAAAGAGCACATAACGATTAGTAGTGTATGCAAACTTTATAAAGACTAACTAAGCAACGAAGTTGCCCACCTGTAACCATCAGCCACAAGGAGTAACCGTCATGGCTTATACCACACACAACTATCGAACCAAAAAAGAAATTAAACTAGCCATTGCAGCCGGCCAGAAAATAACTTGCTTCCAGCCCGGACCATTTGGACCAACCGTACCTGCGAACGGCACCATATATTTAGAGGGTCCTCATTATCCAGAGGCGCACAAATGGTACGGCCAGGGCCAGATGAAGGATGGCCAGCTGGTAGGTATTAAATAAGATTGCCTGCCTAATCACCATGGCAAAGACTTTGCAATATTGAGCTTTTGCCCTGGTTATGAGTTAGTCAATTTAATAACCTCAACAATGGAGCCAAACATGAAAGCTAAGCCACGTAGTAATAAGAATCATTTCACACCTCTTGACGCCATGCAGACAGAAGCTATTTGCCTTGGAATTCTTTGGACATTTGGGGCAGTAGCTATAGTTAGTCTGCTCGTTTTCTTTGGAATCCACGAAGTAAAGGAAGTATTCCAACCAATTATTAATGCCTTACAAGTTCAGCCAAATATCCAGTAAACGTAAGCTATATTGCCAAATGTTTAGTTTAGCTGTTCACTTGTGAACGCCCATTATAAAAATCAGTCAATAAGGAGCTTGACGCAATTATGAAAGGCAAAACAATTCGTTTCTACAACAGATTTGGAACCCACATGGGATGGAAATACCTTGCCAATGTGACATACTTTGAACTGATTAACTGGATCAAAGCAGGCAATACATTAAGATTCCAGAAGCAAACACTTACTAAGGAATCTCACAGTAATGAAATATTCAAAATCTTGCGGAGATCATAACTATGAAAAAACTCTGTCCAGTTTGCAACACCCTCAATGATGCAATCGGCTTCAACTTAACAGAAAAAGAAATTCATAACATTAGCAAAATTGGTTTATCCGAACATCTTTGCAAGACCTGCTACCAGAAAGAACTATCAGCATTGTTAGAATCTACCAAAGCCACACTCATCCCACTTAATAGAGAAAAATCAACTCTTCAGACCGCTTACCATAAAGCCTACGAAACCTGGAAAGACGTAGCAACCTTGTACCAGGCCATAGATTACAATCTCAACATGAATAAACATGCAATCAAAATGAAAGAAACAGTCAAAGTTAAGGTGCCAAAAACTAGTGAACCAGTCAACATTGAGCTTCTTTGCCAGCAGATTCTTTCAACCCTAAGTAAAGAACAACAAGCAGCGATCATTCAAACCTTTAAAGCAACTCAACAAATAGGAAATTAATTATGACTAAAGAACAAGCAATCGAACTTAGTAAAACTGCTTTTTGGAAAGATTTATCTTATGAAGGGATAGTAAAGTTTCAACTTTTTGAACCTTTACTTTGTATGCCATTTGAAGTTTTTCATGAAGCATTAGAAAAATGTTTAAACAGGCCAGTATTTACACATGAGCTCGGTTTAAACTATGAGGGAATAAAATTAGAGTTTCTAAAAGAAAAGCCTGCACCAACACTAGAAGAAATTATTAACTTAATTCCTAAAGATAAAAGATTTATTTTATTATCAAAGTAAGGAGCCTCACAATATCAAGTTCAATCATAACATTCCGCCTCACTTTCCATCAACTGGCTCGTGGTCTTCAGATTGTCCACAGCCTGGAACCGAACTTCCAACTTACAAGTCTTAGCCAATTAATAAAGGAATCTAACCATGAGTAAAGCCCACGTAGTTTCAACCCGCATGAACATTGAAGATCTCGCCAAAGGCCGTGATGGCTTACTAGCTAAGGGCCTCGACCCAGCTGACATCACTACCATGAGTCAGCTCATCAAACTTACCTTCTACTACGGAATTATTTATCTCTGCCAAGATCCAAAAGATCCACCAAGTCAGGAATCAATCGACTTTATAAGACAGAAATTCAGCCAAACCAAAGTAGCTAGAGGACTAACTCTGGATGATCTGAAATAGCAAGTATTAATACTTATTATCGGAGAAATGTTATGTGCGAATCTATCAAAGAAGTCTTAATGCGACGTGACGGAAGATCTGCACTTGAAGCACAAGACATAATCAATCAAGCCAGGGAAGCCTTGCAAGAATATATAGCTTCTGGTGATTTTGAGGCTGCTGAAAATGTTTGTGAAGAATACTTTGGCCTGGAACCAGATTTTTTAACAGAGCTAATGCCATGAAAAACCTTCCTTTATATAAAACACCAACTAACTTTCTATGTCCAGCCTGCAATCAGCCATGCCACATAATTGCCTTAGACGATTCATTTAGCTATTCTGGTACTCACTGTACAGCCGGCCAAGCTGGTATTCACTATCCATCTGATTATGGCAGTTCTGTGACTGATTGCTGCGAGGCCGATGTACCAGATGCTGAGATGGATGAACCAGATTATTATGATTACGGAGATTAATTATGCTATTACCTAAAAAGACTTCATCGGATGATATAAATATTTTCAGTGGAGAGCATAGCTATTTGAGTAACTTCTTTAAAATTGATATAATTTTTAATGGACTAACTTATTCATCAGTTGAGCATGCCTTCATAGCACATAAATCTACAGATCCTAAATGGCAGAAATTCTGTGCGATTACTAAACTTACTCCTGGACAATTAAAACGTAAGGGTAGAGAAATTCAATTACGCAGTGATTGGGAAGAAATAAAAATTTCTATAATGGAACAGCTTTTAAGAATTAAATTTTCTGCAAACCCATCTATTACAAAGAAATTACTTGATACTCATAATGGTAGATTACTTGAAGGAAATTGGTGGCATGATAACTTTTGGGGGCAATGTGGATGTGATAAGTGTTATAATAAGCCAGGAAAAAATCATTTAGGAAAATTAATTATAAAAATTCGTGATGAAATTCATATGACTATTAAGGAGTAATAAGTCATGGTAATGAAATACAAAGGTAAAACTCTTACCACCGAACAAGAAGCTCATGTCAATACCATTCTTGACGGCAATAATTATGCAATCCAAGCTCCTCCTGGAAGTGGCAAAACATTTCTGCTGCTTGCAATGGCTCGCAAAATGTCAGGATATGGACTATCCATTTCATTCAACAAACTTCTCACTCAAGAAGCAGCAACCAAATTTTCCAGCAACATAATGTGCAAGACCGGCCATGCGTTAGCCTACGGAGCCATTGGCTACAAATACAAGAAGAAGCTCAGCAAATTAACAGGCAAACAACTAGCAGATACTTTCGATATTGGAGAGTGGCAATTATACAATAGTCCAGCCAACAAGGGCTATCTCATTCTCAATACGATTCGCAAGTACTGTTATTCCAGTGACGAAGTTATTCAGTACAAACATTTGCCAAGATTAACCGCAAGACAGTTACCTGGACATTATGCGTGAAGATCTTGTACAACACGCAAATCTTGTGTTTAATGAAATGTCCGATGTTACCAAGCCTATGCCAATCACCCATGATGTTTACCTCAAAATCTGGGCACTCACAAACCCAATTATTAACAAAGACTTTATCTTCTTTGACGAATACCAAGATAGCAATCCAGTCATTGCGCAGGTTATCAAGAATCAATCTTGTCAAAAGATCTTTGTTGGCGACTGTTTCCAGCAAATCTACAGTTGGCGTGGCGCTGTTAATGCTCTCCAGGATGACAATTTAGCAAAGCTCTACATCACTAGAAGTTTCAGATTTGGTGAAAACATCGCAAGTATGGCAAACACCATAATCACTGGGTATTATCCATATCAATTCGAATATGTTCCATTTCATGGCAACGATGATGTTACTTCATCAATTCATTATGAACCCTTACCAATCGTTGATGCCATCCTCTGTCGAACAAACAAAGGAGTTATTTCAGAAACAATCGAAGCTCTTGGTAAAAATCTTTCTGTTCACATCCTAGGTGGGACGCAACAACTTACATATCTTATCAACTCTATAATTCAACTCAAGCTTCAGGGATATTCCAATCATCCAGACCTATTCCTTTTTAAGACTTTTATCGATCTTGTTGAGTATTCTAATTCTCCAATGGGCGGGGATATTAAACCCATTCTAAAGTTAATCGAACTTTATGGCAGGGAAAGATTGATATCTATTCTTGAATCAACTGTAGAAGATCCAAACGAAGCCGATGTAACCATAACTACTGCACATAAAGCCAAAGGTTTGGAATGGCCTAGAGTGAGGCTGGCCAATGATTTTAAAGTTCCCAGCGATAACAGCAACCCCACTACTGAGGAAACCAACATCTTATATGTAGCCGCATCCAGGGCACTGCATCAACTCGATGTAAGCAAATGCGAAGCCTGTTGGCCTCATACTTTTGATAAGGCTCGCAAGGTTGCCTATGAACAATGGCAAGTAGATCAAATGAGTGACTTAGATTAAAGGAGATAAATTATGAGTAAGAAAATGGCTTTAAAAGATAGACCTGTATGTCCTATTTGTAATGAATATTTAGTCTTAAATCAAGTAAGTGGTCAAAAATGTGTAACATTATTATGGTCATGTTCTTGCAATGGAAAGAAACAACAAGAAGCAATAAAGAATAAACAATTACTTCCTGATCATATATGGAATATTGATGATTAATTTAATGGAGGCTTAACCTATGAACAAGCGACAACTTAAGAAAATAATCACACTTTATAAAGAAGGTTTATCTTGTGAAATCTGCATATCTGTTATGCTTGATCTCATGCGAGATAAAAGCCCCATTGAGGTAGCAATGGCAATTCATGCTTTTTACGAATCAATATTTGATCTTGATAAAGAAAGGAGCTAAAATGAAAATTCAAGAAGGTGATAAATGTCTCAATTGTGGTGGCACATTTGGTTATGAAGAAGTAGAAAATTGTTCTTGTCACATAAATCCACCATGTAGTGCTTGTCTAGAAAACCCACTTGTATGTCTTAATTGTGGATATGACCCAGAATACTCTTTAGAAGAATGGAATAAAAAATAAAATTTTATAACGGAGCTAATTGTGATCAAACGCAAATTCTTGCCAGAACTCCTCGGAATGAACCTTTACCAGACTGGTCGTGACGAATCTTTTTATGCCTGGAATCATAAACATGCCATCAATAAAAGGCCAAACGAACTGATTTATTTTGTTACAGATGTTGGTAGAAGACTTCTAATTACTAATAAGCAATCAAGGAGATTAGAATGAGTGTTAGTGAAGCAGCAATGTTTTGTGCTGGCTTAGTTCTTGGGACTGGAATAATGTTCTTTGCTACTAGTGCTGATTTAGTTGATAGTGATAAGACAATAGCTGAACTCGAAAAGAAAGCAAACCTCATGCCCATCATAACTGTTGACGCCTTAGGCATTTGTAAAGTAACCCAAGGAGGCAAAACATACATGTTAATTGATGTTACTAATGAAACGAAAGCACTTGATAAGGTTATACAAAAGCATTAAATCAAGAGGAGAAATAATGTGCGAAAGATTACTCGAATACTTCATGCTCTTCTTACTCGCTTGTGTAGCATTCACTCTTTTTTTACACGAAAAAGTAAAAGCTCTTACGATCAGGATAGAAAAATAATGCGAATAGCTAGACTACATATTCGGAGGGTAAAATGAATAATATAAAAAATGCTTTAATCTTCATTGCATCTTTTATGGTTGTAGGCTTATTTGTCCTTCTCATTGATAAGTTGTATCCAACAACTTCGATTGATCAAGCAGCTTTGCAACCGTTCTCTAATAGAAATGTTCTTACCAGTTTGGATAAATAACTTGGTTTTAACTGTTGCTCGGATTGTTCTTGAGTCATTTAAGGCAGGATGAAAAAGAATAAAAAGAGGGCGAAAAACGCTTGACAGGGGGACGGTTTTCGGTTATTGTGTGGGGACATTTGACGGTGTTTAAAAATTCCTTAAAGCCTTAAAGGGCCTCCATCAATATAATGATTAAAGAATTAACATACGATGAACTTCATAAGAAATTCAAGTACTTTCCAGATTCAGGAATCTTAATAGCTAAAGAAAATGATTCTTTAGTTGGAAAGATAAATTATGCTGGATATTTAAACGTTTTTTTAAATGGAAGAATTTATGGAGTTCATCGTATAGTTTATTTTATGTATTATGGATATATGCCAAAAGGCCATATTGACCATATTAATAGAATTAGAAATGATAATAGAATAAAAAATTTACGTGAAGTTTTTGCTTCGGAAAATGCTAAAAATAGAGGTAATGGAAAGACAAATAAATCTGGAATTATTGGGATAAGATGGCTTGGGCATGTAAAACGTTGGAAAGTATATATTACTTTTAAAGGAAAATTAATTCATATAGGAAATTTTAAGTTTTTTATTAATGCAGCAAAAGCTAGATTATATGCAGAGAATATATTTAATTATACTTCGCATACTATTGAAAGTCCAGCAGCAAAATTTTTAAAAAGTATAAACTTTGCTAAATTTTTAGATGGAGAATCAAATAGTGTTTCATCCGAATGGAGGTTTTTTTGCCTAGAACGCAAGAAGATTCTTGATCAACTTG
>Ga0209416_1001278_pt1 | contig 18387 bp, 37 predicted proteins | sample RifGroF1_FD_184001 | JGI IMG/M metagenome (GOLD analysis project Ga0209416, IMG submission 184001) | Groundwater microbial communities from Rifle, Colorado, USA - Groundwater F1 (SPAdes) (version 2) | ecosystem: Environmental > Aquatic > Deep subsurface > Groundwater | place: Rifle, Colorado...
CGAATCTCCTTGGCGACCAGTTTTTTTAGTACGGCTCCCGGGACCGTCCGTTTGTCAACCCGCATCGACAGCACAACATATTCACCAAGCACCTGGGATGGCGCCGAGGTGTCAAACATATCCGACGGGTTCACCCAGCCGACCGAGAACTCGTCGTAGCTGTCGTCGATGTCCATGAAGAGGTGTTCGCGTACCTGCTTGTCGTCGAAAACAACTTCTGCAGGGACGACCAACTCAATAAGATTTACTGCTCCTTTTAGTAACGGCATAATACTCCTTTTAATTGTTGGGTTTTGAGCCTGAAATTGTGGTCTTCAGGCCGGATTACTACAGCGTCTGCCCAGGTCGATAAAGCCAGCCTGTCTCAGCCAGTCGACCGTGATGTGGGGTGGGGTCGATTCGTGATCGCGCAACACCTCACCACTCTCGGCGGCGAACTTCCGGCAGCATCGATACAGCCTGCCATCTGAACCACGCCCGCCCCGGTCCCCAGCCTTCTCCACATATACATCTTCTTTACCTACCCGGGAGACATAACAAGAAGGGCCTCTCTTTATTAACCACTTGGCTCCGTTGTGTTCAAAGTACATCGCGGCTCCTGTAGGATAGGTCAGTTGACCTATTGAATTGTCCGGAAACTACGGCGGGCATTACCAATCTTCTCAACCACAGGCCTGTCGATATTGCCGCCGGCGTTGTGCTTCACCCGGGCCTTGTTGCCGCTGAGGATCTTGTTCCCGCTTTTGGCCTCTTTGGCGCAGAAGCAGCGGTAGCAGAGATCCGCGGACGGCTTTCTATCCAGGACGTTCTGTTTGATGTGGCGGTCACAACCAGGGGTGCTGCACTTCTTGGTGGACAGATTATTATAACGATGCGCTTTCTTCATTGTTCTTTTCTCCTTCGTGGTTTGTTTATGGAAGGAACAGGGCAGAGTCGACCGCCCTGTTCCATTAATTGTTACAGTTCCCTGGCGTACCAGGTGCAGTCGCCGTCCGGGCTGCAGACCTGGACCTCGGCGACGGTGTACTTCCTGCCCTCGTCGTCATTTTCATAGTCAGGCTCAGCTACTACCCAATCGATTGTTGGAGACCGAAGGACCCCGCCGGCTGCCTCAACCAAGCGCTGGAGGTGTTGCAGTTCCTTCAGCTCTTCCAAGGTAGGGCGTTTTTTCGCCACCCCGCCGTGGTTGCCGCGCTCATACCCGTCCGGGGCGTGGTCGTCCTGGTACTCCCGCTGGGCGACCGACACCCAATCCCCGGCCTGCAACTCAAGCATCAGGTGCAGCCGCTCAGATCCGTGGTCTAACGCCCAGGCTTTTAAGGCAGCAAGTCCTGCAACTCTTTTTTGGAGACGCTCCGCTTCAGCTTTTTCCTCCGCCTCCCGCCTCGCGGCGACCTCTCTGCTCTTCTTGGCCGTAACCATGGCTGCAATTGCCCGGGCCCGTCCGGCCACCCTTGGGTCCTTACAGATCTCAGACAGCTCTTCAGACGGCACATTAAACCACGTAGGTGACGGGCTGGAGTAATACTCTGTCCAAGCGGCGCACAGCTCCTCGTCGGTTGACGATTCAAACTTCTCTACCGCGGCCTCAATCCTGGCTTTCTTCTGTACTGCTTGCTCAGCCAGGCTCCGGACCCGACTTCGCAACACTTTCCGGATCGATTCGACCGAGGCGTCGACCACCGGGTCGACCACGGCGGAGCCGAGGCCGTAGTAGGGGTCGAGGTGGTATTCGCCGCCCCAGCTGTTCACCGGCAGCGCCGCCACAATCGCCAGCTCTTCCTGGGTCAACTCCGCGACCGGAATTTCGACTACGGCGGTGCCGTACTCCATTTTGCCTGCGAGGATTGCCAGCTTCTGGTCGATCCTTACGAACATCTTTGAAGTCTTCATCATAATACGCTCCTTTACGACTTTTGCCGCAGTCGTAGCGGTTGCCGGAGTGCCGCCCGGCTCGGGTTACTACTTTGGTTTTGGGGGTGCTTACAACATTCCGAAAAAGTTACAAAGCCGCTGCAGGAACAGATACGACTTGAGGCTGCAGCGATACGCCTGAGGATAGCCGCGGCGAAGTTCCCAATCGTAGGCAAGGGCGTAAATTTTGTTCGCCATGGCCTTTTCAGCCAGGGTAAAATTCTCAGATTCCCAAGCCCTCTTACCCTTACCGAACTTCCGCTTGTCCCACTGCTCGACGATCACGCCGCAGCCCATGACCTTGAGTTCGTCGCCTGTTACCTCATACGTCAGAATTGGTTTCATTGTCGTTATCTCCCCCACCTAAGTGAATAGAATTGTCTGCCCAGAAAGCGCAGTCTTCACATAACTGGGATGGTTCTTTCCAAGTAAATAAGACTGTGCCGCCCCCGCCAGAACAGAGAAATGGAATAAGTTTTACCTCAGACTCAGGCCCCATATCACCCTCTCAAATACGCCGGCCCATACGGACCCATATGCTTCAGGCCATTGTGCTCATCAAAGATGTTGCCACGGGCGTGCTTGGCGGGGGTCTTCCAGCTCGCGGCCTTCAGCATATCCCCATTGGTCTTGTCGATAAAGCAGTAAGCCGAGGTGTCCCGGACGACCTTGATGTAGCGTTTGCCTTCGTCGCTGCGAAAGGCGGGGGCGGCAAGGCTGTGGGGATTGTTCTGCTGGAAGTTGTCGTCCGAGACCTTCTTGCAGCCGGCAAGAAAAGTTATAAACTCCGGTGTAGCTAGGGTAACTGTGGGCATTATTCCGCTCCTTTTATTTGTTTGTTTGATTTCGGCCATAACCTCAGCCATGTGCTCCTCGGGGATTTCGATACGGATTTCGTCATGTCGCACATAACAAACCCCGCCGTACTTCTCCGCTATGGCCTGGATCGCTATTGTCTGTTCCTGCATAAGCTTCGCGGCAGTCATTTGTTGTTTCAGCATTGCCTGGTTCATTATAGTTTGCTCCTTTTATAGGTCAGCGACCTAGCCATCAGCTACGCCTTTCTCAAAATTTTTATAAGTCACCATCATCTTAACCCTGCTCTTTGCCAGCCAGGTGTGGTGCGCCGCCAACGTCTCGTCCGCCTCGAACCGGCAGATCCGGGCCGGAACAAACGGCTCGGTCACGACCCCGACCGCGGCGTAAGCCTCGACGTGGTCCTTGTTGAATTGGTCCAGCTCCTGTTGGGCTTGGATAAGCACCGGGCCTGGCTGGCGACTCGTCTGAAACAAGGACCAACCGATAATCTTGATCCTTTCCCCGACAAGCAGCCCCACCCCGTAGATCTTTTTAGTAGGCGGCATATTGCCCCCTTATTACCTGCTCGTGCCAGATCGAGCAGTCATTGATCTTTAAGCCCCGCTTGACTTCGGCGGCGGCATCCTGGGCGGGGGTCTCCTGTTCGCCCACGACCTCGATTAAGGCGCTGCGATCGTGCCACAAACGAGACAGCTTCACCTCCGGATGTCGCCCTTGCATATGGTCGAGCATACGCAGGGCCTCCCTGTTCTTGTCCTGGTCAGCCGCAAGGTTGACCACTATCGCGATTTTGATCATCGATCCTCCTTAGGTCACTGACCTATTCTTCATCACTTTCCCCGATCTCTTCGACGAGAGCCCGATCAAGTTGTTTTAAGAAATCGATTTGTTCTTCCCGTTCTCGGATTCCCCGGGCAACCTCCTGCCGAGCCGCTGGGTAAAGCCCCTTGATAAGAAACTCCCGCAGGAGCCCATCAGTAACCCTATTGTCTTTAAGCTGTTTCAGATATTTCGGTTCCGGCATTTCCCTTGTTCTCCTTAAAATACTTATAGGCCGCTCCCTTGTCTCCCAGGTGAAGAAGCTTGCCATCCTTTCTTACAGCATGGAAGACCGGCGCGGAGTTCCTCGAATTCCTGTGGTCCTTCTGGCCCACGGCCACGATGTCGCCGACATCGACTTCCAACTCAAGGACGCCGGTGCCGCCGGGAGTGCCTATCCAATCCCCGAAGTGGAAGTCGCCCTGCTTTTTACTGGAAAAGTCTACCTTGGCGATCCATGGCTTGCCATACCTTCTGTCATTGTACGAATCCGTCTCGTAAGATAATTGCATAGCTGCTACTCCACTTGAAACTCATTTTTGATAAAAGCTACGCCGTCGATACCGTCCTCGTCCATACCGGCGGCGGCCAGCTGTTTCAATTGCTCTACGGCTTCGCTGTTGCTTATGTTTCTCTTTAATGAGAGGAACTTGACCGTGTCGTGGGTGTGCTGTTCATACGGCAACCGGCAGCCCTTGTGGGCACAAGACACTTTCCGGCAGACGTCTGTACCTAACATGCCACCGCAGTGATCAGCCGCATACTCAATGTGCTTGGGTCCGATCGTAAAGGGGTGCGGCTTGTGGTTGACCGTGTCGATGCTGTGTAAGGAGAAGCCGTCCAGGGCCTCACACAATTTCCGGTATTTCTCTTCGAGTTTTTTCATTGTCGTTGCTCCTTCTCAGTAAAGTCGAGGTCTTCCCCGCTTTCGAGATCCGCCAGAGGGATCGAGGTTGTTTCCCACCTGACGCTTGTGTGCTTATAGTAGCCTGACCAGAAGAAGTTATCAGTGGTTACGTTCAAGGATACACACTCGACCCGGCCGGGGAATTCAGTATGCTCTTCTGTTTCCCAGTCAATAACAAAGAATTGGAGCGGGTTTCCAAATTTGGAAACCCTGTAGAGGTTATGCACCTTGCAGACCTCGGCCAAGTTCTTGATTATTACAATATCGTCTGACGACAGCTCCACAGTGGCACCATCCGCGACGTCGGCAAAGAATTCGCTGTTATCAGATATCGTCATTGTGATTTTCATCGAGGGCATCCCCTTCTATAAAATGTTTGAAAACGTATTCTTCATGCGCCTCTGTCCAGACGTAGCCGTAGTCTTCCAGTTGCTCCTGGCAGGCAGTAAGAATTCCCGTGCCAAAGACGACGGCAGTACGCGCAGCCTGGCCCAGGATTTCGCGCTCATCCTTTGTGTGTTTCATGTGAGGGCCTTTTGGTTTTCTCAATAGCCAGTCTCAAGGCTTTCCAGTCATCGTGCTCGTCGCCAAAGTCATCCATGGTTTCGCCGCGGTCTGCTGCGTCGTTGTATAAGATCTCTGCAGCATTGAGCAGTTCAACCACTTCCGGGACCATTATATCAAACTCATCCCAGGTCCAGTACTCACAGCTACCAAGCCCTAGATTTGAAATAGCCTCATAATATTGTTCCACGAGGTCGTCCACATCCTCGGGCATAGGTTCATCTTCAAACCACTCAGACCAGTGTGTTCGTGCCTGATCTTCTTTCCACTGCTGAAATGCAGCAGCTGATTCAAAAGCCAGCATATTTGTGCCGAGCTTATGATCGATGCACAGCACAGTTATTTTCTTTATCATGGTCACCTCCCTTCTTCTTTGTAGCCACCATCCCGACCAGGTCTACGACAACTTCAGCATCGCAAAGGGACAGTGAGGCTTTATGCAGGACGTCAGCCAATGCCACCAGCAAGGCCGGGGGATCGCGGGCGCCGCACTGGTGGATGCACAGATCCAGCTCAGGGTGCCAGATGCCGTTGACGTCCTCGTGCAGGGTTAGTTTATGCCGCTGAGTAGGGGTATCCTCGTACCAAAAGGAGATGCTTACCTTCGCGCCATCCTTGTTGTCTTGCGGCTTGGCCAAAATCTTGACATAATCATGCTCCTTCTATAGGTCAGGTGACCTACCAGTTGTTGATGCAGTGATTGCAGCCCCAGTAATAATTGAGCTTTCGCGTGGCGGAATTGCGCAGCTTCTGGATCACTTCGCCTTTTTCATTTTTAACAACCAAGGAAGACCGCTCCACCATCAGGCCGCCGTTGGCGCTCTCGAATTCGGATGTGGGTTTGAGTTCGACGTATCCGCACTTCTTGCACACGCCCTGGATGTCAGCGATGCTGACGACCTTGGGCGCGTCTTTGCGGGTAGCCTTGTAACGATCCTGTTTACCGTCTGTTCCCCAGAACATTGTTAGGCTCCTTGTATAATAGGTCACCTGACTTATCTATGAATTTCAAAACCATGGTCGACCACAGGCCAGCCGCCTTTACCAATGAGGATACCGACTACGCATATACTGCCGCCGGCAGGGTTTTTCCATTCCACCTGGTACATGGATCTATCAGAGGTAGAGACAGTTACTTCCCAAGCCAGTATGAAATCGAATCCGGATTCTTTTACTGTTCTGGCCGCCCAGTTGTAGATTCTTTGAATCAACCCTGCCGAGATTTTCTCCTCTGTTTCTTGCAGAGGGTAACCAATAAACTTCCCGCACATATCAAAGCGGGCGGGTAATTGTTTGTACACTGTAGTTTCCACGCCGCACCTCTCATTCAAACAGAATATTCTGCAGTACGCGCTTGCGCATAGTCACCAGCACCTGGTCGTCCAGGCTGATGTATTTACTGGCCTTGTAGTGCTTGAAGCGCTGCCGTCGGACGCCGTCGCTGAACTTGATCGGTTCCGCTGTTCGGAAAATAGCCCCGGAAAGAACCCGCTGTTTATTGTGAATCCGCTGCCAGCAACGCTCCCGCCACTCTTTGGCATATCCTATAGGCTCCGCCGTAAGCAACTTCAATATTCTTTCCGGGCAGTCCGACTCGACCGGACCCATCGTCTCATCCATGTCCTTGTAGCCGAAGTCATACCTGGCCTTCACCGCGTAACCAAGCAGGAACACTGCCGCGGCAACACCGCCTTTTGGGGTTTCAAACGCGATGTAGGCCGTTGTTCTATCCACGATCGCGATATCCAACACCTTATAAGGGCGCATGGCGTCTACTAGCACCTCTTTTACTGCTCGTCCTTCCCTTCTCATCCAGGTCCATCCCATGGTCGTCAAATCTCCTATGCCGAGTAAATTTTTTAGCGCATGGAAAGACATCAGCCATTTCTGGTCCTGGTCGCCAATCCTTTTGCCGCCAAGCGATTCAGCGCCGCCTTGAACTGCCCCTTGGTCATTGGGATAGGGTTCTTCCGCAGGGTATTATACATCCGGGTTTCCAACGCTGTCATAGTCATGGTCGTGCTCCTTTTGGTTGTTAGGGTAGGTTATTTGTGATAGGGCATGATGTAGCCCTGAAGGTCGCCGTCGTCGCTGCTTACGCCCACCATGTCGCCAGGGCCGTTGACCTTGAAGGTGACCGATTCCGCGCCGTGTTTCTTTAAGACCTTCACCAGAGTTTCCAACTCAGCAACAGAGAGCACCACTGACACCTTGGATTCCTTGGGAAACAGGGATACAATCTGGTCAGTGTTGGGCCAGTCCTGGTCCTTCTGGTGCTTGACCTTGACGTCGTTGGTGATATCGAGGTCGGTGGTGACGAGGTGCTTGTATTCATCGTCTATAAGTACCTGAATATTATTCAGGATCGGCAGGTTCTTCGATTTCGGGATGTCCTTTTCTGCCTTGCGCAGGGCCGCCGCCGGGATCAACATGCACTCCTTGTGTTCGATGCCGCTTACGCCCATGTCCGGGTAGTCGTCAGGATTGCCTGACAGTGTAGAGGAGTAGAGGTTGTGGCTGTTGCTGGCCCAGATCTTGCCGTCCTCAATTTTTACACAGGTGAGGTCGTAACCAGTAGTGTGGGCGGTTGGGACAGCCTCAAGAATCGCTAAATTTCTTTTTGATATCAACGTCATGGTCGTTTTCTCCTTTTGTAGGTCAGGTGACCTATTTTCTAAATGCAGAGCCCCGTGTAATCTGGGAACTCTGGGTAATTGCCGGGTGGGGACAGTAGAAATTCCGCAAGTCTCCTGCGCAGACGCAGGCAAGGGCCATGACAGCGGCCATATCAGCGACGATTTTTACTCGGTCTGCGTCGTGATCTTTGGTGACCAAAGTCACCGCCAACGGCGTATATTGCTTTTTCATTGTTGTGATCCTTTTAATCAATTGTTGGCCAGCAGCTCCACCCACTCGGCAGCCTGGTTGTTCTGGACCACTCCCTTGACCACCGTCGCACTGTAGCCTCAACAACCGGCTTTTTAAATCGGACAGGGCCAAGGGCGTAGGCGTCGCCCGGGTACTTGACGTACCACGCAGTAGCTTTTCTCATACTTGCCCCTCTATCTGCACGGTGCAGCCCGGGGAGTACTTCTTGCCCAGGTAATAGACGTCGAAGTCGCCCCACTTTTTGACACGGAGCCAGCTCCCATCAAGCAACACCATATACTTGGTCGCGTTCGGGGTCTTAGGCGTCGTCGCTGTTATTTTCAAAGGGACAGAGATCGTGTGGAAGCATTCCCAGGTTTTCCCATTCCACTGCTTATAATGGATGTAGGCCGTGATTTTTAGCGGAACGAAATCCACGGACACTGACTTGCCGTCAAGCCGAAACAGCGGATCAGAGGGTGGCAGGCTGCCCTTATCACAGGCGACAGCCTGACGAATATACTCCTCCATTTCGATCAAGCCCACGTCCGCAGGCATGTCCAGAGTAACTACGAATTGTCTTTTCATTGTTGTGGTCCTCCTATAGGTCACTTGACCTACACTTTTATATAATATAAGTTATCTTAATTATCAACAATAAAGTACATCCGCCGCCCAGCCAACTTGGTCCCGCAGCAATCACACGGCCTGGTCGAGAACTCATCTTCACCCCGGGTGGAGTCCCACATAACGTGACCAAGCCTGGTGAGTCCATCCCGGATCTTGTTGTATCGGGCGACGGCCTCTTCGGGGTTATAGTAATAGTCGAGGGCACTGTAGTCGTCGTTTACGGCGGCTACAGCGCAATCCTCACAAAATACAAGATTTCCAATCATTTATAACCTCTTGAAAGTTGATTGAGGCAGCAGCGTCGGCAGCGTCGGCAGCGCGGGCAGCAGCGTAGGCAGCGTCGGCAGCAGCGTAGGCAGCGTCGGCAGCAGCGTCGGCAGCAGCGTAGGCAGCGCGGGCAGCAGCGTAGGCAGCAGTGTAGGCAGCGTAGGCAGCAGCGTCGGCAGCAGCGTAGGCAGCAGCGTAGGCAGCAGCGTCGGCAGCAGCGTCGGCAGCAGCGTCGGCAGCAGCGTCGGCAGCAGCGTCGGCAGCAGCGTCGGCAGCAGCGTCGGCAGCGTCGGCAGCGTCGCGGGCAGCAGCGCGGGCGGCGTCGGTTGTTCTGTCTTTTCCAGATAACCAATCAGCTGCCCACTGAACAAACCTCTCTTCTTTATACACCAGCAGGACGCATTTTATGGCAAAAACAACTCTTTGCTCTAATGTAAATGAAGGGAGTGGGATTTCTTTTATTAGCATCATCTGGTGGCAGCCGCCTTTTAACCCATCGAATATAACCTCGCGGTCAATCTCGACCTCAAACAGGCGCGGGTTTTTGATGTTGGCGTGGATAGGGTTAAACAATACTGCCTGTTCCGGCGAGGCATAGTAATGAAAGACGCCTTCTGAACACAACTCTTCAGAGGGGTTCTCAATTGTTTTGGGGATGCCTAATTCCCATGGGGAACCTTTATGGGTTGTCAGGTTCTGGGTGGTCAATTTGTACTTGATCATTGTCGTGCTCCTTTATATTTTGTTTTCACAGTATGAGTAAGCGGCCTCGTAAGATTGAGCGTTTGATGGGATACCAGCGCCGGAAAGGTGATAGATCTGCTCCGCGAACAACCTGCAGATTGGATGTTGATTGACCCAATCCGTACCTTTAAGCTGCGACCTCGCTTCCTTCCAGATCCTCGGCATAATTTGGTTCAGGCTGTTGACCACGCCCGAGAGGTTGCTGGCGCTCTGGATGTCGATGGCTGTTTGGTAATCTTTTTTGGTTAGCATCTTTTCGCTCCTTTTGATAGGTCACTGGCCTATGTTGTTTAGGTACTCTCGTGTCACTTTCGAGTGCAAGGCGTAGATCTGGTCAGTCAACCACTGCTCGTGCTCCGGGCTTGGGGGCGCCGGTTTTCCTTTTGGTTTCTCAAACCAGTTGCAGAGCACTACCTCATCAGGTCGAATAATAAGTTCTGTTTCCAGGCGCATAGGTACACCCTTTCTCTTGCCTTGCCGGGTACAAATAAGTGTGATGCAACCCGGGCGGGCAGCTTGGGGGTTGGCTGCAGTAATTTGCACAGTCCCCACTTGAAAATCGATACCAGGGTACTCCTGGAATCGCTTTATCGGCAACTCGTTAAAATGGGCCGCCAACAGCTTTGCCGTATACTGCCACAACGTGCGGCTGTAGAGTTTTGTGTCCATCGGCAGCACACCAAGCCGGGGCGCAACCAGGCGGTTGAACACGACCTGGATGTCGTGCTTGCTCTTGTTGCTCATGTTATTATTCAGCCGCACCCGTGGCGCCGCCAGGGACTCGAACGGGAGTTCGAACGGGACGTTGATCAGGCGGTCGGACACGGGGTTAACCATAGGCACCAAAAATTTTAGCGCCCTGGACGTGTAGTTGGTGTAGGAAAAGACCGCGAATGGGCCGTAGGTGTCGACGTTTTTTGTGAGGAGATTTGCAATAGATCTCCCTGCTAATCCTTTGATCATTGTTGGCTCCTTTGATAGGTCAGCGACCTAGCTGATGGTGAAATTTAATAGAAGCAGCAGAAAACAACTATCAAAATTGGCAGAAACAGCTGCCAAACATACCAATTTTTTTAAAAAACCAGCAGCCCGCAAACCCAATGGCAACAAGGGTTTGCGGGCTCTGCCAAAAAACCAGCCATTCTGCCAAAACCCGCAAACCCAATGGCAGTAAGGGTTTGCGGATGGATTTGCCAAAAATGGCCTGCTTTGAAAAAGTTTTCATAAGGGAAAGTTTTTTCTCTGCAGATTGCAGAAAAAAAATCGTTCCGTGTGAAGAAAATTTGGGGGGTAAAATATGGCAAATGATAGGTAGTTATTTTGTATGTACCCGTAAAAGACCTATTATCATAATATCAGATTTGGCAGAGTACTGCATAATGGTAAAAAATAAGGCTCACCATACTTTTTTGTGGTGCCCGCAAAGCCACCATTGGCGCAGGTTTGCGCGTGGGGCATTTTGGTACATATGTCTATGTTGTCGATTTTGTTGATTAATTTCGACTTGCCAAAACGTCTGCCAAAAATGGCAGATTCTGCCAGATTGCGTTTTTCATCAGTGTTTTTCGCTCCATTTTGTTAGGCATTTTTGTTTGTAGTACCTAAAAGTGGTGATTACTTTGATAATGGTTGGCGCCAAAATTTGTCAAAATTTGTCAAAGTGACAAAAAACGTCAGTAAAACGTTACCAAACAGTAACGTGATTATCACTTGTCTATACCGCCGTTTGTTTCGTTAAACCAAACACACTGTTTGGTTTAACGAAACAAGCTCAAAATGCCTCTAAATGGAGCAGAAAATTGGTTAGGTTTTGCCTGAAAACACCACATTGTGACAGCGACGTCGACGCCGACGTCGCTTTCAACGTCGACGACAAATTCCCTATCAAAATTGTTGCTCCATTTCTAACCACGAAATTTGAAACTCGGATTTTGAGGCACACCTAACAACACGACAATGTGGTATGGTTTCAACAGAGAAACCACGAAATTGAGGTTTTCCTAAAAATCAGACCCTCAAAATTGAGGTTTTCATGAGCACTTTTCATTCCTAACAAAAAGCCGCTCCATTTGCCAAAACGGGCTGTTGTCTAGACAGGTGATAATCACGTTACCATTTGGTAACCTTTTGTCAGAAGGAAAACCTAGCAACTATCGGAGCATTTCATCGACGATGCAGGCCCTCTCCAGGTCCTGCTTTGTGGTGTAGCGGTCGACCGTGACCTCGACGTCGCCGTGGTCGCAGGCGTGGACCTCGACCCGGGAGTTCCTGGTGGTTTGATAGTGGAGGATCTCGAAGAAGCCGAGGGTAAGAAGGGCGATAAGGGCTATAGTTGCGTTTCTCATAATTTCTGTTCCTTATAATTGAGGTTTTCATAGGTCAGTGACCTATGGCTGCGGGTAGTACCGAAATACACAAGGAAAGCTGTGCTGCCGTGGGTTGTCCACCAAGAGGACGGACCCATCCTGAAAGGTGAGCCTGAAAGAGCTATCAACGGAGTTCGGACACTCAATACCCACCTTATGGGCGCAAGCGGTGATTTTCTCTACCCAATCGTAGTCCTCCAGGACCATGAAGTTGTTGTCATCCCTTCTAAGGTGTTGAGATATCTTATATATTTGTTCAGCCGTTGTCTTCATGATTACTCTCCTTTTGAGGTATACCTCAATATTTAGATTAATAGTTTGTAAAAACCGCAATCAATCATAGGTCAGTGACCTATGGGTTCGTTTGTCATTGTCAGGAAAATGTAGTCTATCATTTGCCTGACAACAACAACAACCGTGTGGGCGACAGCCAGGCCACGTCAAGGCCTGGATTGTTGGGACGTAGCGACGTCCGCGCCGTCGCCCTCGATGTAGAAGTCGTTGTCTTGAGTTTTCTTGGACGTGCCGTCTCCGTCCTGCGAAGAGCACCTAACCGTCAACACCCACTATAGGCTCTGGCTGTGGCTCTGGACCATACTATGCTACAGGTGGCGGTCGTGCCATTACGGGTTTTAGCTCTTCGCTCTGCGGGCGCTCAAGACGCCCTAATACCCAACCGGACTGCATCCGGATCCTGTAGTTCCCAGCTGATTTAGTGGAGCGCCCTGAGGGATTATCGGGCGAGGTTGTTTTTATTGTCGCAGTTGTTCTCCTAGTTGAATTTCACCCGGACATTCCCCCCGGGCAAGTATGTATTGTTCAAGCACTCGTGGCGGATCAGAGGATTGATCCGCCTGGAGCAGCCTAACAACGAAAGCGATCGATCTGCTCTTCATCAAGTTCCAGAATCCGTAAGGCCGTGCGGTTGGCCTCGCTGGCCTGCTCTGGGGTCATAAAGCCGGCCTTACACATCTACAGGGTCAGGCTGAGACTGGCCTGGTAGTTCTGCAGGGCCATTTCGTGGAGGTGGTTTAAGTCTTGCATGATTGTGTCTCCTTTCAGAGTTGTAGGTCAGCTGACCTATGGTTTAATAATAGGTGAGACCATGATGTTGACCGGGTTGTCGCCCGATACCCAAACGTACCCGTTTTCGTGGTCCAATAATTCGGCGCCAGGAAATGTTTTCTCCACAAAATCAACGGCTTCGCGCAAGGTTTGGACACTAGTAGTATATGTAACTTTACCTCTTGATATTACACAAATATTTCTCATTGTAGTTGCCTCTCAGTTGTAGGTCATCTGACCTATGGTTCGGTGAAATCCTGAACTTTGTAAACTCTTGAGTTTACAAAGTTCAGGATTTCCCGTGGATTATTTCAGTTTGCAGCCTGTGTGTTATGGCTGTGGAGGTACGGTCGAATAGGTCAGTGACCTATCTAGTACTTAGTGCCTAATAGGTATAGGCAGAGCACAGCAAAAGAACACCTGACGACGTAGCCGTAGCTGACGACGTAGCCGTAGCTGACGACGTAGCCGTAGCTGACGACGTAGCCGTAGCTGACGACGTAGCCGTAGCTGACGACGTGAATGGAACAGGATAGGTCATCTGACCTATCCTGTTCCACTTGACTGCTATGCCTGTGCGGCTACTGCTTGAGAGGGTTTCGGGATAGCGCCACCAACTTTGGCCCTGAGCGCCTGGATAGTGGTCTTGCCAAGGATCATGGACTTCAAAGACTCATACTCTTTGATAGTGGCCGCTGTTTCGTGCTTGGCGTATTCAAGCTGCCGGGTCAGGTCAGCGACTTGTTGAGAGAGAATATCAATAGTGGTCTTGCTCTTACTGAGGATAGCGGCTTTCTCGTCATTGTGGCCGGCCTGTTTCTTGACCAACTCAGCGGCAAGAGCCTCAGCTTGTTTGCGTGCTGATTCCTCAGCGGCAAGGCGGAGCGCTGTCTGTTCCGCTTCAAGTAAGAGAGCTGCTTTCCGGTCTGCCGCTTCTTTCGCTTGACGCTTCTTAGCTTCAAGCTTCTTAGCTTCAAGCTCGGTCTCGTTTACTACTTTGCCCTTAATGTTGACTACTTGGCCAGACTTGAGTACTACATATGCCACTGTATTACCTTTAATTTCCAAAGCACGACCGGGAAAAGTCTTTGCGAAAAATCTTTGCAAAGACACTTTGAAACTCTGCTTTACTTGTGGATCACGGAAAGTAGACGTAGCAAGAACTACGGTAAACTGGCCACAAATAGTGGATAAGTTACCGATACGCTGGAAATTTTGGACGTTGCGGGCTTCAATGCGATCTATTGCGGCTTCACCATTATTATAATCCTGGAGAAAACTGATTGTTTCCGGCATAAGTGAGGCAGGGTGAAAACCGATAGCGTAGCCGCAAACTTCCATAGCAGTTGCCTTGTTGTCAGACTCCATGGTCTCGCCTTGGTAGTTGGCATGGCCGATAATTAAGTCCTTACTCTCCCCAGGGATATGGTTGGTTTTGTACGTGGTGGTTGTAGCGGTATGGGTGATGTTTGTGTTCATGGTCAGTGCTCCTAAAGGTTTAAGTTAAATAGGTCAGGTGGCCTACGTTGTCCACCTGGGGTTAAACGAGTCGGCGTGCTTGTCCTACAGAGAACAAGAGTACTTCAACAAGGATGGTGAGAGTGATAATGGTTATCATGTCGGCTACTCCTTTGTGGTGGTTGAAAATAGGTCAGTGAACTATGTGCCCCTATGGGCAAAAAATCTGTGGTGAGAACCTCAGCCCTCACTAACCCCCACCACATACTCCGACCCAGTTTTTTGAAAAACCCTTTTTTGATAATCAAAAAATTCTGACCCAATTTTTTGAAAAACTCTTTTTTGATAATCACTTCCCAAATTAGAAAAAGTACTTTATACTACCTCCATGAATATGTTGACAAAACACATTGAGTGTGATCCAGAACAGTGTCCGATAGCAGAAGAGTGCCCCAATGGGCCTATGCCGGGGGCGCCCTGTCACATCAAGGAACAATTTTTATTCCAACTCGATCGTACCGTCAGCGACACCTTTAAAAAACTCGACGACGCGCCGGAAACCAGGCTCAGGTTGGACCTTCTGCTCCGACCACTTTTTGAACAATTACTGCTACTAAAGATGGGTGAGACACAGCACCGGAAGCTGTTCCACGGAAAAGGGATAAACCCGATCTTTCGAGAAATGCGGCAATGCATCTCAGCCATCAACAACGTATTGACCGAGACGATGAGGGCATATAAGGAAGAGACCGCGGACAAGCCGTTGAAGTCGGCAATGAGTGAGCTGCTGGGCGGCAACGGCTACTATGAGATGCTGTGCTACGACGGCCAGGGCAGTGTAGAAGCCCGGGTAGGGCCAAATTAATTGTAGAAGCCCGGGTAGGGCCAAATTAATTGTAAAGGCCCAGCCCCTGACCAAATTAAATTTGACAGGTCCACGCCAATGTTGTACAAATAATTTGTCAGGGCCGCTCCTCCCGGACACGCTTGCATTACCTTTTGTTCCACCACCTTGAAGCCCCATACGGCCACCCCGTATGGGGTTTTGTCGTTTGTACGCGGATTTGCTTTGACTTTTAAAAATAATATGTCAATACTAAAAGCCTAAATTTTAAAAGACCCACCTTAATAAGGAGATACCCTTATGGCTTTGGAAAAAACCCGTACTGTTGGTGTTCCCGGTGTCTACCTTATGGAGGAGTCTTCCATTGGTATCCAAGGGTTGGTTGTTCCTGGTACCTGGAAACTTTTTTATACTGATGACGCAGAAGAAGACATAAAAGAACTCCCAATAGGCGCTGCCGGCCTCGCCCTTATCTCCCAAGGAAGTACTGGCGCCCCAGTATGGGAGACAAGGGCCCAAACAATAGCTTCTGGGTCCCAGGCCCTTACTACAGAAGAAATTGCAGACAGCGCCTGCGCCGCCTTGATCACGGTCGAAGCCCCGGGAGTCCTCACAACCGACGTTGTGGATATTGGCTACAACGAAACCCCGATCGGCAAGACAGGTTATGACCCAACCACAGACGAGTTATCCATCAGAGCTTTCCCAACTGCTGACAACATCAACATCCTGGTCTGTAATCGTACCGGAGCAGCCGTAACCCCCGCAGCAATGACAGGTAAATTGGAGGGTACTCAGATGACCAGTTGGCCATATGTAAACGGCCCATCACCAGGTGCATTGTCAATCCCGAGGACTGGACTACAGATGCTCATCAACAAAGACCCAGCGACGGGGTTGCTTTTGCCCGATAGTATCGGCTAATCGTGCAAAAACAATTATGAGGAAAATAGATGGCTATATCAGACGACTGGACAATTGATTACGATTTAAAGACCATTGCCCACACTGCTGGAACCACGGTCTATACTGTTCTGTCCCTGTACTCCTGGCTGATGGACGACAATTACAAAATAAAAAGGGTGATTTAATGACTATTCAATTAGCAAAAGACAGTACAGCAACTCCAGATGTATACTCTTCAGGTGACGGCTCAGATCCGGTATCCGTATCTCTGACTCTCGACGGTTCAGGATCGCCAGCGACAGTTACTGGTAGCCCAGCGGCTAACCTCTTTGTCTGGGCCAACGACAATACCACTAATATTGATAATTACAGCGGTATCAGTGTAGCTATAGATGGATCAGATGCGGGAATTACTTGGGAGTTATCCCTCAACGGCTCCACCGGCTGGGCTAGTTCCATCAATCTTTCTGACATGGATGTTTCTGTCACTTATCAGGCAACACAGATATACGCCAGAGCCACTGCATTAAATGACGGATCGGTGTTAACTGCGAATTATACCACTGCTGACATTCAGATAACCGCTACCGAGAACCCTGCATAATGTACACGATCACTAGTATAAAAACTGTTCAGCGGCCATGGGGGCTGGAGTGTGCCTATACTGCGATGGCGGATGGGTTGTCTGACATTAATCGAGTGGTGCCGATGGTGGGAGATAATGCTCTTGCAGTGGCGGAGGTTGATCTTGCTCTTGAACTCTCAAGACCAACAGAAGAACCTGTTCACGAAGAGAGGCCTTCTATCCTTACCTGGATAGAAGGCGAGAAAGAATCACTAAAGTGGCAGACCATCGGGCACATGCGAGAAAACCCAGAAGCCGACCCTGTTGAATACCTTCAAAACCTTCCATGGAAGCAGCAAAATATTGTTGGAGTCATGGTCTACCAGTACGCTGTGAATGCCGCCGCAGCCGGGATGTGTCAATTGCCCGACGAAAGTCTTGAAACGTGTTGGGTGGTGCTTTCCGGAATTGCGAATACGCTAACCATTGAACAATTGCAGGAGCTTTTATAAATGGCCCTTAAAACCGTAGCTGTTTCAGGGGCGTGGTCCAATACCGCAACATGGGGTGGGTCGTTACCTGTTGATGGTGATGCTATAACAATCCCCGATGGGCGTTCTCTGCTCTGCGACGTGGATCTTTCTACCTGGACCGGGTTGCAGAATGTTATTATTACTGGTGGAGTAACTCCAGGTAAGTTGTATTTTGCCAATGGCACGAACGGCTATTTAAAGATTCGAACAGGGTATTCCTTGTCTGGAACAACGGATACTAATCGCGGCCAGTTGGTGGCAAACAGTGATGGTGATTTTGCCACGGCCACTGAGCTTCAGTATTCCAACAAGGCAACGATTGCCTTGATTGGCACGGCACAAATTGATGCTTCAAACTTGGACATCAATCTTAGGTGTGCGCAGCCAGTCAATAAGATGGTGCATACCTACGGTACTAAATATGAGATAAACGCCAGCACCACAGTCAACCCATCAACCGATGTTATTGATTTGGGGACCACTCCACCAGCCGCAGGAACTGCCGTTACCATCGTGCCGCTGTCCGGGGCTACATTACCTACAGGGTTGTACGAGGATGAGATTTTCTTTGTCCGGTCGGTGTCGGGAAACACCTGTAAACTAGCACATCAAAACAATGACACCACGATAGCAGATATTACTGCTGTAGGCTCGGGGACTATTGCTATTCTTACTGGCTATAACTCCGGATCGGCAACAGTGAATGTACTGGAAGATGTTACTGGTGATTTGTGGGCGGTGGGTGATTATGCGGCTTCGGTGGATTCAGCCCCCGAGAACTACGACCAACAACGGGTAACACTTTCTGGAATAACTGCTACTACAATAACATTATCAGCCACAGTAGACTCAGCACAGTTTCCGGGAGCCCGCATAGGGCTGGCAAGTCGAAACGTCGCTATTACATCAACCTGTACCACCGCTGTCAATATTGTTGATTTTAAAACATCGTCACTTAGTGGGATGGTTTTCCAGTGTGGTATTCTTTCTCTGGGGGGTAGCGGCACGGCTTTTTACGGCAATGGCCTCTACAGCAGCAACAACAACACCATTTCAGGATCGGTGTTTGGCTGTAGCAATGGTCTCAACAGCAGCAACAACAACACCATTTCAGGATC
>Ga0209416_1001279_pt1 | contig 18370 bp, 19 predicted proteins | sample RifGroF1_FD_184001 | JGI IMG/M metagenome (GOLD analysis project Ga0209416, IMG submission 184001) | Groundwater microbial communities from Rifle, Colorado, USA - Groundwater F1 (SPAdes) (version 2) | ecosystem: Environmental > Aquatic > Deep subsurface > Groundwater | place: Rifle, Colorado...
GCCCGAGGGGGAGAATGAGGCCATGCGGCGGGGCTGGGCAGAACTGGCGGGGCTGTGGGGCGGGGACGCCCTCCTGGCCCACGGGTTCACGAGGCACATGGAGGATGGGCCATGCGTTTCATGCTGACAATCGCCCTGGCCGCGCTGATCCCGATGTCCGGAGTCGCGATTCCCAAAGTTTCGTAGCTGGAGGATATTATGTCACACGAGAAGACAATCACGGTTGAAATCGACGGTCAACACATCATCCTGCCTACTGTGGTGGACGGTAAGGATGTGACCCCGGATGAGAGCGTGAACATGTTCCAGCGTGGGCGCATCAATCCGTTGGGCGTGTATCCCACACAAGAAGAAGCCGACAAGGCGGCACGCAAAAGATCCAGGAGTTTCGGGGAACATCGATGAAAATCCCCCCCGTGCGAATCCGGTTCGACGAAGAGGACATCCAGGCCATCCTGGACCGGGTGGCGGATTCCCTCCGGACGGGATCCCTGACCCTGGGCAAGAATGGCCGGGAGTTCGAGGAGGCCTTCGCCGCCGCCGTAGAGGCCCCGTGCGCCGTGGCCGTCTCCAGCGGCACGTCGGCCATCGAGATCGGGATGCGCATCCTGGGCGTGGACAGCAAGGAGGTGCTGGTCCCCACCAACACCTTTTTCGCCACCGCCGCCGCCGTGATGCACGCGGGCGGCCGCCCCCGCTTCGTGGACGCCGACCCGGCCACCTTCGGGCTGGACGTGGAGGATCTCAAGGCCAAGATCGGCCCCGACACGGCGGGCGTCATCGCCGTCCACATCGGGGGCGTCGTCACGCCCCGGATGCCCGAGATCGCCGCCCTGTGCCGTGAGCGCGGGATTTTTCTCTTCGAGGACGCCGCGCACGCCCACGGGAGCCGCCTTGGGGATCGCGCGGCGGGCACCTTCGGGGACGCCAGTGCCTTCAGCTTCTACCCCACCAAGATTCTCACGAGCGGGGAGGGAGGCATGATCGTGTCGGCGGACGAGAAGTTCGCCGAGGAGGCCCGCAAGTACCGCGACCAGGGAAAGCGCTCCTTCCACGAGAACCTCCACGACCGCCTGGGCGCGAACTGGCGCATGAGCGAGCTTCACGCCGCCGTGGGCCTCCAGCACCTTGGGCACTTGAGCGAGTTCATCGAGGAGCGGAACGAGATCGCCGCCTTCTACGATGAGGTCCTGGGGGCGCTCCAGGGCATCGTTCCCCTGATCGTGCCGGACGGGAGCCTCTCCAACTACTACAAGTACATCGCCCTCCTGGAGCCCGGCATCGACCGGGAGGCGTTCCGGCTTCGCCTGCGGGAGGACTGGGAGGTGCGCCTCGCCGGTGAGGTCTACGAGACGCCCTGCCACCGGCAGCCCATCTTCGCGCCGTACCCGCACGTCCTGCCGAACGCCGAGGACATCTGCGCCCGGCACGTCTGCCTTCCCATCTACAACGGCATGACAGAGGAGGAGATGGCCCACGTCGCCGAGGCCGTGGCCTCGGTCATGCGGGCGCACGCGCGATACAAGGAAGAATCCCAATCCGTCCGCCCGGAGGGCACGTCATGCGATGCCTCGTGACGGGAGGCGCAGGGTTCATCGGGAGCCATGTGGCGGACGTGCTGGCCGATGCGGGCCACGGGGTTCGCATCTTCGACCTGTGCCGGTCGCGGCACGCGCCGGAGGCGGACCACTTCATCGGGAGCATCCTGGATCTGGAGGCCCTGCGCGAGGCCATGAACGGCGTGGAGGCCGTCTTCCATCTGGCTGCCGTGGCGGACGTGAAGGACGTGTTCTCCGACCCGCTCTACGCCGAGAGCGTGAACGTTCGGGGGACGGTCAATATCCTGGAGGCGGCGCGGCGGGCGGGCGTGGCCCGCGTCCTCTACGGGAGCACCACATGGGTCTACTCCGAGGCACCGAACGAGACCGTGGACGAGGAGACACCCATCCCGCCCCCGCGCCATCTATACACGGCCACCAAGCTGGCCGGGGAACACTACTGCCGGGCCTACGCCGAACTGTACGGGCTTCACACCACCATCCTGCGCTATGGCATCCCCTACGGCCCGCGCGCCCGGGACGGGGCCGTCATCCCCGCCTTCGTGAAACGCGCCCGCTCATGGGAACCCATCCACATCTCCGGGGACGGCTCCCAGTACCGCCAGTTCGTCTATGTGCGCGATCTGGCCTGTGGGAATGTGGCGGCGCTGGCGAACGAGACGCCCGGGCGTATTTTCAATCTGGACGGGGAGAAGAAAATCAGCATCCGGCAGATCGCTGAGGCGGTGAAGCAGATCGTGGGGGGGGCCGAGATCGAGTATGGACCACCGCGGCCTGGGGACTTCGGTGGAAAGACCGCCCTGAGCCTCCGCGCCCGTACCGAGTTGGGATGGCGGCCCGAGACGCCTTTCGGTGAGGGGCTGGATGCGTACATCCACTGGCTGGATGAGACGGAGCGCCCGGCGGAGATGGCGCCATGACCGATCGTCCGCCCCGCCGCCTCTCCATCGACGCGACGCCCGAGATGGTGCTGGAGGAGGCCCTCCGGGACCTGCGCGAGGGGCGCGAGAACTACAATAATTGGAAATTGTTCACTTAACGAAGCGAAGCTAATTGGAGAAGGATAGACCATGAAGATCACTCGGACGGCGAGGCTGGAATTCGGCGAGCAGCTTCCCGCTTTCCTCGAATCCGTCCGCAACTTCAACGCGGCTTGCAACTGGCTCTCCGGCGTGGCCTTCGCCGAGAAAATCTGGCATTGGCTGCCACTTCAAAGACGGGTGTACGGGGAATTGCGGGAGCGGTTCGGGCTGTCGAGCGCCGCCACCGTAACCGCGGTCCGCAAAGTGGCCTATGCCTACCGAAACAAGGCACGAAGAGCGAGGCCCGCCCGATTCCGTCCGCTTGGTGCCATGACCGTCTATCGACACGCCTACAAGCGCGACGGCACCGTCCGCTTTTACGGCTTCCGGGTTCCATTTAAGTGCGCTCCGGGCGCCGTCCTTTCCTCCAAATGCGAGGCCAAACTCGTCGTCCGAAAAAACAGGGTGATTTTGCTCCAGTCCGTTGAAGTTCCTGAGTCCGAGACCGCCCCCGCCGAAGACTATCTCGGCGTCGATCTGGGCATCGTGAACATCGCCACCGATTCGGACGGCGAGACATTCTCGGGTGCCCATACCAACGGTCTCCGTCGCCGCCACAACCGCCTCCGGGCGCGGCTCCAGCGCAAGGGCACCCAATCCGCCCGAAGGTTTCTCCGTCTCCGCTCCGGCCGGGAATCCCGCTTCGCCCGTTGCATCAACCACCGGATATCCAAGAGGCTCGTCGCCAAGGCCCATGGCTCTGGCCGCGGCATCGCCCTGGAAGACCTCAGGGGCATCCGCACCAGGATAAAGGCCCGCAAGGCCCAGCGTGGCGTCCTGCACTCTTGGGCATTCGCGCAACTCCGGGGCTTCATCGAGTACAAGGCTAGGCTCTCCGGCGTTCCAGTGGCCACGGTCAACCCACGGAACACCAGCCGTACTTGCCCCAGATGCGGCCACATCTCGAAGCGTAACCGTCCCACCAGGGACTTGTTCAAATGCGTCGGCTGTGGGCTCGCTGGCCCCGCCGACCACATCGCGGCCGAGAACATCGGCCGGGCCGCTGGGAATCGGCCATACGCGGTGGCGGCACAATGCTGACTGCGAGTTCGCTTGGTTCGTCAAGTGAATAATTCCCTCCAAGATGATGTTCCTGCGCGACATGGGCGGCATCTTCGGCCTGCCAGAAGACGGTAGCGATGGGGATGTGTGAGCCCGTGCAATTTTCGCAATCCTGTCAAGAAATGCTGTTGCCTAGCATTGGTGACATGCCCCCCAAACATCAGAGCCAATTGCGACCCAATGAGAATAAATTTCATAGGGGGAACGGAGACGATGGCAAGCACTACTGGCTCACCCCGCCGGAACTCTACGCCGCCCTGGACGAGGAGTTTCACTTCGACTTCGACCCGTGCCCGTACCCGCTTCCAGGGGGCTTCGACGGTCTGACGTGCGAGTGGGGCCGGTCCAACTACGTCAACCCGCCCTTCGGATCTATCATCCACCAGGGGCGGAAGAAGGGGCCTACCGCATGGGTCCGGAAGGCCATCGAGGAGCAGTCCAAGGGGAAGCGCGTGGTGCTCGTCTATCCCGTGGACAAATGGGTGCTGATGCTCCTCAAGGCCATCGGGACGAAGGTGCGGAATCTGGGCGACGTGCGCTGGCTTTCCATTGAGGATCGCAAGCCCGGCAAGGGGACTGGACGGCATATCGCGGCGTTCATTTTGGAGCCAAAATAATGACCTTCCCCCAGCTCAACTACTGCCTCCGCTGCTGCATGCCCGAGACCTCGGAGGGCCTGGACTTCGACGAGATGGGCATCTGCAAGGCCTGCCGGAGCAGTGAGATGAAGATGCGGATAGACTGGTCCGCCCGGGAGCGAGACCTGCGCCGCATTCTGGACGAGGCCCGCGCCGCAGCGGGCGAGAACTACGACTGCCTCATCCCAATCAGCGGCGGCAAGGACTCCTGCTTCCAACTCCACGTCCTGGTCAACGTCTACGGCCTGAAGCCCCTGACCTGCACCTTCTCGCACAACTGGTGGACGGAGACGGGCAAGTGGAACCTCCAGAACTGCCTGGAGTGCTTCAACGTGGATCACGTCATGTTCACGCCGAACCGCGCCCTGGTGAACAAGATCGCCCGCAAGTCGCTCTGCGCCATCGGTGACTCATGCTGGCACTGCCACGCGGGCGTGGGGGCCTACCCCCTCCAGGTGGCCGTCCAGTACAAGCTCCCCCTCATCGTGTGGGGGGAGTCCACGGCCGAGTTCGGGAGCAAGTCCACCTACGCCGACCCCATCCCCTTTGACAACGAGTATTACCTGAAGGTCTCCACCAAGGTGAGCCCGGATAAGATGGCGGACGGCGACCTCACGCCGCGCGACCTTCATCCCTTCAAGATACCCTCCAAGGAGGAGTTGAACGCCCTCGGCATCCGTGGCATTCACCTGGGCGACTACCTCTTTTGGGACGGGGAGCGTCAGGTCGAGTTCATCAAGCGGGAATACGGCTGGCGCGAGGACAAGGTGGAGGGTGCCTACAAGGGCTACAAGTCGGTCGAATGCCGGATGGCCGGGGTCCACGACTACGCCAAGTTCGTGAAGCGGGGATTCGGGCGCGGGACGGATCAGGCGAGCATCGACGTGCGCAACGGCCTCATGTCGCGCGAGGAGGGTCTCATCCTGGCGGCGGATGTGGACGCCAAGCGGCCCGGGGCGCTGGACTACTATCTGCAAATTACGGGCTACACGGAGAAGGAGTTCCTGGAGATTCTGGAGGCGCAGCGGCAGGGCCAAGCGCGGGAGTTGCCTCTCATATATCCAAAGGAGAAATGAGACGTGGAATCAAATGAGTTTAGGCGAATGTACAATAAAATGCGCTCGGAAGACAAGGGCAACTTTAGGCGATTTATGTCACAGCCATGGGTTATCGTCTTGTTATTATATGCGATAGTAATGATGGGTCTGGATGTATGGAGAAATGTGCCGCAATGACCGATCCTTGCGACCTCACCGCCACGGAAGCCGCCGCCCAGTTTGCCAAGGGCGAGATTTGCGCAGTTGAGCTATGCGAATCCTGCATCGCGCAAACCGAGCGCCGCGAGCCATGGGTGCGCGCCTTCGCCCACTTCGATCCGGAACTGGCCCTGCGCCAGGCTCGCGCCCTGGACAAGAAAGCGCCACAGGGGCCGCTCCACGGCGTCCCTTTCGGCGTCAAGGACATCTTCAACACACTGGATCTCCCGACCGAGATGGGGAGCCCCGTCTGGCGCGGCTTCACCCCGGGGAACGACGCCCGGGCCGTGGCCCACCTGAAATGGGCCGGTGGCGTCATGTTCGGGAAAACCGTGACGGCGGAGTTCGCCGTCCACCACCCCGGTCCAACCCGGAACCCATGGAACCCGGACTACTCTCCCGGAACCTCCTCGTCTGGCTCTGCCGCCGCCGTGGCCGCCCGCATGGTGCCCCTGGCGCTCGGCACCCAGACGGCGGGATCCACCATCCGCCCAGCCTCCTACTGCGGGGTCTACGGCTTCAAGCCCACCTTCGGGGTGGTGCCCCGGACGGGCGTTCTCAAGACCCTGGACACCCTCGACCACGTCTGCTTCCTGGCCCGGTGTCCGGAGGACATCCTCCTGGCCTTTGAGGCTGCCCGGGTGCGGGGTCCGAACCATCCATATGTCCACAAGGGCCTGGACGGCAGGGCGAAACAGTTCAGGACAAAGCCGATACGGGTGGCCTTCGTGAAGGGTCCGGGGTGGGAATGCGCCGAACGTTACGCCCAAGAAGCTGTCATGGGCTTGGCAAATCTTCTGGGACACAGGCCTGAAATGCGGGTGGCCGAGGCTCTCCTGCCGAGCGAATGCTACCAAGCCCACGACCTCCACGAGGCCATCTATACCAAGGCCCTCTCCTATTACTTCAAGGAGGAGGTGGAGGCCCATCCGGATCTTATAAGCCCGACCTTTCTGGACATGGCCGAACGGGGAAGGCGGGTGAGTCCGGGGGCATACAGGGCGGGCCTGGGAAAACAGCGGGCGCTGGCCAAAAAACTGGACGATTTCTTCGCGGATTATGATATCATCGTGAACCTATCCACCGCCCGCGAGGCCCCTCTGGGGTTGGACGGCCAAGACGTAAAAGACAACTGCCTGATCTGGACGCTGTGCCACGCCCCCGCCCTCAATGTGCCCCTGTTCCGCGCCCCGTCGGGGATGCCCTTCGGCGCGCAATTCGTGGCCAAGCGGTACGACGACCTGAAGTTGCTGAATCTGGTCTCGGCGATGCGGGGGTGCGGGCTGATTCAGGAGTGGGAGGGACTTTCGTGCCCCGCGACCCGGTAGAGGACGCCGAATCGGTGGAGGCGCTACTCAATTACGCGGCAGATCGACTCTCGGAATGGGAGGATGCGTTCCTGGAAAATATCGGCGAGAAGATGAACGACGAAAATTTAGTCCTGACGGATCGGGAGGGCGAGAAGCTGGACGAGATCTGGCGGAGGCACATGGGGTGAAAGATTTTCTTTGCGCTGAGCGGGCGGACGCCCTGGAGTCCGAGATCCGGCGGCACCCGGGCTACCGCCTTCTGCGGGGCATCTGCGGGGACGACAAGATCGCCCTGCTATACAAGGGTTGCCTCTCCATGAGCCAGGAGCCGCATCCCCCATGCCGCTTCCCGCGCTTGAGGCTCCTGGCCATGCCCGCGTGGCTTTTCCTGAAGCACCTCCGGAACGGTCGCGCCCGGAAACGCATCGAGGCCCTCGCCGCCGTCCCCGTCCTCTGGGGCATGTTCCCGGACAAGGACTCGCAGAAAATAGCCGGGGTGCGCCGCTTCAACGACGACGGCTATCTCTACGGCCCTCACTTCAAGCGCGGCGAGGTGATCCACATCTTCGGGGACTGGAACATCCCCGAGCCCGGGCGGACGGAATGGAAGCGGAACATGGACGCGATGGGCATCCCATGGGCCGACCGGCGCGACTTCGGGGTGAACGGGCGGCTCCTTCGCCTCACCCTGCGGACCATGCGAATCGTCCTGCGGGACATCATGCGCGCCCCCACAGCCATTCCGATGGGCGCGGAACTCTGGCGCGCCACCCTGAAGGGCCTCTACCACTATCTCCTCAAGCACTACGAGATCGAGAACACGGACTACCGCGCGGAGATCGTGAAGAACGACTATAATCCTGGCCACGTCGCCGCCACCATCGCAGCGAACCAGTCGGGCCGCAAGCGCCTTGGCGTATCCCACGTCTCCTCCGCCGTGGACTCGCCCCAGATATGCTTCGTCCATTTCGACCGATACGCCACCGTCTGCCCCATGCAGGAGAAATGGCACGGGCGCTTCTGGCGCGACCTGCCCATCGCCCGGACGGGGAAGGAGTCCATCGACTCCATCGTGGAGGCCAAGGGCCGTGTCACCGACATCAAGCGGCGGCTGGATGCCAAGCATCCGAAGGCGCACCACACCGTCACGATCCTCTTCCCGGGGAACGCCGAGCGGTGCCTCGTTCCGCAGTGGGAGAAGATGTACCAGGGCCTCCAACTTGGAGCAGCCAAGTTCATTCTGGATGTGCGTGTGTTCCTGCGCTTCCGGCGGCTGACCGAGGCCATGCAGGTGCCCCACATGGCCAAAATCGCCAACTTGGCCTCATGGTATCCGAAGTTCATCTGCGAGCACGACGACTTCACCACCCACGAACTCATGGCCGCGAGCGATCTGGTCATCACGGCCAACGCCTCCTTCGGGATCAACGAGGCGCTGGTGGCGGGCAAGGCCGTCTTCACCTTCGACTACACCCTGAAGGCCCACCAATACTTCGGCCCGGAGTATGGCAAAGACTTCATCCTGACGGAGCCGGAGCATGTGGAGCGCGTATTCGAGGCGCTGGGCGAAGGCCAATGGACGCAGGACGTGGATTGGAACCGGATGCGTGCGGACGCCGACTACCACCACGACGGGCGGAACCGGGAGCGTCTGGCGCAATTGGCGCGGGAGATGGCGGGATGAGCGCCCTAGCCCTCTTCGGCGGCGAGCCCGTGCGCAAGAAGCCCTATCCGGCCCACGACACCATGATCGGACCGGAGGAGGAGCGTGAGGTGCTGGAGGTGCTCCGGAGCGGGAACCTCTCCGGCTTCTCGGCCCGCTGGGGGGATCGCTTCTGGGGCGGCCCCAAGGTGCTGGCCCTGGAGGATGTGTTCAAGGCGCACTACGGCGTACCATGCGCGGTCTCGTTCAACTCGGGCACATCGGCGCTTCACGCCGCGATCGCGGCGCTCCGGCCAGAGCCCGGGGACGAGATCATCACCAGTCCCTTCACCATGAGCGGGACGGCGGCGGCTATCCTCTCGAACCTATGCGTCCCCGTCTTCGCCGACATCGAGACCGGGACCTACGGGCTGGACCCAGCCTCCGTCCGGGCCTACCTCTCGGAGCGAACCCGGGCCATCCTGACCGTCAACCTCTTCGGCCATCCCTCCTGCCTGGATGAGTTAAAGGCCATCGCGGACGAGGCCCGCATCCCCCTCATTGAGGACAACGCCCAGGCGCCCGGAGCGGTCTACAAGGGCCGCTGGGCCGGGACCGTGGGAAAGATCGGCGTCCAGAGCCTCAACTATCACAAGTGCATCCAGACGGGCGAGGGCGGCGTGGCGCTCACACGGGACGAGGCCCTGGCCCAGCTCATGCGCCTCGTCCGCAACCACGGGGAGGCCATGGACCAGCCTCTCCTGGGCGGGAACCTCCGCATGACGGAACTATCCGCCGCCGTGGGCGTCGCCCAGATGGGCAAGCTGACTCGCCTGACGGAGATCCGCCAGCGTCTGGCCCACGCCCTGACCCAAGCCCTGCGTGGGATGGACTTCCTGGAACCACCCGCCACAGCGGCGGGATGCACCCATGTCTACTACCTATACCCCATGAAGTACCGCCCCGAGGTTCTGGGTCTACCGCGCCACACCTTCGCGCGGGCCATGCGGGCCGAGGGCGTCGCGATCAATGAGGGCTACAGCCAGCCCCTCTACCATCAGTTCATCTACCGGAAAAGAAAAGTTTTCCGCAGCAGTCATGCGCCATGGTCCCTTGACAAGCATCCCGTAGCGTACCATCCCAGGTGGTGCCCGAACACGGAATCCATGTGGCGGGACGTTCTGCTCACCACGGACATCTGCAAGTACCCGAACACCGAGGCCGATGTAGCCGAGTTCGCCGAGGCGGCGCGCAAGGTGGCGGATAATGTGGATGAGTTGAGGAGGAAGACATGAGCGGCGTCTATCTGCGGGCATTGGAATCACAGGACATAGATGTATGGTGTGGCTGGTTTAATTCGACTCCAGTTACAGATTTTATGAACAAGGGCATTTTCCCCAACACGGTCGAAAAACAAACGGAGTTTTTTCTGCGTATTTCAAATAGCCAAACCGATGTGCAATTGGGCATTTGTCTCCGTGAGCAATCGATTGAAACCCTTGTGGGTATCATTGGCATACATGGCATTGATTGGGTGCATCGCAGGGGAGATGTCAGTATTGTCCTTGGATCCCATGGGGCTGGCAAGGGCGTCGGGACAGCGGCCATCGGTCTCATCGTTCGCCACGGCTTCGAGAAGATGAACCTCCGGAAGCTGACCGCCGGGATGTGGGCGAACAACTTTGCCTGCATCCGGGCCTTCGCGAAAAACGGATTCGTCCGCGAGGGCGTCCTGAGGGAGAGTTACCACTACAAGGGGGGCTATGTGGACGAACTCCGCTATGGCCTCATCCGCCCGGACTGGGAGAAAGCCCAAGCGTGATCATCGCCGTCGTCCTGGCCAAGGGCGAGTCCCGCCGCCTGGCGCAGAAGAATCTCCAGGAGATTAACGGGACGCCCCTGTTCGTCCACGCGGTCCGCTACGCGGCGCAGGCCAAACTCGTGGATCGCATCATCGTCTCGACCGACTCGGACGAGATCGCCAGCCTCGCTCGCAATGAGACCGACCCGCGCATCCTGGTCGTCATGCGCGGCCCGGAACTCTGCGGAGACGCCTCGAACGAGGCGGTGATGTACCACGCCATGGAAGCGGCCCAGGCCGTAGGCGTACAGAATGTACGGCACATCGCCTGCCTCCAGCCCGACTGCCCCGGGAGCGACGTTCCGCTGGATGATGCCCTGCGCTACGCCATGGAGAAGGACACCGACCTCCTCCTCTCCGTCCACCCCGACGGCCTCCTGAACGGCTCCTTCCGAATCTACGGCCCCCGCTATCTGAGGGACGGGCGGACCACCGTGGCCCACACCCTCCAGGACGGGGCGCTCAATATCCACACCCGGGAGGACCTCGCCTTCGCCGCCCACCGCATGTCCCCGTTCCGCGAGGAGGTTCGGGCAGGATGGCGCGCCATCGGACACGGGCACCCGGCCTTCCTGGTGGCCGAGGCGGCCTGTAACCACGAGTGCGACCTGGAGAGAGCCAAATACATGATTCTTATGGCCGCATCCTACGGGGCCGACGCCGTCAAGTTCCAGACCTACAAGGCGGATCGCTTGGTGACGCGTGATGTCACGCCGTACTGGGCCGGGCCGTGGCGGACGCAGCGGGACTACTACCGGAACCTGGACCGATTCGGGGAGGAGGAGTACGGCATCCTGTTCGACTATGCCCGTGCCCGCGGCGTCATCGCATTTTCCACCGCGTTCGACACCGGGAGCGCCGACATGCTGAACGGCTTGGGGGCGCCGCTATTCAAGATCGCCTCATGCGATCTCCCGGACACCCGCCTCATTCGCCACGTGGCGGCTTTCGGGAAGCCCGTCATCCTGTCCACCGGCGGGGCCAGCTTCGAGGAGATAGACCGGGCGCTGTTCACGTGCTTCGACGCCGGAAACCATCAGGCCATACTCCTGGCCTGTACGCTGGAATACCCGGCGGTTTCGGGGCATGAGAACATTCGTCGCATCCGGACGCTGCTGGAGCGCTACCACCATGTCCCCGTGGGCCTGTCGGATCATGCCCCACCCGACAAACACATGGTCCTCCCCGCCGCCGCAGTGGCGATGGGGGCGTGCGTGATCGAGAAGCACTTTACCCTGAGCCGATCCGGCACGGGATCGACCCACGGCTTCGCCTGTGAGCCGCCCGAGTTCCTTCTCATGGCCAACAACATCCGCCGCACCGAACTGGCCATGGGTGACGGTTCCATGGCCCCGACGGAGGACGAGGCCGCCACCCGGGACAAGATACGCCGGAGCATCGTGGCGGGAAGGGCCATCCGGGCGGGCGAGACGATCGAGTCCGGCATGCTGGAGATGAAGCGCCCCGGTTCGGGCCTTCCCGGATGGAGGATGGGGGAACTGATCGGCAAGAAAGCGGTGCGCGATATCGCGGATGAGGAGGCGCTTGCCATGGAGATGGTAAGTTGAGCCATCCCTTCTTCACCGTCTACGTCCCCTTCCACAGCCCCGCCTACGCCGAGGCGGCCCAGCGGGCGCTGGAGTCCCTGGAGGCGCAGTTCTTCCAGAGTTTCGAGGTGATCGTCGTGGTGAACGGGACCCACATCCCCTTCTGGGCCAACCCGGTCTCGTTCCTGTCGGACACGCGGGCCGCCTTCGGGCGCCGACTCATCTCGGGCCGCTTCCACACCCTGGCCGCCGCCTCGAACGCCGCCCTGGACGTGGCACGGGGCGAGTGGTTTATGCGGCTGGACGCGGATGACGCCGTGAAGCCGGATGCCCTGGCCGAATACGTCCGGGTCATCGACCGGGCGAAGCGGGATTTCCCGGACGCCGCCTTCGTGGTGGCTGGGCACTGGGACGATACGGGCGAACTCTACGGATCGGGCCTCGCCATCCCGGCGTGGTGGCTCCGCTCTCAGGGCGGCTACGACCCGGACCTGCCCCTGGGGGACGGGCGGCACCTCCGGTCCCAACTGGAGAAGCAGTTCGGGGAGGAGGCGAAGCGCCGCCTCCCCCGGACCTCATACCCCGTCTACGAGTACCGGAGACACCTGTCATCCATGAGCCATCCGCCAGAGCCGGAGGAAAAATGAACTTCGGATGGATTTGCCCAAGGTGCGGTCGAACGAACGCCCCGTGGGTGTCCTGGTGCTGCTCGTCAAGCCCGTCCTGGTCTGGACAATCATTTCAACCGATGAAGTGCGGTAAATGCCAGAGAGCAATGAACGCCTTCATTAATGGTCTCTGTATGGATTGTTGGAGTGCCAGCCAAACGGGAACCGCCGGAGGCGACAAACAATGACCGACCGCGCCGCCGCCATCCTCCTGGGCCGGAAGGGGAGCGAGGGCTTCCCCGGCAAGAACACGCATCCCGTCCTGGGGCGGCCCCTCGCGTGGTACGCCCTGCGCGCGGCGTCGGAGGCCCTGGGGCCGGAGGCGTGTTTCCTCTCCACGGACGACGAGGCCCTGAAGCGCATCGCCTGGGACCTCGGCATGGGCGTCATCGAGCGCCCGGAGGAACTGGCCACCCGGGAAGCCCTGGGCGAGGACGCCTTCGCCCACGCCTGGAGTGTCGTCCGGGCCATCCTGCGCGTGGACATCCTGGCCCTCATGTTCTGCAACGCCCCCACCGTGACGCCCGGGATCATCAGGCAAGGCATTCGCATCCTGAATCGGAATCGCGACATTGACTCGGCAGTGACGGTCAGCCGCTACAACATGTGGTCGCCCCCGCGCGCCCGCCGCATCGGGGAGGACGGTCTCCTGCATCCCTTCGTGCCACTCCGTGTCTTCGGCGACGCCCTCACCTGCGACCGGGACTCCCAGGGGGACGTATGGTTCGCCGACATGGGGGTCTCGGTGGTGCGCCCCCGGTGCCTGGAGAAGATGGCGGAAGGCATCCCGCCCCAGCGGTGGATGGGCCGAAGGATATACCCGCTCGCCCAGGAAGGCGGGCTGGACGTGGACTTCGCGTGGCAGATCCCCTATGTGGAACGCTGGCTGAAGGAGCGCGGATTTGACGAAGACGCCGCACATCATCCTGCTCATCCTCGACTCGACCCGCAGTGACTTCCTTGGCTGCTACGGGAGCGATCTGGGCCTGACGCCCCACATCGACGCCCTGGCCGAACACGGCATGGTCTTCGGGAACCACTATGCCGCCTCCTGCGGGTCGGCCGCCTCCCACACCAGCATCTTCACGGGCCAGCACCCGGCACGCCACGGCATGCTACACAACCTGTGTGAGATCCGGGGCGACCTCCTTCCAATGCCCCTCCTGCTGAAGCACTTCGGCTACCGCACATTCGGCCACTGCAAGATGAGCTTCGTACCGCCGGTGGGATGCGAGACTCTCTTCGGCTTCGGCGAACTTCTCTCGCCGGGGAACATGGGGGACGCCCGCGTCTCCTGGCGCAACCGCATCTCGGATCTCGTCCGCTCCTTCCCGCCCGCATACATCGGCGCGAAGAAGCTCTACCGGGCCTTCGCCAGCCCGGAGCGCCAGATCCGCGTCTCGGCGGGCCTACATGACGGGCGGCCTTCGGTGGACTACATCCTGGATCGCGTGCGGCGCCACGCCCCGGACGGCCCCGTCTTCGCCTACTCCACCCTCCTGCACCCGCACCTGCCTACCTGCCCGCCCAAGGAGTTCCTGGACAGAGTTTTCCGTGGCGCTCCCATCCACCCCGATGCCTTCCGAATCCAACTCAGCGTCCACGCCTACGCCAATGGGGACTTCGGGGCGGCTGGGGAGGCGCTTGATTCCCTCCGGAAGCTCTACATGGCGGATCTGATGTACGCCGACCATCTGGTGGGCGTTCTGGTGGAGGGCCTGCGCGCATCCGGTCTCCTGGAGGATACACTCCTCATCGTGACATCGGACCACGGGGAACTCCTGGGCGAGCACGGCTGCATCAACCACGGGGCCATGCTGTGGGAGGAACTGTTCCGCACCCCCTGCGTCATGCACTGGCCCGGGGGGCTGCACCACTTCCGGACGGAGGGGTTGACTTCTGGCATGGACATCCTACCCACCGTTTTCGATCTTCTGGGGGAACTCAACTGGCTGCGGCGGAACACGAAGCGCGACGGCGCCTCCGCCGCGCGATCCATCCACACGGATCGGTACTTGGTCGTGGACTCGCCACCCGCCGTCCTCCCTGGGCGCTACGCTTATTTCCCGAAGTTGCTGGCCATGGTGAACGTGATCCGCCGGGCGGTGCGGACGCGGGAATGGAAGTACGTCTGGCAGTCGGACGGAGACCACCGCCTCTACGGCATCGTGGCAGACCCCGGGGAGTCCGTGAACCTCTTCGATCTCCCGGACACGCCCCGCGTCGCGGCGGGCCTGCACAAGAAGATGACGGGCTTCTACCGGAAAATCGACCCGGATTTCCGCCTGGACGAATATCCCGTCCCCATCAGCCCGCATGTGCGGGAGCGCATCACGGACGAACGGGTGCGGCGGGAGCTGGCCCGGGAGGGCTACGCCTGATGGCGATGAATCTGTCCGTGGACAATATGCGCCGCGCCTCAAATCGTTTCTGGTCCGGCCTGCACGCATCGGCATACGGGATATTGGACGACATGCCCAGGGTGGATCGCCTCCGCCTCCTTCGCGAGTTTATCGTTATGCTCTGGAGCCGGAGGCATCTCGGGGCCGTGGAGACCCCCGTGGGCGATTTGGCCGGGAAGCGCGTCCTGGACCTTGGCTGCGGGGCGGGGGCGCATACCGCCATGTTCCGCTATTACGGGGCCGATGTGGCCGCGCTGGACCTTTCGCCCGTCCGCGCCCGCGCCTCATCTGGCATCCTCCCCGGACCCGCCGTGTGCGCCGACATGCGCCACATCCCATTCCGTGATGGATCTTTCGACTTTGTGTACTCCAACGGCGTCATCCATCACGCCCCGGACGAGCGCGGCACGGTGCGCGAGATTCTCCGCGTCCTCAAGCCCGGCGGGGGATGCGCCGTCATGGTCTACGCGAAACATTCATTCCTTTACTGGTGCGTACTCTTTCCAGTCCGTGGCGTTATGCATGGTGGGCTGTGGCGAGAGGGGAACTGGCTTGGCCGAGCGACGGAATGGCTTCCGCGTGCGAAGCAGACGGTTTTCAATCCCTACACGAGCGTCTTCACCGAGGACGAGGTGCGGGCGCTGTTCTCCGGCTTCCGGGAAGTTCACGTCCGGAAAAGCGGCTTCGTCTTCGAGCAAGTCCCGATCGTCGGGAAAACGCTTGGGCGAATCGTAGGGCGCTGGACGGGATACAACGAGGGCGGGATCCTCGCCTACGGACGCCCGTGGCGGAACGAGACGCGGCTGGAACTATGGCTGGGTCGCTTCATCGGCTTCAACCTGAACATAAGGGCCGTCAAGTGATCCGCGCCGTATGGTCCGCTCTTCGCTCGCCCGATTACCGAAGGGAGATGCGTAACTACGTCAAGTGGGTTGTGCGGAACCGCAAGATCATGCCCGCCCTCCGGCAGGCCCTCCGGGGACTCCGGGAGCGGCCCAAATACCCCGCCGTGCCCCGCGCGGAAGGGGACGCCGAACTGGCCATCCGGAAGCATCGCTTCGAGTGGCCCGACCGGGAGCGGTTCGCCGGTTCCGAGGCCGACTGCCTCGCCATGGCGGACGTGATGGTGAAATGGATCCGGGACAACCCGCCGGGCGGACCCGGCTGGGACGCCTACTCCGCTTCCCGCCGCGTCTCGAACTGGATCATCATCCTGTCGGCCCTGGAGGCGTTCGGCGACGGCTACCGTCCCCTGCGCACCGTGAACGAGTCGCTGGACGGCCACGCCCGCTTCATCCGGGCTCACCTGGAGCGTCGCGGCGCGGCCACGAACAACCACCTGCTGGCGAACGGCGCCGCCCTCTACGCCGCTGGCGCGCACCTGAAAAACGATCCCTTCCTGGGGGATGGCCGTGAAATCCTGCAAGAGTGCATGAAAACCCTGTTTACGGAGGAGGGATTCCTGAGGGAGGGTTCGTCGCACTACCATCTCATCGCGTGCAGGAACCTCATTGAGACCCTGGCTAACGCAAGGTCAGCGGGTGACGCCGTGTTCACGGAAGAGGTGAACAAGCGCCTGCTGGACGCGCTCGCGTGCATACACTTCATAATTGACCAGGGATACTTTCACCTGTTCGGGGATCTGTCTCCTGACATCGACCCAGCGCCACTCCTGTCGTTCATCGCAAGCATGTTCCCCCTGTCGGCCATAGACCGGGGAAGTATCGCCGGTATCTCCGGGGCGGGCCTCTATCGCGCCCGCAACCGGGATTGGTCCGTATTCCTTAATGCCCATCCGGAGGGCTTCGTCCCGCCCGGCTCACACGGCCACGACGACCTTCTTGGCTTCTGGCTCCACCATAAGGGCGAGCCCGTCCTGGCCGATGCGGGGCGAAGCACCTACGCCGCCAGCCCGCTGGGACGATGGGGCCGGAGCGTCCGGGCGCATAACAGCCTCTCCATCGACGGCCTCGGACCCTCTCTCGTCCACGCCCACAATGCCCATCTACCCCTGTTGCTGGCCGAGTACTACACCCGCCCGCCCGAAGTGGGGGCGAAGGCAGAAGGTGCCTTCACAGCCCTCATGGTGCGTGCTGCGGGTTTCCGGAGGCTTCATCCCCCGGCGGACGTGACCCGGTACATCTTCCTGGGGCACGACCGGACCGTGGTGGAGGACCGTCTGGATGGGACTGGCAGGCATGATGTGGAATGGTACTTCCACTTCCATCCACGCATTGACGGGGAGTACCGGATCGAGGGGCCGGAAGGGGCGGAGAAGATCGCCGCTCGCGGACTTGGTGGCCGCGATCCCATGGGATGGTTCTCCTGCCGCTACGGCCACGCCGTTCCATCCACTCAGGTCCGTTTCCGGGAGAGGCTGGACTTGCCATCCACGCGGCGCTTCGAGGTGAAGGCCAATGAATGAGCACGGCGCCATGACCGTCCGGCAGATCGGATTCCTCATCATAACAGCGTGGACAATGATCATCGGTGTCCTGGCAGGTTGCGCCTATATCCTGTGGCCCCACAGGGACTGGTGGCTTGTCTGGCTGGCTTTCGCCTTTTTCGTCCTCCTGATGCTCGCTTTCACATGGATCGCCCTCGACGCCCTGACCTGCCTCGGGCCGTACTGGTGGAAGCGACGTGATTAGCGTTGTGATGACCGCATACAACGCCGAGGCCCACATCTCACAGGCGATCCAGGGCATCCTGGGTCAGACCGAGCCTGACTGGGAGTTGATCGTGGTGGATGACGGATCGACAGACCGCACCCGCGAAATCGTTGAGGGCTTCGCCGATCCGCGCATCCACCTCGTGAAGTCCATGCGCGTGGGGCGCGGCTTCGCCCTGAACATCGGCTGGCACTTGGCGAAGGGCGAGTACATCGCCATCCAGGACGCGGACGATATCTCCCTACCCATTCGGCTGGGCATTCAGCGCTACATCCTGGAGCAAACCGAGGACCCGCCGGACGGCGTGGGCTCGGATCAGCATTTCTTCCGGAACGATGACGGGGATGGATGGCAATTCCACTGTCAGGTCACGGTGGTCAAGGACGATGTGACGCGCCTGCTCCCACTCCGGAATCCGATCTCACACACTTCCCTCATGGTGCGGCGCGCCGCCCTCTCCGCCGTGGGGGGGTACGACGAAGATCGGGTGTGCCTCTTTGACTGGGACCTGATCCTGCGCCTGACCGCCTCCGGGCATAGGCTGTGGAAGATCCGGGCGCCGCTCGTGGCTCACCGGATACACCGTGGGCAATTCTTTGAGGGCGGGAGGCGACTACGGTACATCTGGGAGTGCGCCAAGATGCAGGCCCGGGCCGTGCGCCTTCTCAAGC
>Ga0209416_1001282_pt1 | contig 18325 bp, 15 predicted proteins | sample RifGroF1_FD_184001 | JGI IMG/M metagenome (GOLD analysis project Ga0209416, IMG submission 184001) | Groundwater microbial communities from Rifle, Colorado, USA - Groundwater F1 (SPAdes) (version 2) | ecosystem: Environmental > Aquatic > Deep subsurface > Groundwater | place: Rifle, Colorado...
CCCCTATGCCTAAACCTAATTATGATGTACTAGTAGTTGGTGCTGGTCCTGCAGGAATGTTTGCCTGCTATGAACTTCTAAAGAAACGAAAGAAACTGAAAATTGCCCTCATAGATATGGGTCATAGAATAGAGAAACGAAAACCATCCGAAGTAATGTCTGGTTTTGGGGGTGCAGGTACATTCTCTGATGGCAAATTACACTTCACAGCTACTCTCTCACATGAGAAAGCATTCCATTTAATTGACAGTAAGCAATACCAAGATATTTTGGAATATGTTGATACAGTATTTACTAAGTTTGGTGTGGATGCAGAGTATTTCCCAAAAGAAACAGAAGATTTAGAGAAACTTAAAGATGAAGCTATGGTCAATGATATTGAGCTAGTAGTAAGAAGAGCAAGGCATGTAGGAACAGACAAGTTAAAAGAGGTAATGCTAAAATTCGAGAATTATCTTTTAGAAAAGGGCGTAGATATTCTAGAGAGTACAGAGGTTGTAGATATCATTGTAAAAGACAATTCTGTAAAAGGTGTCATAACGAAGGATAATAAGAAAATATATTCAGAGACCGTTTTACTTGCTCCTGGAAGAATCAGGGCTAGCTGGCTTCAGAAGTTGGCAACCAAGCATAATATCCCATACATATATGACAAAGTAGAAGTTGGAGTAAGGGTAGAATTCCCTACTTCAATAATGAGAAGACAAGCTGAAGCTTTGTATGAAATGGTGTACAGAGTAAGAACTAAAACCTACCATGACATTGTAAGAACCTTCTGTAGCTGTCCAAATGGTCTTGTAGCTAAGGAAGAGTACGAGGGATATATATGTGTTAATGGTCATTCTAATTCAGATCATCTTTCAAAGAATTCAAACTTCGCCCTACTCTGTGAGGTTAACCTAACCGAACCGGTAGAGAACTCCATTGCATATGCCAAATCCATTGCAGAGGTAGCCTCAACCATTGGTGGTGGTAAGCCAATTTTACAGAGTCTTGAAGATTTAAATAGTGGAAGAAGAAGTACATGGAGTAGACTTAAGAAATCTTTTGTATCTCCTTCTCTTACAGATGTTACCCCTGGAGATATTGCCATGGCACTACCATACAGGATAGTTAAAAATATACAGGAGGGATTGGAGATACTAGATACCGTTATGCCAGGTATACATTCAGGTTCTACTCTACTCTATGCTCCAGAGGTTAAGTTTAGATCTTCTAAGATATCTACAGACAAGGGATTGCAGACCTGTATTAAAGGTTTGTATGTAGCAGGAGATGGTGCGGGTTTGTCCGGTGCGATTACAGGAGCTGCAGTTACAGGAATTATCTTCGCAAGAGAATTAAATTAATTCTACAAGGAGAATGACCAATCTAGAGAAAAGTCTCAGGAAGAAAGGAAGGAGAGCTAATTCGGTTGCAGTTATTGGTGCAATCTTTGGAGATGAGGGAAAAGGGAGGATAACGGATGAGCTTACTGACTATTTCTTAAAGAAATACAAGAAAGTAATTGTTTACAGGGACAATGGAGGTTCAAATGCAGGTCACACTATCTCAATGAATGGTAAAAAAATTGGTTTACACCAGATAGGCTCTGGTATTTTACACAAAGGTTGTGTTGTTGTTTTAGGCAAAGGTATGGCGATTCACCCCATCGATTTGTTAGATGAGATTGAGGAGGTAAAGAGAGTGTTTGAATTCCAGAAACTTCCTGCGAAATTAATGATAGATGAAATGGCAGTTTTAAATTTGGATACACATAGAGCATTTGAGTTTGCTCTTAAGAACAGAAACCAGAAAACGCTAGGTAGCCAAGCAGCTACAGGAAGAGGAATCTCTCCAAGCTATGCAGATGTCATATTTAGATTTCCTGTAAGGATGAGAGACCTATTGTCCGAAGATTGGCGCAATATTCTTGGTGAACATTATGACCTTTACAAAGAATTAATCAAGGGACTTAGTATGGATTGTTCAACGCTCAAAGTGAAGAGATTTAATCGTGAGGATATACAACTTGGAAACAAGAGAAAGTTTCTAAATAATTTAGAAAAAACAAGGGATATACTTAGGGAGTATGTATCTCCGATGTATGAATATATCAGAAGGGAATGGAAATCAGATACACCTTTTATCTTTGAAAAAGCACAGGCCATTGGCCTAGATTCTCGTTGGGGAGTATATCCAGATGTTACAGCATCAAACTGCTGTTTAGATGGCATAACCTTCTCAACAGAGGGAGTTATAGATGCTAAGGATATCTCTGCAAGATTTGGAGTTATTAAATCTACATATACTTCTAGTGTTGGGAAAAGACAGATACCTACCTTCATGGAAGAGAAATATGCACAAGTACTTCGAGATGACGCTCATGAGTACGGAACGACTACTGGTAGACCAAGGGATATTGCATATCTAGATTTAGAGATGTTGAAATATTTCTGTAAGGTTGGTTGTATAGAGGAGTTAGTATTTACCCATATGGATATTATTTACAAACGAGATGTAAAGGTGTGTGTTGGATACAGGAGGGGTAAAGAGAAGGCATATTACAGGCCAGATCAAAAACATTTGGAGAATGTAAAAGCAATATACAAGAAGTTAAAATACTGGGATAAAGCAAGGCTAAAAACATGCAAGACATATTTAGATGTACAGAAAGAAGCAAAAGACTTTATACAATTCATATCCAAGGAGACAGATACTACTCCCGTTATGATTACATATGGTCCAGATAGAAGTGACACGATATTAGTTTAATTCTCACTAGAGGATAATTGACTTTTTGCCCCAAAGCGATAATATTATTATATAGATAATTTTATACTGCTGTATTTATGCAAAGTATAAGGACTTTCTTTAAGGAATATTCATTAGTTATATTCTTCTCTGTTCTTTCCCCGTTTATTCTAGCACCAATTGTTGATGCTGCAACGGAAGGAAGTGTAACTGCAACTGTAACAGTTACAAATGTTTCCTTGCAAGTAAGTGATGGTACTATAGCTTATGGCTCTCTATCCACTAGTGCAACAATGGCGACAGTTTCTGGGGAATTAAATGATTCTCAAACTGTTACAAACAATGGAAATATAGCGATAGATGTAGCTGTTAAGGGATATAACTCAACAGGTTGGACATTGGGTGGTACAGCTGGTTCTGAAACATATACACATAAAACTTGTACAACTACATGCGATTCATCCCCTACTTGGACAGCCATGACTACAAGCTATGGATCAGATATTCTTACTGGTCTTGCAACTAGTGGTACTGCAGATGTTGACTTCCAAGTTGGTACTCCAACCACTACAACCGACTACACACAGCAAAGTGTCAATGTGACGATATTAGCTACAGAAGCTAGCTAGAATATCTCTGATTTTGTAGTATAATGAGGGTAGCTTAAAATATATTTTTATAACTAAATAATGAAACGCTTGTTCTCACTCTTCTTCTCCTTCATTTTCCTGTTCGTAAGTGTATTCCCTGCTTTCGCTAGTAATCTTGGTGTCGGAATTGGGACTGGAAAGATTTCTATTAATGAGAAATTGAAAAATGGAATGACATATAAATTCCCAGATCTAGTGATTATTAATACAGGAGAAGTAAAATCAGATTATTTGGTATCTGTATCATACAATAGTGAACAGAAAGAATTGCTTCCTCCTGCAGAATGGTTCACATTTACTCCTGAAATTTTTAATCTAAATCCTGGAGATTCACAAAAGGTTGAGGTTAGATTAAAGATTCCTATTGATAAAGTTATTCCTGGTGATTATTTTGCATATCTTGAGGCCAAACCAGTCATCGAAGACAAGCCTGGAGTATCTAGTGTAGGAATAGCAGCAGCAGCCAAGTTGAATTTTACAATTGCACCGTCTAATTTCCTAGAGGGAATCTACTACACTGTTAAATATGTCTTTGATGAATATCAGCCATGGTCTACTGTTGTTCTCTCAGCTGTAGTGCTAGTTCTCCTTAAAGTAATTTTGAGCAGATTCATTTCCATAGATTTAAATATTAAATCAAAGAAAAAAGAAAGTTAGGGATATAAAGTGAATGAATAATGAAATTAAAAAAACTGTCTTACAAATACATATACTTTTTTAGTCTAGTATCCTTATCTCTTTTTGTTATTTTCTTTCTTATCTCCTCCTCTATACATGCCAAGGTTATGACACCAATTGGTGTCTTAGAAGGTACTGTAAGAGTAAATATCTGTGGAGATTACATTGCAGAAAATCCAGAAGAATGTGACAGAGACGATTTTAAATCCAAAGGGTGCTCTAATTATGGATATACATACGGAGAATTAACATGTAGTTTGGCTTGTGAGATTGATTCTACCGGTTGTTACAATACAATCCCTAGCGAAGAAAAAAAGATTCCTGAGACCACAGAAGTTGAAAATTCAATTGTTAATTTACCAGTAGCCGTTCAGTATCTGATACTCTTTGATGAGGATGGGGATGGAATTATTAGTGCAAGTGAAATTCCGGCTGTGATAGTGAATTGGATAAATACCTGGAAGACCAATGGAAAAGAAGGTGATTTAAATAAAGATGGGGAAGCAAATATCTTGGATTTTTCTATTCTTATGTACCATATAACATACCCCGATTAGATTTGACATAGAGAGAAGATTATTCTAGAGTTTAGTATCTAACATCAGAAACGAAGACCCATTCTTTTCAAATGGTTGCCTTAAGAATGGCGAGTTAATGGCAAAACCGGTTGATAATAGAGTTATTTTTTATCGGAAATCGATGAATACTGGTGCTGTTCGATTGATGCTGAAGTTACTAGGATGTCTTGTCCTCTCATGGATTATGATTCATTTTTTTGCATTGCTTGGTGTATTTTTTCTTATTACCTACCCGATCTGGGTATTGCTTAGTCCAGAAAAAGAAACATGTCTCTTTTGTATAATTGGTGGAAGACATAACACTGGTTGTATTGTTTGTAAAAAATCTGAACTTGAAAGAAGAGGCGTTGCAGGGAGAATTCTTCTAAATATCCTTCTGATTATCTTCCTAACAGTAGCAAGTATAGGTATTGTATATGGTGAGAAACTTTTACTCGAGAAAGTTGGCTGGTTTGAGTCTGAAAAAACAGTGGCGATGAATATCCCAACAGAAAATGAATACAAGATCGGAGAGCTATTCGTACTTCCAATTGAAGTTTCTGGCATAACTGTGCCAATAAATACAGTGCAGGTAGACATAAAGTATCCACCAGAGCAATTGGAAATAATAGATTTCTTAACAGCAGATTCTTTTGCTGAGATATTTATACAAAAAGAAGTAAGAAATGATCTTGGTATCGCTAGAATTTCTGGTGGTCTTCCAAATCCAGGATATTCTAAAGAAGAGGGTTTGTTTGGGAAAGTTCTTTTTAGAGCTAAAGCCTCTGGTTTAGGAGAGATTCAAGTTCTTCCCTCTTCTATGGTATTAGCAAACGATGGATCTTCAACAAATGTCTTGGCAGAATTCAAAAGTAGTGCTGTTAGAGTTCTTGATGAAAAAATTTCAAAAGATGAGGAAGAATTCCAAAAAAGTTTTTTGGAAACAAGCGTTCTTGGGGTTACCAGTGGAAAGCTGGAATTCTTCGAGGATGAAATTATGCTTACCGAATCGATACTCGAAGATAGTGAAGCAAAAGAAAAGAAAGTCATAAACTTCGGTAATGTTCTTCATAGTGTAGATGGCAGGATTCTAGATATTGTAATGTTAAGATTTTAAAGAGATACTGCTTGTACAGTTATAGATATATTCTTTTGAGTAAAGTCTGAGGTCGAGGATGGAACGGTTATTCTTAAGTCTAAATTCTGTGATGTGTCTCCAGCAAGAGAGGCTACAAATTGTTGGTATGAGTCTGCTGTTGTAAATGTATTCCATCCTGAACCAGAATTAGAGGAGAATTCATGTTTAAATATGTTTGTTCCAGCAGAGCTTCCTAATGCCCATGGGGTTTCGTCTAAGTGCCAAAGGGCTACTGAATTAACGTCTGGTTGTATTACGACACTGTTGAAATGATTCAGTATCTCTGTTGGTGTTCTAGCTATGCTTGAGATATGTACCTCATCTATATATCCATTTAAGTACGAACCATCATCTCTTGCCCCTATTCTTACCGGTGTGTTGTTTGCTACTGCATTAGTAGCGTAATCAGCATTCTTTACTTCGTAACCATTTACATAAAGATATACCTTGCTTCCATCATATACTCCTGCTACATGTACCCACTCTCCTGTTGGGATTGCAGAATCGGAGATAATTGCTTCTGTATCACTACCCCATTTCAATGCTAATCGTCCAGTATTTTGGTATTCAGTTAATTGATATGCTTGTGTATGCCCTTTTGTTACATATGCAGGGGTGGTTGTTTGAGAGACTTTATATATCCATGCCTCTATGGTTCCAGCAGAGGTTAGATCTAATGAATCATGATCATTTACTTCGATGTAGTCACTACTTCCATTAAAATTTCTCGCACCCCCAGCTTTCCCACTCGCAAGATATGTTGTTCCATTTGGTGTCCCATCGTTGGTATTTGTACTGTAGTCGTACAGAAATGCAGGAGAGGAAGCTGTCGCATTGGATGTCTTTATGTTTAATCCTATCGCAGATGAACCATTATTATGGACTACTTGGGTATCTGTTAGGTCGATTGTACTTTTGGAGGTACCCATGGAGAGATTGCCGAAAGAAACCGTGCCGTCAGATGTAAGAGAGATGGAGATCAAGATTGTAACTGTTGTTGTACCACTTATGGCAACTGCGGAAGAAGGAGCAACTGTTCCGGCCGAAACGCTCACCTGTGTAGAAGGATTTGTAATTTGTATTTCGATTGTGTCATCAACATTTGCCCCAGAGCCAACATCTAGTTCCGCATACATACAAATTTGGGAAGTTCCTACTGTCATAGATCCAGTAACAGTAGAGGTCCCAGAACTGAATGAGCCGGGTGTGCTATTAAATTGGGTCGCATCTCCAGGTATGGAAGAAGAGCAAGAAGCTTCTTGCTTGTAGTAGAGAATTAATCCGGATATATTACTGTCAGAGATTGTTCCCATCTCTGTTATCGTAATACTAGTAACAGAAGTACTACCTGTATTTCGAATAAAAGAGAAAGCACCTCCAATGTATGCATCGGTACTACCCTGCTGTATATTTGTCGTCTGTGTTCCTGTTGTCCCAACGGTAATTTCTGTTAACGGAGGTGTAACGTCAAGATTAATGTTATCTACATACCCTCGTGCATAAGCGGTCTTCCCGCTTCCGGATTTAAGAGAGATAGATATTTCAAAGGTATATGTTCCTGTGCTTGTAATATATGATGAGATATCATTATTTACGTTCGTCCAAAGCTCCGGTATAGTCGTCAAATCTGACCATTCGTAATAGGTGGAGGCACCATACTTTACCCTGACATAAATATCATTTATAGAACAGATTTCGTCTCCAAAAGCCAGGCTAATATCACAATCCTTAGACCAATAGAAACTTAGATTAACAGAACTTCCTGCCTCTATCGAGGTAGAGATTGTTTGAGTTGCTGTTCCCGATGAAGCAGAATTTCTTCCTGTTGCAGAAACACCTACACTCCCAGCAGAATCTTGATATACGGATGAAGAATAGGCCATATCGGTACCTAAGGTCCATCCAGTAGCATTCCCAGTAAAACTAGGATTAGTGAGTACATTTGCGGCAAATATCCTTGTTGGGAGATTACCCAAAGTGATGAAAATTAAGAATGAAATAACAATGGAGGTAAGCGCAATGAAGATACGAACTAATATAGCAGGATGCTGTAATCGTTGAATCATACTATATCTTAAAGTGGAACAGGTATTATTTCAAGTCTAGAATGCTTCTAGAATATCCTCTTGAGCTACACTCTTCTGTTCTCCTGTTATCATGTTCTTTATTGTATATTTATTCTCCTTAATCTCATCTTCGCCAATGAATATCACATAAGGGATATTTAGTTTGTTTGCATAATTAAGTGCCTTCTTCATATTCCCAACAGGAGCTACTTCGGTAGGTATGAAATTCTCTCTCAAGGTATCTGCTAATTCTAAACAAAGCTTTCTGTCTTCTGTAAGTGGAAGAACTAACATTACTGTTGGTGTGTCATCTTCTAGGTTAATCTCGCCTTTGTTTTTTAATTGGTCAAAAAGTCTAGTTAACCCTATGGATATACCTACTCCAGGGAATTTTTGGTTTGTGTAGTAACCTGCTAAATCATCATATCTACCACCTCCACATACGGAACCAATCTCTGGGTATTTGTTTAAAATTGTTTCGTAAACAGTACCCGTGTAGTAATCCAAACCTCTTGCTACTGTTAGGTCAATTTTTACACTCTCTCCAATACCAAGAGTTTCTACTTCTTGAAGGACAAACTCTAATTCCTCAACTCCCTTTTTGAAAATATCTGAAGATATTTCTAATGCTTTGAGAGATGTAAGTATTCCCTCGTTAGTTTTGGTATTTAATTTGTAGAAGTTGAAGATTTCTTCAATCTGTTTTTCATCTAAACCAATATCTTTAAGTTCCTCTTTCGTTTTCTTTTCTCCTACCTTCTCGATACTATCTAATGTCCTTAGTACAGAAACGCTATCCTTTATATCTAGAGATTCAAAAAGACCGTTAAGAATCTTTCTGTTGTTTATTTTAATTGTAAAATCTAATTCCAAAGAAGAGAATATACTGGCGATTATTGATGGTATCTCAGCATCGTAAGAGAGGTCTAGTGTATCCCTCCCTATTACGTCTATGTCGCATTGGTAGAACTCCCTAAATCTTCCTGCCTGTGGTTTCTCTCCTCTGTATACTCTGTCTATGGCATACCTTTTGAATGGAAATACTAATTCATTCTGGTTCTTTGCTACATATCTCGCTAGTGGTACTGTTAGGTCGAAACGCATAGCTAATTTGGTATCTCCTTTTTCAAACTGGTATATCTGTTTGTCTGTTTCTCCTCCTCCTTTAGTTAAGAGTACCTCAGCTCTCTCAAGTACTGGTGTCTCAATTGGTCTAAAACCGTAGAGTTCATATATATCTTCAATTGTTCTTTTTAACCTGTTAAAAGCTATTTGTTCTTTAGGTAAAAGCTCTTGAAAACCAGGTAATACATTAATATTCATAATGTTTACATTCTATTTTAATTAAAAGATATTGTCAAAAGAGAGTGTGTAGTATAATGATCGTTATGCAAATAGAGTTAGAAAATAACTCTGCCCCATCATTAAAAGATTTTATAGAGAAAAACGATATCCATGGTATAGGGTTTGATTTAGACAGTACATTGATAGATACACATTCTTATGTCGACGAAGGTTTGTTCTGTGTTGGGATGACAATTGCAGAACAACTAGAAGTAAATATCTCAAGTGAGGAAATAGCGTTTGAAATCGTAAGAATATCAAGGGAGATATACGCCGAGAACAATTACAGACCAATGTTAATGCCAGACCTTTGTTATCAGGCAGTTGGTAGGTATAAATCAGAGGAATTCGCAATTGAAATGAAAGATTTCATTGATGATACGCTTGAGTATTTCTATTTACATTCTCCTGAACCGTATTCAAAGACAAAGTATGTAATTGAAACAATACGTTCCTTTTGCCTTCCCATAATTGTTCATTCTGATGCACAAGAGGGTTGGACAGATATTAAAATACAGAGATTGAAAGAAGACATAGGATTCACTCTCCTATATTTAGCAACAGATCTTAAGAGGAAGAAGGGTTTTGAAAGTTGGAAAGAAGCTGTTACACAGATAGAGCGTGATATGTCTGAGATGCTGATAGTCGGGGATAGTCTAAAGTCAGATATAATCCCTGCTCTTGAGGCTGGATGTAAGCATGTCGTTTGGTTAAATCATTTTGGGAAAGAGTTACCAGAAGAACTAAAAGGTCGTGTATATGTAATTACGAAGATAGAAGATTTACTTTATCTGTAGCGATAATATCTAAACTTGATATATCTGTCATACAATCTCTGTATTGGATAGAGCTTCTTGTTGTATACATACTCATATGTTCTCTCAATCTGTTCTAAATATCCTCCAAAGCCTCTCTTGTATTGAGAGTATCCGTATCCAGGATTACCCGGTTTGTATCTCTCCTCTGGAAGTACTCCCCAGTTATTAAATCTTTTTATGCCTTCTCTCTGTCCCATTAACATACACTCCCATCTTAGTAACATTGGTGCTCTTAGTTTAGTATCTATATCTGTTTGTGCACTGTAAAGACAAGATATCTCATCCCCATATACAGCAATCAATATCATGGCAAGAATATTTCCATTTCTTCTTGCTACTCCAAGTCTCACGACACCATTTTGTGAGAAGTATTTATGTAGGGAAGTAAAATATTTCAAAGGTCTTACATCAAAAGATTTCCTCTCCCCACTCTTTTGTAAATATGTATGGAACAATTTCCAATCCTCAAGATTGTTTGAAAAGGATAGATCTATACCCTCCCTTCTAGCTTTACGTATATATGCAGGATAGTTCTTGCTCATACTATGTTCTTTACACCATGTAAGTAGTTCTTCTTCTGTATTTCCCACCAAATCTACCATCCAGTTGGTTTCAGATTGAATGAAGTTAATACTATGTTTAAAATCTAATGTAGAGGGTACTTTAGCTATCTGCTGTTGCTCTGTAAATGCAGGATCTACCTTTATACAGGAGATATTTTTTACCTTAAAATACTCTACAAGAGTATTAAGTATGCTTTTGTAGATATCTGGTGTCTCTGTGGTCATTAGAGGGCCTCTAGGAAGGTATATTTGAGTACCAAAGGGAGTCCTCTCAAATATTACAAGAGATATTCCTTGAAGTATATTATTCCCATCGAAAAAGGCTAGTCTAAGGATATCTTTCCCCAATTCTTTCTGAAATTCACCCCATTCATATGTTTGTAGGAAGGTTTTTCTTGTACATTGGTTAAGGTATGTATCCCAAACTGTTTTATCTTCTATCTCACTAATCATATTTGATCATCTTACTATATTCAGTTGACTTTTCACACCCTATATCCGAGTATTAAAGATAATTATATTTTAATCATAAATAACATGCCCAAGTCAAAAATCCTTGTTCTCGTAGGAGCAGTATTTGTCCTTCTAGCAGTAGCAGCAGCTTTGTATCTCTTCTTTGTAAAAGATATGGATTATGTAGCAGATGCACCAGAAGGATGTCCAAAGTCAACCTCTATCGTTGTTATGTCTGAAGAGGCTGGTACACAGAAAATTACATCTGAGAATTCAAACTTTATTCATTGGGATAAATCACAGGGATTGTTAGTATTCACTAATTACACGCTAAATCCAGATAGTATATATTCCGACATTACTGAGGAAAAAGTTTTGGCAGTTGTTAAATTTAGAAATGGAGATTCTAGTGAATTAGGAGTTGGCACATACAGAAAGAATGCATTGGAAGGAACAACAACCCCTATTCAGTATACTCCGGAGTACAATATCTCAACTGTTGGTCTAGCTGGTGGAGTTTTTGATGACAATGCAAATGTCGAGATTACATATTTTGGTAAAGACTATGTTTGTGGTACTGTAACAAGTGATGATGGTGATTCCAGCATTAAGGGGGAGTTTATAGCTAAGTATGTAGATAAGCTCTAAAGTTTAATGTGTTACAATGTAGATATATAAATTAAGCTTTTTATATTTATGGGATATATAGATAATATTGAAGATAAAACAGAAGGAAATAGTAACTTTAGAACTGTACTTTATACAGGAAGCCATATGCAGCTAGTAGTTATGTCTCTTAAGCCTTTGGAAGATATTGGTGAAGAGGTACATAATGATGTAGATCAATTCTTTAGATTTGAGAGTGGTGAGGGTAAGGTTGTTATAGATGGTGTAGAAAGTATTGTTGGAGAAGATATGGTCGCAATTGTACCTGCAGGTTCACTTCATAACATTATTAATACATCTGAAACAGAAGATTTAAAACTTTACACCATATATTCACCTGCTAATCATCCAGATGGTACTGTACATGTAACCAAAGAAGAAGCTATGGCTGCAGAAGAAGAGCATCATCAGTAGCATTAGGTATTTTTTAGCATTGGTGATATAATATCTCGTTTGATGTAGATCTAAGCGAAATAATCTGCCACATATAAATATCCATTAGGTTAAATATATTTTTAATTTCGGTTATCTCTGCGAAGACGAAATTAAAATATATAAATAAAGATAATGGAATACTATTCCAGAAATAAAAACCGTAAAAGAAGATTTCAACCTCGTAATAATAGAGGTAGAGGAACCAATATTAATGTAAATAGATTCATAGCAAAAGCTATTGAAAGTGAAATGCCAAATATATATGTAGATGGCCATAACTTCTCAGAGTTTGATGTTGTATCTCCCTTGAAGAAGAATATTGAATACAAGAAGTATGATGTACCTACCAAGATACAGCATGAAGCTATTCCAAAGATTCTCGAAGGAAGAGATATCCTTGGTATTGCAAGTACAGGTTCTGGTAAAACAGCAGCCTTCTTAATTCCCTTAATTAACAAAATGATAAAAGATTCTAACCAAAGATGTTTGGTAGTTGAACCTACAAGAGAATTGGCTATGCAAATACAGGATGAATTTGTATCTCTTGCAAGAGATACTGGCATTAGGTCTGCACTAATAATTGGTGGTAGTAGCATGTATGCTCAGATGAATATATTGAGAAAAGATCCTCGATTTATTGTATGTACACCAGGTAGAATGAAAGACTTAAGTGACAGAAGAGTCGTAGATTTAAGAAAGATAAATAATGTTGTACTAGATGAGGTAGATAGAATGTTAGATATGGGATTTATCGATGATATTAAATATATTACTTCAAGATTAAATGAGAAAAGACAGTCCCTATTCTTCTCTGCAACAATGAATAGAAAATCCGAAGATATTGCGAATACATTACTTAAGAATCCAGTAAGGGTTGAAATTGAAACTCAGCAAGCTGGTAAGAATGTAGATCAAGATATTGTAAGAGTAAGATCTAGGGATGAGAAGGTAGCTTTGTTAACTCAGTATCTTAAAAAGGATGAGTTTGAGAAGGTATTAATCTTTACTAGAACTAAGAGAGAAGCAGATAGATTATCTGACAAACTTTTTGAATCTGGTATAAGAACTGGTGCTCTTCATGGTAACAAGGGTCAGGGTCAAAGAAGTAGAATAATTGAGAGTTTTAAGAGAGGAAATCTTTCTATCTTAATTGCTACCGATATTGCTTCAAGAGGATTAGATGTAAACAATATAACTCATGTTATCAATTATGATGTACCTGAGAATTTTGATGATTATATCCATCGTATTGGTAGAACAGGTAGAGCTGGTAAGAAAGGTATAGCAATTACATTTGTTGGCTAGATAAAGGATAGGGTCAACATTTGAGGAAATCCATTTTTTGTGTAGAATATATAGATAATGGTAACCTCTGTAGTTTTGAAAAAAAGATTTGAAGATATTGATCTTCTTAAGGGTCTTGCAATTATCTTAATGAGTTTTGTACATGTTAATTCTCTACTTTTTCTTCATCCGTTTGGACTATTAGATGATGTAACATATCTTGGTTCTACAGTCTGTTTTGTAATTTTTCTTTTCGCGTTTTCCTTTCTTCAGGGAAAGAAACTTCTAGGTGGAAAGATAGATTCATGGAAGAAAATACTTAAAAAAATATTGTTACTTTATCTCAGCTATTTTGTATTAGGAATATTAAGTCTCCTTCTGCATGAGGGAACAATTACTTTGTCAAAGATCTTAGATGTAGCTTTGCTCAATCACTTGCCTTTATATACTGAATTTCTAGTATTGTTTATATGGTTTACAATATTCTTTAAGATATTCAGTGGTACAATTCAAAAACTTTTAAAGTATCCATGGGTAATGTTTCTAATTTCATTGATTATATATGCTCTAGGAGTATGGATTTACAGCTTGAACGTAGAGAATGAGATTTTATTGTGGATTAAAATGCATTTAGCTGGAAATATGGATATCCATGTGTTCTCAGTATTTCAGTACATGCCAATATATGCATTGGGATTAATAATGGCAAAATATGAGAATCAAAAAAAATATCTAGCTCTTGCACTCATCTCATTATGTATCATAATTGTTTTGTCTGTGTTTAACCTCTCTGTTTGGCTTAGATGGCCTCCTTCAATCCTTTATCTAACTGAAGGGGCTTTCTTTATTTTCTCATCATTATATGTATTGGGATATTTAGAAAAGATTAAGGCTTTAAATTTTATTAAACTTTTCGGAGGAGATTCTCTCCGCTCTTTGGTTGTAGTTACGAGTCTTTCTTTTTTGGCTACTTGGATTCTTTTCCCTTCGGGTAACCCATACATTGTGTTATCCATAAATGCAGGAGTGCTAGTACTCTCCTATTGTGCTCTTAGGATATTAAAAAGGTCAAAAGTTTGATATAATATACTATGGGACATAAAAATGGAAGAATACAACTCTTTACTGGGCTTTCCCTTCTCGCGATAGGTGGGCTTTTCGTATACCTTATGTATTTCAAAGATCCTATTAAACTTAATGATAGCGATGTAAAAGGTGATGTTGCAATAGATTGTAATGTTCTTAAACCACAGATTGCAGAGATCATTGACAGCTCAACCCTGGAGAGAAAATGGTTACTTGTCGGGGATAATTTGTCTGAAGAGTATAAAAATTTAATAATTACCTCTAATATTGAGAATAAAGCTTACGAGGAAAAAGCATTTGAAGATATTATTTTTAATATAGAAGGAAGTGATATTACTGGAGAACTAACATATGATGAAGAGAAAAAGAACCTTGTTTTAGAAAGAAATATTGAGGATCTGAAACCAGGAGCATATTCTGTGATGATTTCAAGTAATTCTAAATACTGTAGTATACCTGAATCGAAAGAGTTCACATTTAATGTTTCTTCACCAGTGTATGTCGCTTGGACAATGGACTGGGAAGGCTTTGATGTAGAACAAAAATATTTAGATTCAATAGCTAATATATCTAAGAAATATGGTGTACCTGTTACGCATTTCTTTAATCCATACATTTATATCAATCTTAGTAAAACAAGATCGGCATATTTGACAGATTGGGTTAAAAATAGAGAAAAATTGAATGATACCATAGGACTTCACCTACATATGGATAATAACCTAGTTAAGGCTGCTGGTGTTGAAGTTCAGGATTCCCTTTCGTGGGGTGGATGGTACAAGAATGGTCATGATGTTCCAAATACTGTATATGGTTATTCGGATTTTTCAAAAATAATACTGTGGTCTAAGGCTCAGTTTAAAGCAAATAATCTTTCCGTACCTACTATGTATCGTGGAGGTGCTTGGTTTGTTGATGAAGAGAATCTTAAAGTGCTTAATGATTTAGGTTTTGTGCTTGACTCTTCTGGAAGACAGAAATACATCTGGGGTGATAATAAACTTGAGGGACCATGGGATTTAAAGAGTACAACTCAGCCATACCAGTTAAATGACAAAAATCAAAATATTACAACTAATCCAACTATGGAATTGTGGGAGATGCCAAATAACGGAGCTGATTCCTGGTCATTTAGTGCTGATCAAATGATCAGATATTTTAAGGATAATTACTCTGGAGGAGTAAGCGAAACAACCAAAGTTGTAACATATCTAAGTCACCCTCATTGGTTTAATGTAGATGAGCCTAAGATGATTTCTTTGTTTAAATATATCAGTAAATATTCTGCTATTTCCGATAATGGACCTGTTCTATATGTTACGCTTGACAAGTTACCCATGCTAGGTGAGAATAATTAGTAATGTCATTAGAAAATCTGTCCAATATATTTTCGGACTTTCTCAAGTTGCCTGATTTCGAGGTTAGGTCAATATATCTTGTTCTAATACTCCTATTCCTTATTTTGAGCTTAGTAATTTACTCACTTTCTGAAGCTAAACTAGTTCTTAAGATAGTTTTAACTAGTATTTATGGTCTAGCATTGGCAATAATGAACGTCTTGCCAATTGTACTTTCAGAGCCTTTAATTGAGAAACTTGCATTCCAGAATACTTTTGGATTACAAATTCCAATATATATTCTCTTTGTATGGCAAGTATTGTCGATAATTCTTAGAAAGAAGATGGCAGTTTCAAAACCACTTAAAATAGTTTCTCTCTCATCCTTTTTCTTCTATTGTCTTTTAATTATGCTCGCCTCCCTATTCTCTCGTCCATATGTGATCCTTAACAATGTTATGAAGGGAGAAATTGTAAATGAGACGGAAAAGATTGATGTTAGACTGACTGTGCCTGTTAGAAAAGAATCTCTAAACGTATTTCTTTCCCCGAACCAAAATTTAATTATTAATTATGATTATGTCTGGATATCAACAGGGTGGGTTGATGGATTTCAGATAATACCGGCAGAGAGCTATCCTGCTGAATCTAGGATTGTCATATATACAACGGGGCTTTCAAATATCTTCCCAGGAGGGGTTTCGCATGAGCAGAGTTTAGAATTTTTTACTCCCCCACTTCCTGGGGTTGAAGGAACAAATCTCGATGAGGTTAAGGGTGCGTATTCTGTAGATAAGGATTTAGAACTTTTTTTGAGTGAGCAAGATGGAGAATTTGTTTATTGGGATATACAGATTAATCCTTCAGTAGAGTATAAAACGGTTAGAGAGTATTCAGATCGTTTAATTATTGACTTCGATTCTTTAGCACAAGGTACTACATATCTTGTAAAGATTTCGCAAGCAAACAGAATATACTCTACCAATACACATGAGCAACTTCGCATAGGAGATCTACAATTGGTTAAGGAGATAACATTTAAAACGATAGATGCTCCAGGTATCAAGGGACATAATCGTAGTGGATTGTCTCTACCAAATACGGAGCCTTGGATTATTGAATTCTCGGAAGAGATAGATATGGGAAGTGTTACAGCTTCCTACAGTATCTCCCCAGCTATTGAACATAGCTTAAGTATAAGTAGTGACAAGAAGTCTTTAATAATTACACCAAAAGATAGCTTCAAGAAAGGTACTGAGTATGCAATTACTCTAAAGAAAGGACTGCGAACGTTGCTTGGTGGTTATCTTGAAAATGATGCTGTTATTAAATTTAAGACTCCAGGAGTTGTGTATCCTGCTGGCTACTATCCAAGAAATGGGAGTAGTAATATTAGTAGGTCTGTTAAGTATTTTGCAGTTACGTTTGATCAATCTGTTAACAAAGAATCTGCCCAAGCAAAGTTCAGTATCTCTCCTTCTGTCTCTGGGACTTTCTCTTGGAAAGATAATACAATGTATTACAATTTCAAGAGTGCTTTGCAGTATTACAAGAAATATACAGTAACAATTGCATCGGGGGTTAAGAGTATCTATGGTTATGACTCTACAAGGTCCTACTCCTCTTCTTTTACTACCGAGGAGCAGGTGTTCATCCTTAATGTCCCTCAATATTACCAGCCAAAGGGCTTTGACTGTAATTTGTATGCTACTCAAATGGCCCTAGGTTACAGAGGTGTCAATATCAATGTAGAAAGTATGAGGTCGGCATTGGGTGTTGGACTAGATCCTAATGCAGATTGGGTTACTGGTTATGGTGTACATTGGGGACCAGTGTCTTCATATATTAGTGGTTACAGGAGCAATTCGATTAAGAGTGGGTGGAACCTTCTGTCATTGTTAGCAGAGGTAAACAAGGGGAATCCTGTTATACTGTTCTGGTACAACGGGTATACAACTCCGATGGGGACTAAGATTTTGGATGGAGGAGCTACAGGTTACAATGGCATGCACTCTGAAGTTGTTGTTGGATATACAGGGAGAGTAGATAATCCTACTTCTGTTATCTTAAATGATCCGTGGAGAGGAAGAAGATATTTAAGTCTTAGTACATTTAATTGGCTTTGGAGTTATATTGGATACAGGGCTATTGTGGTTTACTAATTGTAAAAAGAAGAGAGAGGATTCATTTATATGAAAATGTAATGAACCCTCTCCTGGTAATCTTCTATCTATCTTCTTTTTTGTTTGTTACCTCCCTTTTGTCTCCATTTCCTGTCTTTCCTGCATTTGCCATTCTTTTGTTTTTGTTGTGCCATTTATTCCCTCCTTCGGTGAAAAGAATGAATAGGTAGAAAACCCACAGAAAGATTATAACGTTGAAATGATATTTGTACAATAAATGAGGTATAAAAACGCAAAAGGATGGAGCACCAATATACGCCATCCAGAGCAGGAGCGTATGCATTACGGCATACTGGTTGGACCATGGTAACTTATAAATAGAAATAAATCTCTA
>Ga0209416_1001285_pt1 | contig 18250 bp, 20 predicted proteins | sample RifGroF1_FD_184001 | JGI IMG/M metagenome (GOLD analysis project Ga0209416, IMG submission 184001) | Groundwater microbial communities from Rifle, Colorado, USA - Groundwater F1 (SPAdes) (version 2) | ecosystem: Environmental > Aquatic > Deep subsurface > Groundwater | place: Rifle, Colorado...
CGCTTACGCTCGCGGAGTAGTGCTCGGACTTTCCTCCCCCATCTTTCGATGAGAGTAATTGCCTAGTTTACAAGGACAAGTATATTATAGCATATTTTAGCGTAAAATAAAAGGGAGCCCGTGACCCTAGTATTATATAGCTAATTTATTAGACTCTCTGTCTAATACTTGGTTGACCAACTTATCAGCAGCCTCATTTTTGTCGCGCAAAATATGTTTGAAAGATACCTCCTTAAAGTCTATTTTCAAATTCCAAATTTCTAGGAAATAATCTTTTATATCTTCGTCTTTTATTTTATATTCACCGTTCATCTGTTTTGCTAGTAGCTCACTATCAACATAAAATTCCACGGATACATCTTTACATTTGTCTGAACCGACAAGTTGTTTCATTTTTTTTAGAGCAAAAACCACGGCCTGATATTCAGCTTGATTGTTGGTAGCATGACCGATATATTCACCGTATTCTTTCTTACCGGTTAATACACTTTCTATGACTATGCCAATTGCCGCTTCGCCAGGATTACCCCTAGATCCGCCATCTGTATGTATAATAATTTTTTCCATTGTTTTATTCATGAATATATTCCCATGGTAATTTTTCATCTAGCCTCTGAGTAAAGCCGGCTGCTGCTTTGTGGCCGCCACCACCATATTTTACGCCGATAACAGAAACATCAATCATACCATTAGACCTTAAGGAGACATATCTCTTGCCATTTTTCTCACTCCAAACTATACCCATTGGCGGCAATATTCTCCATAAACCGTCTCCAATTCTAGAAGTGTATAGGCTGGAATTAATAACATAGGTCTTAATCCCTTCAAATATAGCTAACATTGCCCCACTTCTAATTATTTCCTCAATCTGTTTTTTCTCAAATTCTAGAAGAATTTTGCCTTTATTAATAAACTCTGCGGCCCTTGTATCGTCTTCAAATTCTTTAATCAATTCATCATAAATATTAAAGGTAAAATCATATAGATCCAGAAAGGCAATGAGTTCACCAGTCCCGGGTAGATTGAATTTCCAAAGATCAAAATCCTCAACCTGTAAAAGAAATTTTGGAACAGATTTACCTGGATGAAAATATTGCCAAGCCAGGACACATCCGGAATGATTAAGATCAAACGAATAATCCTTAGTCTTAAATATAGTATCTTTACGGCTAGTATGATGATCAATCGTTGTCAATTTGATATTATCAGCTACCAACACTTCATTTTCATCGGCTAAAAAACCCATATCAACGGCATATATCTCTTTGTTCTTTAATATTGGTGCTCTGGCATTAGGATCCACGGCTATATACTCAGCTTCTTTCCCAAATTTTTTCCAAGCAGCCCAGGCACCACAAAAACCGTCTGTACAATTTTTATGGTAAAAGACGATGATTTTTTTATCATCGTTAATTCCCTCCTCTTCTTTGTTTTCTTTAAATTTGGTCATTATCTATTTAAAGCTGTCAATCCCGGCAATTGATTACCAGATAAAAATTCCAACATCGCCCCACCACCAGTTGAGATGAACGTATACTTACTCGCTAGCCCAAATTTATAAATCGCGGAAATTGTATCCCCGCCCCCAACAATCGACTCAGGCACACCGGCAATCGCTTCGGCAACTCTCCTTGTACCATTGGCAAATCTTTCGTCTTCAAAATATCCTAAGGGTCCATTCCATATAACCATCTGAGCGGATTTAATAATAGTACAAAATTCTTCAATAGTTTTTGCTCCAATATCTAAAATCTTTTTATCACTAATTACAAAATCTTTTGGTGATATTATAGCTGGATTATCAAGTTCCAGGCCCGCAAATAGTTTTCCTGGGTCCGAATCAACTTTAGAATTTCCAACTTCAAATCCCTTCGCCTTCAGAAAATCATTAGCAACGACACCTCCTATTAATATTTTTTCGGATTTTGTCAAAAAAGATTTCATCACAGGAATTTTAGTCTCCGTCTTGGCACCACCTATCACGACTATTTTACCAACTCGTGGCCTATTAATTGCTTTAGTCAATATCTCAACCTCTCTTATCAGTTGAGATCCGGCATAAGATGGCAAAAATTTTGTCACTGCAACAACTGATGCGTGATTTCGATGACAAACTGCAAAATTATTATTAACATAGAGGTCGAATCCATTTGCTAATTTTCTGGCAAGTTCATCACTATTTTCTTTTTCGCCATCAAAGCGCCTTATATTCTCAACAATAGCAACATTGAGCTGACTGTTACTTAAAAAATATTCTATGTCTGTTAATTTGGGCAAAAACTCCAATCGACAACCCCACGATTGACTCAATTGTTCTACGATTGGTCCGAAAGAATCGATATCTGATATATGACCAATGACTACAAGTTTGGCACCATTTTTAATCAAATAATCTATAGTCTCTTTCTGCCTGTCAATTCTAAACGTTTCAATAATTTTATTCTCAGCTACGGCCACATCTAAATCAGCTCTTAATAATATCTTTTTATTTCTAATATCTCCGATTTCCTTTATTGATTTCATCTTCTCAAGATTTAACTATTTCTGACAATATCTTTAGAAATTCCGTTTTTATACTACTAGCTTTTCCAATTAAAACTCCCGAGAATGCTTCATTAGATAGGAAAGCATTAACATTTTTACTGTTAACTGAACCGCCATAGAGCCCCACTGGAAGACTTTCAGATTTTAAATTCCAATTCTTAGCTAGAAGATTATTAATAAAATTAATTCTATCAGAGGCGCTATTCGAATCATCAGGATTTGAGCCAAGATCGCTTGTAATCGCCCAGACTGGTTCATAGACAATCATGCACTTCTCAATCTGATCAATTGATAAATCCTTAAAAGTTGCCTTAATTTGATTTTCGATAAACTCGTCAGTATTGTCATCTTTATTCTTTTCACCAATACATACTATCGGAACCAGCCCTATTTCTATTGCTTTGTTTATTTTTTTATTTACTACATCATCGGTCTCGCCCAAATTATATCTTCGACTTGAATGACCTAGAATCGCATATCTCAATCCATCTACTTTTATATCTGGAATATCTTGTGAGCCCAGGAAAGCATTGTGTGCCAAATGCGACTTCTTTAATAATTCAGATACCGAGATCAACAAATCATTCTTTGGACAAAAGACTAACGGTATATCTATAGTTTCCGAGAGTGATTCTAAATAATCATTAATACCATCTAATATTTCCCGTGCCTGAATCTCGGTTTGAATATAATCTTTCCAGTTCGAAATTATTAATTTTTCCTTTTTGCCCATTGTTTTTTGTATATAAACCAAACCACCAATAAGATCACAAAACCGATAATAATGTAATCGGCCAGATGAAAATATCTCTTCAGAATTTCCCAGTTGGCACCAGTTTTTAATCCAATATAGGTAAGCACGAAGTTCCAGGGTAGCGCTCCTAGTAGAGTATAGAGAGAAAACCTCTTAAAATTCATTCTAGAAACACCAGCTGGTAGAGATATGAAAGTCCTGACTACTGGCAACAGTCTGCCCCAAAAGGCTACCTTGCCTCCATGACGATGGAACCATTTGTCCCCAATCTCAAGATCATGACCAGAGATTAATACATATTTTCCATATCGTTCCAAAAACCATCTACCACCGCTTTTCCCTATATAGAAAAGGATTACCGAACCGACATAATTTGCGAGCGTTGCCAGTAATACAATCAGCCAAAAATTGAATCTGCCCGAAAAAACCAGAAAACCAGAAAATGGCAAAACTATCTCTGAAGGTATGGGTATTCCAGCACTCTCAACTAGCGATAGGATAAAGACGCCACCATAACCCATCCTATCAATTATTGTTAAAACCCAAGCACCAATTGTCGTTATCAGATTCGTCATCGTATTCTAAGCAGTTCAGCTGCGTCATTGGGATCAACCATGTTAACATAGACGCTCACGCCCAGCTCAACGCCACCTAAAACATTTACTCGAGGCATAATATCAAGATGCCATCTAAAATATTCGTGATTAACTGATGAATTATTCGATATCGGAACGGTATTAATATAAAAATTATAATCAGGATTTCCAAGCTTTTCATTTAGACTGGCCAGGACCTTATTAAGTGCATCTGCGAAATATACTAAATCAGCTACATCTGTCTGCCTGAAGTCACAATGATCGTCTTTGGGAAATATTTTAATCTCGTATAAATCTTTTGAAACATATGGGCACAGAGCAATAAATTTTTCATTCTCATAAATTATCCTCTTGCGATCACGCAATTCCCAATTTAACAATGCCGTAAAAACTTTTTGATCATTCTTTTTATAAAATTCTTCGGCGCCACGTATATTTTTTATTACATTGTGCGGTACAATTGGCAGAGACATTATCTGAGAATGATTATGATATTGAGACGCCCCAGCTTTCTTGCCATGATTATGAAATATAAAAACGTATTCGCCACAGTCATCTTTTGCCATTTGTTCTAGCCTTTCTTTATAGCACCTCAATACTTCTAAAGTTTCATCGTTCGTAAACTGTGCGAAATGCCTATCGTGAGAGTGTGTTATAACTAATTCATGTAGTCCACTAGCATCAAAAGAATTGAATGGACCATCAATTTTAATTTGTCCACATTTACCATGAGTTAATGCCGGAAATTTATTTAGCAAAACTTGCGTTGTCCATTCTGCATCTTCACTCCATTCAATTTTCTGTCCCTTATTCAATATCAAAATCGGCTTCTCGTTGCCACTCTTTTGGGGATTTTCAAACGGACACTCGCTTATGGGTGATGGTTTATCTTCCGTCTCAGTTTTAATATGACCTTTGACGCGATTGGTAGCATAGAGTACCCATTCACTGGTTACAATATCTTGGCGAAATTCATTAAGCATGGCGTTTCGATTTATTGTTATAGATTCCAGTCCAAAGATTCCATCTGATTTTGACTGCGTCAAGCAATGTCTTCGGATAAGCCCAAATATTTACTCTGGAATTCGGATTGTTGTTCCAGATGATTGGTATCGATTTAATTTTATATCCAAGTTTCTGTGCCAGTGCTAATGCTTCCATATCGAATCCCCAACGCTTAATTGTTGTTCGCGAGAATATATCTTCAGCGGCCTTAGATGTAAAAACCTTAAAACCCCTCTGTGTGTCTGATATGCCCGGAGTTGCTAATATCTGAGTTATCATATTTGCGATTCGTCCAAGAAATCTTCTATACCACATCTCATGGCCCACTATCTTAGATCCGGGTTCGGTCAAAGATGCAATAACAACATCAAAGCCTCTGCTTATCCAAACTTCAGCATCTTTTATATAGTCGATCGGGGTGGCATTATCAGCATCCATGAATAATCTAACATCGCCTCTGGCCCTGAGCATCCCCTGCCCAACTACATAGCCCTTGCCATTGTTATCTTTGTTGCCAATCAACTCTAAATTAGTAATCTCTTTTTTTAAATCATCGACGACCTGAATTGTCTTATCCCGAGAACCATCATCCACAACAAGAATTTCATAATCATAATTCTCGCTAGACAAAAATTCAGAAACTGACCTTATCGTCTTTGTAATTCTGTCTTCTTCATTATAGGCTGGGATAATTACGGATAAATGCATACTTATTACTTAATTTATCCTTAATTATATACATAGTTTCAAGAATATATCAAAGTGAACTTTGCGATTTTCTTCTATTGATTTAATATTTATACAATGACTGCCGAGAAGATTATAGAAATAAAGATTTCTAGCAAAATCTATCCTCATCGGTTAAGACATATTCCTTCTGCCCCAAAGGCAATTTATTGTCGTGGCAATACCGAGCTCTTAAGTTCGGATTGTATAGGCGTCGTAGGCACCAGGAAACATACATCCTACGGCAAAGAAGCCTGCCAAACTATTGTTCGAAGACTCATAGAAAGCAACTTCACGATTGTCAGCGGATTAGCCCTGGGTATTGATGCAATTGCTCATAAATCCACGCTTGATAATAACGGTAAGACTATCGCCGTTCTGGGATCAAGTATTGAAGATAGATTTATTGCTCCCCAAACAAATTTCATGCTTGCCAGACAAATTATTCAGAATGGCGGTCTGATTCTGTCTGAATATAAATCAGATAAGCGAGCGGCTGCATTTACTTTTCCGGCTCGCAATCGTATTATCAGCGGATTATCTATGGGAGTATTGATCATTGAAGCAGATGAAAAAAGTGGATCATTAATCACGGCCAATTGTGCGCTTGATCAAAATCGCGACGTCTTTGCAATCCCTGGAACAATATTTTCGCCTAAGTCACTTGGCGCCAATAAATTAATTCAGAGAGGCGCTAAGCTTGTCATTTCGGCAGATGATATTGTCGAAGAATATGGGCAGCTCAGGATGCAACCTATCTACCAAAAAGCCATAAGTCCAGAGGGATTACTAGAGGAAAAAATTATCGAATGCCTTAGCATACATGGACCTACTGATCTTGACACTATAATCGAATTCTGTCAGGATGAAGCTTCGAAAATATTAACAAGGTTGTCAATTATGGAAATTGGGAGCAAAATTAGACAGTTGAACTCTGGCAAGTACATACTTAATAATAATTAATGAATTTAGTAATTGTTGAATCGCCTACTAAGGCAAAAACCATCTCTCGATTTGTTGGCACAGATTTTGTTGTCAAATCTTCGTTTGGCCATATTCGCGATTTACCAAAGGGTGATCTTGGTATTGATACAGAAAATGATTTTACTCCAAAATATGTAATACCGACAAAATCGCGAAAAACCGTTTCCGAATTAAAAAAACTGGCAGATAAGTCTGATAAGATAATTCTGGCTACTGACGAGGATCGCGAAGGAGAAGCTATATCTTGGCACCTGATCAAAGCCCTGGGGATTGATAAATCTAAAAAAGACACGGAGAGAATTGTATTTCATGAAATTACTAAAACTGCGATCAATCACGCCCTGGAACATCCACGAAAGCTCGACCAGAATCTTGTTGATGCACAGCAAGCTAGACGTATTCTTGACCGACTAGTTGGTTATAAACTTTCCCCATTCCTCTGGAAAAAGGTTGCTCGTGGACTTTCGGCTGGACGAGTACAGTCGGTAGCCGTCCGCTTAATTGTTGAGAGAGAGCGAGAAATAGAAAAATTCAAAGCTGACGAGTATTGGGATATTCAGGCAAAGTTCAAAATTGATAACCGTGAATTTGATGCATTCCTGAATAAGATTGCCGATAAAACCATAGATAAACTAGAAATAAAAAATGAGAACGAAGCCCAAAAGATTTTAACGGACTTAAAAGACGAAAAGTATATTATCAGTAATGTTGATAAAAATGAGACTACTCGATCTCCATTCGCGCCGTTTACAACTAGTACTCTACAACAAGATTCGGCACGTAAGTTACATTTTTCAGCCAAGCAGACGATGATGTTAGCTCAAAGACTTTATGAAGGTATTGAGCTAGGAGACGATGGTTCAGTGGGTCTTATCACTTACATGCGAACTGATTCGCAAAATTTATCAGAAGAGTCACTCGTCGCGGCCCGTAACTACATTACAAAGAATCTTGGAGCACAATATCACGAACTCAAAAAATATCAGACAAAATCTAAATCAGCTCAAGAGGCTCATGAAGCAGTTCGACCTACCGATCCGCATCGTACACCAGATAGTATTAAAAACTATTTATCATCACAAGAATTCAAATTATACAACCTCATTTGGAGACGCTTCATCGCCTCTCAAATGCCTAAGGCAGTATTTGATGCAACTAGCATCGACATCGGTGCTGGCAAGTATAATTTTAGAGCCAACGGCTCAACTATTAAATTTGATGGATTCCTTAAGATTTACCCAGTCAAGATTACCGAGAATGACTTACCTATAGTTAAGCAGGGCAACGAACTAGAATTAGCAGGCCTGACTCCAGAACAACACTTCACTAAACCGCCAGCTCGCTTTAATGAAGCTTCGCTGATCAAAACTCTTGAGAAAGAAGGCATTGGAAGGCCTTCCACATATGCCCCAATTATTTCTACGATTTTAGCTCGTAATTATACCGCCAAAGACCCCTCTCGTTATTTTCATCCCACCGAAATAGGAATTATGGTTAATGATGTGCTAGTTAAACACTTTCCCACCATTGTAGATATTGGATTTACATCTAAAATGGAAGAAGAACTTGATGCTATTGCTCTAGGCGAGATGCAATGGATTCCGGTAATAAAAGAATTCTATATGCCATTTGATAAAAACCTAAAAGAAAAATACGAAGAAGTAACAAAAGAAGAAGTAACCAATATAGAAGATGTTGGTGTTAATTGTGATAAGTGCGGTAGTAAGATGATTTATAAAATGGGCCGATTTGGCCGATTTGCTGCTTGTTCCAATTTTCCAACATGTAAAAACATCCTCAAAGACAAAAAAGATAAAGAACCAGATGAAGAGACTGGTGAAATTTGTGAAAAAGATGGTGGTAAAATGGTCTTTAGAAAAGGTCGCTTTGGTAAATTTATTGCCTGTGCGAATTATCCCAAATGCAAAAATACTAAGAAAATTGCCCATAATCCTACTCTGGAAAAAGCCGATAAGATAACTGAAAAAGAAAATAATGATCGAGCATGGGCAGAAGCTACGGAAGATAAAGAAGACAAAGAAGAGGAATAATTTTTAATACTTATTTTCGCGTCTAATAAGAATCCGTTATCGGCGGATTCCTATTAGTATAATTGCCAGAAATAACTAGATATAATACAATTGGTCCATTAATAGATCGTCAAGGTCATGGATATTCCTCAGAAAATTATATCAAATCCAAGATATACCAAAGCTGACAAAGATAAAATACTTCTGGCTTTTGACTATGCCCAAAGAGCTCATCTTGGACAGAAAAGAAAATCTGGCGAGGATTATATATCTCATCCCTTAAAAGTCGCTGAAATATTGGCTGATTGGAATATGGATACACCGACAATCATTGCCGCTCTTCTTCATGATGTTGCCGAAGATACAGATTTCACGATTGAAAGAATAAGAAAGGATTTTGGCAAAGAGATCGCAAGTCTAGTTGAAGGTGTAACTAAACTTAGAAAAATAGGCAGAAACGGTGACCTGGAAGATCCCACGCACGTAGCTTCATTAAAAAAGATGTTCTTTGCCATGGCTGATGACATCCGCGTTATTATCATAAAGCTCGCCGATCGCTTACATAATATCAGCACCCTTGAATTCATGCCATCCGAAGATCAAAAGAGAATTGCCATTGAAACTATGGAGATCTATGCACCGATCGCAGAAAGACTCGGCATGGGGAATCTTAGAGGAGAACTCGAGGATTTGGCCTTTAAATACGCTCAGCCGGAAGAATACACTTGGTTAATGAGCCAGATTAAAGATAAATATCTCCACAGAAAGAAATACATTGATGAGATTAAACCAGAAATAAAAAAACATATACTCCTAGCTGGCATTAAGATAATTAATATTGATTCACGTGTTAAGCATCTCTTTAGTTTGCATCGCAAACTTATAAAATACGACAGGGATCCTAATCGTGTATATGATCTCGTAGCGCTACGTATAATTGTACCCGACATTAAGTCTTGCTATGAGACAATGGGTGTTATACATAAATATTACAGGCCATTGCCCGGATTGGTTAAAGATTATATCGCCCTGCCCAAGCCATCGGGATATCAGTCTCTTCATACAACTGTGTTTTGTGAGGGTGGTAAAATAGTCGAAATTCAAATAAGGACCCCCGAAATGCACGATTATGCCGATAAAGGTATTGCGGCTCATTGGCTTTATAGTGAAAGCGGGAAAAAAGATGCGTTTAGAATAAACCCTAAAGAAGTTCAATGGATTATCGAACTGCGAAACTTTTTAAGAGGCGTTACGACCGGTGAAACTCTTGATCACGTTAAGTCCGATTTTTTGAAATCCAGAATTTTTGCATTTACGCCAAATGGTCAGATTAAAGATCTACCCAGGGGCTCAACGCCTATAGATTTCGCCTATAAAGTGCATACCGACTTAGGCCATCGAACACGTGGCGCCAGAATTAATAACAGAATCGTGCCATTGGAATATGAACTCAAGAACGGAGAAGTTGTAGAAATCATAAAAGGCAAAGATGCTAAGCCATCTAGAGACTGGCTTAGACTAGTAAAGACAAATCAAGCTCGCCATGAAATCAATATTTGGCTTAAAGAACATTCGGCCATGGAATCAGTTAAAAAAGCTATAAAGGTTCTGACTACAAATAAAAAAACTGATAAAGCACGACCAATTATTAAGCCAGGTTCTAAGAATAAACGCCGCAAATAAATAATCACGAGAACCTAAAAGGCCGCTTTCGCGGCCTTTTAGGTATAACCCTTAATCTATAATTGTCTTTGCAATTTTATTTAATTCTTCTAAACTTGCAAATCTTATTACTATTCTACCACCTTTCCCCCCTGAATGTATAGAGACAGGCACTGCCAGCATATCTCCCAAATTTTTTTCAAGTTGAAAAAATTTAGCTGGTTCTTTTATAACTTTAGCACTTGCGCCTTTAACTATTGAGGCGATCTCTTCGACTTCTTTCGACGAAAGACCAGCATTTATTATCTGGCCGTATATACTTCTTTGTTTGGCCTCGTCACTAAATGCCAGAAGAGCTCTAGCATGGGCCCGACTAATTTTTTCCGTTCGCACGGATTCTTTTATATCTTCGGGCAAACTCAATAGTCTAACGGCATTAGCCACAACTTCGCGAGACTTTGAAACTTTTTCAGCAATTTCTTTTTGAGTTAATCCGAATTCTTTACTGAATCTGTTATAGGCCTCAGCTTCTTCGATTGGATTTAAATCCTTTCTTTGAACGTTCTCAATTAATGCCACTTCTAATTTCGTTCTATCCTCGTCGAAATCATCCCGAATAATTACTGGTACATGTGGCAGGCCGGCTTCTCTGGCGGCACGCAATCTTCTTTCTCCGGCAATCAAGCTATAAGAAACGTCGAGACCACGATTACTCTGTTCTTCGATTTTGGTAACCAACAATGGTTGGAGTACTCCATATTTTCGAATGGATTTGGCTAATTCTTTTATACCTTCTCCGTCAAAATCACGTCGAGGTTGATTCGGATTAGGTCTAACTTTATTTATTTCAACATAAAAAACATTCTCCTTCTGTAATTGAGGTTTAATATTCGTCGTCGGTGGAATTAACGACCCTAAGCCCTTGCCTAGCCCGAATAATTTTTTCATGAAAAAATAATTACTTTATTGTACTAGAATTGATTTTCTCAATGCTTGCCTCTTGTGCCCCTCTAGATTTAAGCCAGACCGCAAATACACCCCATTTATTGTCTTCGCCCTCGTCCCAGTTTAATCCATAGTTCTTAGTCCAAAAATCTGTGTCCTTTTTACACTCTTCTAATAGAGCTCTAATATCCCAATCAACTGGTATCTTCAGGGTCACATGATCACGACCCCCTCCTCTATTATACCATTCTATCTCAATAAATTTTGAGCTACCTTGTTCTTTTGACTCAAAGGTCAATGGAGTTTCATTTGACATATTATCTTTTTATTAATTTTTTATTAATTTGAATATTTTATGACTTCTTCTGCTAACTGCTTATAGGCTTTTGCCGCTTTTGAGTTTGGGTCAAACTGCAATATTGTCTTGCCAAAACTTGGCGCTTCAGCTAATGAAATGGTTCTGGGAATTATTGAATCAAAGACTCTACCTGGAAAATTTTTAAAAACTTCATTTACCACCTGCCTCGCCAATTGATTCCTCTTATCATACATTGTAAGGACAACTCCCAATACTTGCAAGTCCGGATTAAGACCAGCCCGTACAAGATCAATGGTTTTTAGTAACTGGTTGAGACCTTCAAGGGCATAATATTCACACTGAACCGGGATAATCACACGCTCTGCGGCAGTTAAACCGTTAATTGTTAAAAGTCCCAACGATGGCGGACAGTCTATCAGTACATAGTCATAATTAGTGCGAACTGAATTTAGAACTTTCTTGAGACGGCTTTCCCTTTCTTCCATCGATACCAACTCAACCGTTGCACCAGCTAAACTTTGATCTGCTGGCAATATATCGAAACCAAATATGGAAGTGCGTTTCAAAATAGTTTCAGGATTTTGATCAATCACTAAGGCATGATAGATATTAGATCTATCTTCACCGACATGAACACCCAAACCTAAAGTAGCATTAGCCTGAGCATCCAAATCAACTAGTAAAACATATTTCCCCCGAGAAGCCATGTATGCCGCTAAATTAACGGCTGTGGTCGTCTTGCCTACTCCGCCCTTCTGATTCACAACTGCGATTATTCTAGCCATAATTTATAGACTAATCATATCATGCCATGGCCTCTTTGCAATATGAATTTAAGTTGAAAATCAGGTCTCAAAATGATAATATCTCATAGTTAGGAACCGAGTGGGCGAAAAGCGAGCATGTACAGCTTTTCGCGGGCGACAAAAAGTCGTCTAAGACCAACACTCGGCGACAGTTTTTTAAGATCGGCCCGAGTGGCGGAATTGGCATACGCGCACGACTCAAAATCGTGTGCCTTTACAGGCTTGTGGGTTCAACTCCCACCTCGGGCACCATTAGGGAACTTATTTAAACCATACGACTAGGAAACTTCTATGGACATCATTAGTCATATTTTAATTGGTCGCGGTATTGCGACACCTTCTGAGATTCCTAAACGTAATGTCTATTTTATTACGTTTTTTTCTTTCTTGCCAGATTTACCACAAATCGCAATCTATCTTTACCTGGGATTCATTAATTCTAGACCATTTTTCATACCGTTAAACACCGACTGGAATGGATTCAGGGCGCTTCACCCATTTTGGTCTGCTATTTGGGAAATACCTCATAGTATATTCTTCGTCTTATTGATAATTTTGCCAGTAGTTCTAATTTTTAAACTTCCCAAGATAGCCTTAGTAGCTTATCTTTCTCATATTTTCATTGACCTATTCACTCATGCCGGTGAATGGGGCACTAAGATATTCTATCCACTACATTACAAAATTGATGGCTTTACGAATGCTTGGTCTTGGCCTTTTATAAACATTTTTTCTTCCTGGATTATTCTTATTCTAATAATAGTTATTCTTCATTTCTTTTTTCGCTATAAAACATCGACAAATAAAACATGAAACACGAATCGATACTACATCCTGCCAGAACAAGGCAAATCGCCGATAATCTAATATATCTGGGAGGAATATTGGGACCAATAGTAACTATCCCGCAGCTTATCGAAATATGGCTAAACAAAAACGCCAGCGGCGTATCAGTTATTTCTTGGATTGCATATCTTGTCGGAGCTATGTTTTGGCTGTTTTACGGCTTAGTACACAGAGAAAAACCAATCATTTTTACCTACGGTGTCTGGATCGTTATTGATATTCTCATCGTAATAGGCACCATTATCTACAGCTAGACTTCTCTCAATAAATTATAGATACAACATTTGAAGAATCTGATATTAATATTAGACATGGCTAAGGCTCGTTTAATAAAAGTAGATTGTTAAAAATAGCGGCGATTACCAATGGACCTACACCATTGGGTATGGGTGTCATCAGACTGGCTTTTTCGGCCACATCATCACAGACATCTCCTCTTATCTTGTCGCCCTTAATCCCATATCCAAAATCGAAAATAATAACACCTTCTTTGACCATATCTTTAGTTATAAGTCCCGGCTGACCCACGCCAGAGACAATTATATCTGCTTTCCTGGATAGTATCTCTGGATTTTTGGTAAATTCGTCAATTTCAAGAACTTCACAGCCATTTTTTCTGAACCATACTGCTACCGGCTGACCAACCAACTCCCCCATGCCAAAAATAGCCACACTCTTATCTATTAAATTAATATTAAATTCCTTCAAGATTTCATTAATCGCGAAAACCGTCGGCGATATTAAGCCATTAATATTCTTATCAAAATTGGCTTTTGATATATCAGATAACAGGTCTACATCTTTGCTCGTATAAATTTTATTTAGTACCTTCTTTGTATTTAAATGTTTCGGCAGGGGTAATTCGACAAAAATACCATGCACAGATTCATCTAAATTCAAGTCGCCAATGATTTTTTCAATCTCATTTTGATCGATATTTTCCGCTAGTGAGATAGATCTAAACTCTACCCCTATCATCTCGGCTACTTTTCGTTTCAAATTAACAAATTTAGCTAAACTGGAATCATCACCAATAATTATTGCGACTATACAAAAATTCCTGTCAACAATTTTGTTCTTTATACCAGTCAGAATCCGATCTGCAATATTTTTACCGTTAATTATCATATTTCTAATATCTTAAGCAGCTCATCGGGCTTAGATAAACCGACGCGTAAAATCTTTGGCTTCTCGGTTGTCATGTCAATGACTATAGAGGCATCTGATTTTGGTAGAGTCCCGGCATCAATTATTAAGTCAGGCTTAAATCTTTTTTCTGAAAAAATCTGAATAATATCATCTATCTTCAGGGTCGGCTCATCGCCAGATATATTCGCTGACGTTGATATAATCGGATAACCAAATTTGCCCAAAAGCCTATCCGTAAAAGAGTGATCAGCTATTCTTACACCAATAGTCTTAGTCTTTGCGCTAACGATATCCGGCACAACATCTCTTTTCTCTAAGATCGCTGTCACCTTCCCTGGCCATATCTTTTCTAAAATTCGTTCTTGTTTTGGAGAAATATAGGCCAATCCTTTGGCCCAGATCATATTTTTTATTAGGATCGGTAACGGCTTGGAAAGATCTCTTTCTTTAATATCAAAAATCCTACGAACAGCATCGTAATTCATGGCATTCGCTCCAAGGCCATATAGGGTATCCGTAGGATAAACAATAACGCCACCACGACTCAATACGCTAATGGCGGCTCCGATCGCTTCCCCATAGTCACCTGCCGAGTCAACAGTTATTATCTCCATTACCACTAAATCTATAACTAAAACCATCCAAAATCAATTATTCTCCGAATACAAGTATCATAAAACCCGCTAGAGGCGGGTTTTACTAATTTCATTATACTGCAACCTCTGCTTCTTTGGCTGGTTCTTCTGTAATTACTGGCTCTTCTTTTATCACAGTTTCTACTTTCGGCTTCTGTTCTCCGGCAACTGATTTGACAGCTTCTTTTTTCTTAGCTTTCCAGCTCTGTACTTTGGGCCTGTCCCAAATCTTATAGTTAACCATCAAGTTATTAACTGTTGGTGAGACTTGAGCCCCCTTGACTATCCAGGCTTCGATTTTATCTTTCTTAACCACAAATTTCTTCATGTGAGGATCGTATGAACCTAGGAGTTCCAAAAATTCTCCCTTTGGTTTCTTGGTATGTTCGACGACAATAACCCTAAAATAGGCCTGCCCCTTCTTGCCTGTCCTTTGTAGTCTAATATTAAGCATGGTCTAGATTCTAGCAGATAAATAAAAACTAATCAAGAGCTGGAGCTTTCTATCAAATTCATTAATTTTGTCTTTATTTTGTGGGTATTGCCATGACTTAATAGGCCCAAATACGATTGTATGCTCTTTTGATTCTGACCATTCCTGGCGACATTACCCAATATCCTTCTCTTAGTTTTTGTCCTTAATACTCGACAATGAGGGAGTGCGACGTAACCAAGAAAATCTATGCCTTGCCTGTATTTTCTTATAATTATTTTATCTTTATGTAGATCTAGCCCCAGTCGATCGCGTAAAAATTCTTTTGTATCGGAAATAAATCCTTTCAGCTCCTCCGGCGTTCTAGCTACAAGGATAAAGTCATCGCAGTATCTTATATATAATTCTTTTTTTAAATTATGCTTCACGAACTGATCCAATTCATTGAGATAAATATTGGCAAACAATTGACTAGTTACGTTACCTATCGGTAAACCCAAGCCATTTTCTTTGCTATAACTCTCTACGATTATTTCGTTTAGCAACCACGTAATTCTGGTCTCATTTATTCTCCTTCTAATTATTGCCATTAGAATGTTATGGCTAACTGAATCAAAGAACTTACGTACGTCCAATTTGACCACAAATATGTTTTTGCTATCATTCTGACTGGCTTTATTTAAAAAATTAGCCAATCTGCTTATTGCCCGGTGGGTACCTTTTCCAACCCTGCACGAATAAGAATCGAAAATAAAATCTTTTTCAAAAATAGGACACAAGACTCTAAAGACTGCATGATGCAAAACCCTATCCCGCACACAAGCTTTATGGATATGTCTCAGTTTTGGATCAGAAACATAAAAAGAAGAATACGCAGAATGACGATATGATAAATTCCGCAGCTGAGAATTAAGATAAAACAAGTTGTCCTCTAGGCTAAGTGCAAATTCTTGAACATCGTGCTTGCCCATCTTCCCACGTTTGAATTCTTTCCATGCCAAGAATAAATTCTCTAGAGATATAATATTTTCAAACAAATCATGCCCAATCAAAATTCTTCCATTAAGACCCCCCCCCAACTATGTTGACGCTCCTCTTATTCATAAATTAAGTGAATTTTATAAAGAAGTTTACCTGATTGGATCCAAAATATCAAAAAGGGATAAGCTAGGTATCCACGCTAGAATAGAAAATATTTGTATTGAATTATTTACACTGATAATTCGTGCAGCATTCGAAAGCGGATCTAGCAAATACGGATATTTATCCTTGGCTAGAACATTAACCGAAGCCCTTAAAAGACTTATCCGAATAGAATACGAAATAGCTGTTGTTAGTCTTAATCAATATATAAAATTAGAATCAGATCTGCAGGAAATTTCGAAAATGACAAACGGCTGGATCAAATATCTTGCGCAAGAACGCCCACGTTAGCGGGCGTTCTTTTCTGTCGAAACTTCTGGCGGGAACGGAGATTGTCGTTTCGATTGTCGGGGTTGTACCAATTGACGTTGAGCTTGTCGCCGTTCCAGTTCACGTTCGGCACGTTGCCATCGGAGTAACGTGAAATTTACTCGATTCAGTCCATTCACCGAAAATCTTTTTCAAAATTTTCTGGGTTACTGGTCATTGCCAGAATTTTTTAATGAATTTTAATTCAATTGAACCGAGTAAGCAGTTTCGTTATTAATGGTAAACTGTTATCTTTTTTAGACCAGTTTAGCAACCAATAATATTATTTAATATCTCCATCAAAAAGAAAAGCTCCGCCCATCCTCATCAAAGAGAACGAACGGAGCAAAGGGAACAAGAGAAAAGAGAGAAGGGTTACGAAACTGCCTGGCGGGAACGGAGACAGTCGCCCCGATGGCCGGGGCTGCACCAAACGACGGAGAGCCCGTCGCCGTCCCAGTCCACGTACGGCACGCGGCCACCGGAGTCACGCGAACCGGAGCAGAGGGTGACGTTTTTGATGTCGAGGTTTTTCTTGGTCTTCCACCAGTAGAACAGCTCAAGCATCAGACGCTCTTCCAGGGTAATGCCCGGAACGCCGGCACCCTTCAAGTCGTTGGCCGACTTATTTCTAAGTTCTTCGTCGGCCTCGACCCGATCCCGGAACCAGACGGCGTAGTTGCCGCGTCTATCGGATGTGACGGCCTCATTGAGACTCCGGTCGGTGTACTTCCGGGCACCGAAAAGTTCGCGACACTTGTCGTACAGACGCTGAGCAGTCATGCCTTCGAGCACGACCACCAGCCACCCGAAGCTCGACTTCTCGGCCGGAATCTTGATCTGCGAGAGATCGGCCTCGAGACCGAAGATCTCGTGAAAGAAGCGAGACCACTCGGCAAGAGTGTCCTCGACAACCCCAAAGGGGTTCTGCCTGTTGACGAACATCTCCAGCTCACACTCCGAGATCGCCTCGGACCTGAGCTTGAGGATGAGATTCGCCAGCATGCCAAGCATCGAGCTCGACACGCCACCGACCACTTCTTGCTTTGCCATGACCAGTCTCCATTTTCAAAGAGCGAGATTGCTCTCTGGAAGCCTCTCTCTCAAGGCTCCAATCATGTTTCAATTATACCACAAATATATCTAAATTACAATAGCAAAAACGGCCTATTAAAGCCATTTAATAATCGAGTGAGGCCTTGGTCGCTTCAGAGGAAATTGCGCAGATATTTCAGCTCATCCTTAGTAGCCAGCGCCCATTCGCTCTGCGAATAAGCGCTGGCAATAAAGGACAGAGCCCACTCGCTTAAGCGAGTGGGCTCTGTGAAATATCGAGCGTTAGGAGCGAAAGATCGCAGGAAGCT
>Ga0209416_1001287_pt1 | contig 18194 bp, 39 predicted proteins | sample RifGroF1_FD_184001 | JGI IMG/M metagenome (GOLD analysis project Ga0209416, IMG submission 184001) | Groundwater microbial communities from Rifle, Colorado, USA - Groundwater F1 (SPAdes) (version 2) | ecosystem: Environmental > Aquatic > Deep subsurface > Groundwater | place: Rifle, Colorado...
GGATCGTTCGCCCGTTTTGTGGCCGGGGCGAATTTTTCTGCTGTGTCGCTTTCGGCGTACTTTACCGCCAGCAGCCGGTCGTGGATCGGCGGGGTTTATGCCGATGATGCCGGGGAACCAGGGGCGCGTCTCGCGGTGACATCCACGGGCACCACGGTTGCGAACGCCTGGAACTGCCTCGCTCTGACAGCATCGTTGAGCATCGTTTCCGGAACTCCATACTTCATTGGCTGGCTGGCCGATAGCGGAACCTCCATCGGGTACGGCTATACTGCCGGAACGAATACCCGCTGGAGTTGCAGCGACACATATCCGACATTGTCGGACCCGTTCAACGGCGCCTCGACGACTGCGCGCGAGCTCGGAGTATTTATATCAAGCGAAGGGTGCTGATAATGATGGCCCACATGCGAAATCTACTGGCAGCAATAGCGATTAGCTTCGCTCTGTTTGGCGCGGCCAGCGCCGATACAACCATATCATCGGATAATTTTGACGACCTGGACATCTCCGATTGGACAGTTGGTAACTGCGTGGCCAGCTCTGAAGACACTTATGACGGAAGTGCCGGGGCCGTTAAATGCACGCACTCGGGTACGGTGGTACTTTATAAGGCCATCACTCTGGCGACCATGCAGGGGTATGCGACCGCTGAAAATAATGTTCCCATCCGGCTATCCTATCGCTTTAAGATCGCCTCCACGTGGCCTCAGGATGGCGGGTCATCGTGTTATGAAGCTGGAGTCAAGTTCGCTCGGCTCAGACAGGCCGACCAAGCCATACAGATCGAGGCTTTTTGGGATTCAGGATTGGCTTGCGTCAACAGCGAACCGCTCACCGTGCGCGGAGTGGTTTACCATAATTCAGATTTGGACGGCAGCTGCACCCTGACATCATCTGGTTCATACGGTTCCGCGCAGACGTTCAATAGGGGCAATTGGGTTCTGATCGTCATCACGTACAAGCTGAACGACATAGGTTCGGCAAACGGTTATCTCCACATCGACATGGACGGTACCAGGGTGTTGACGCGGGATAACCTCGTCATGCGCTGTTCGGTGGGATCGGCTTATAATTTGTTCTACATCCCTAGTAACATCGGAGATCCGTCTCCATTGGCCGTATCATATACCGATAATTTCCTTCTTGAAGCGGTTGACGGTGAACCGACACCGACTCCCACGCCAACGCCGACACCGACGCCAACCCCAACCCCTACCCCGACACCATCGGGGGCAAAGTTTAAAATCGGTGAGGGATTCATGGCGAATGGATTCCGATGGATTTTTGAATAGCAAAGGGATAATTCATGGCGCTCACAGAACAGGACATCGAACGAATCGCGGCAGCAGTAAAAGGCCAATGCCATTGCAACCTTCCCCATGAGGCGCAGGAAGAGCTTGGTCACTTGATGGGCATGGTCAAGGACGTGGGCGGCAACCTTGGTTATTCTGCCGGCATCGAGATCTTGCGTGAGAATAATCGGTTCATTTCCAGATATAAAAAGCGCGGGGAAAAGCTGGGCCTTGCCATCGTAACATTTCTGGTTGTGTCGGTTATGGGCGGCATAATCTACATCGGAAAGATGGGCATTGTTAAAATCGTGGAGGCTATCAGGCTTCCGAGTGGACCGTGAATGGCACAGGGCAACGGATGCGAAAAACCAGACTGCCAATATTACGGGTGGACGTTCGATCCGACCGGGCGCCCCTGGACGTGCCACCACCCGGACAAAAAAAGCGAGCGATGCCCGTATGCTGTTACCTCGCCGCAGACCTCCCAGGCCCCTGTGATCTACCCGGAACTGGAGGAGGATGCGGAGGAAATGCGAAATTGGTATGCGCAGATTGTGAGGCGATGAAGTGAAAGACAACTACCAAAAAGACGAATCCGGAGAGAAGGGCAAGTGCCGCGACTGCACCGGCCGGCACCACAAGCCGGAAAACTACCTGTATCGGTGCGGTGATTGTATTCACCTGAAAGATCGGTTTGAACTCGCATTCAGGCAGGAGGACCGCCATGCTCTGGATAAAACCCACCTGTAAATGCTGCGGACGCAAGCTGCGTTTTAAGGCCGAAGTCTGCCCGGTATGCACGGCGCTGTGCGGGATCGAAAAGAAGGTGCCGGGGATACTTCAAAAGGTGCTCGACTTCATCAAGGCGATAAAATGAAATCAATCAGGTACCGATCAGGCTATAAGTATCAGCTCGCGGGAGAGTACTCCACGACAATCAGCATCAAGTCCGCTGCCGATATCGTCACGCCCTATGTTTCTCTGATGCGTTCCGGCCTACTCATTATCTCTGAGGGGTACGCCTGGGACGGACCGAGCGGCCCTACCATCGACACAAAAAGCTCATTGCGCGGGTCCCTGGTGCACGACGCTTTGTATCAATTGATACGCTTGGGCCTACTGCCGTTAGACATGCGGTGCGCCTGCGACGATGAGGCCCACAAAATATGGATAGAGGATGGAATGCTCAAACCGCGCGCCGACGCTTGGCGCTGGTGCTTAAATCGGTTTGCCGGATTTGCGGCAGAGGAAAAGGATTCGGTGCTGGTAGCGCCATAAAGGAGGTCCTATGCAACAAGACAGCGTTTTGATGAGCGCGGCCCGCGGCCGCTATTCGGTGGTGATCGCCATGGTTATCGGGCTTGTCGCCCAGGTGTGCAAAACTGACATTGCGCCGGAAACCATCCAGCAGGTGGCCGACAACTTTGCCGACCTGATCGTGGTGGCCGGCATGGCCTGGGGCGGAATCGTATCTTTGTGGAGCAAATACCGGGCGAAGAAATCCGAAGCGATAGCCAAGGAGCCGCCTTCGCTCATCAATAATTGCGGGTGACCCATGGACATCTGCGACGATGCAACCAAATCGGATGAAGAGTGGGTGGCCCTAAAAATCAAGGAGGCCCGCCGCGAGCTGGAGCGGCCCGCGGCTACGCACTGCGACGATTGCGGGGATGAAATCCCCGAGGAGCGTCGGGAGTTGGTGCCGGGGTGCCGGACTTGCATTTCGTGCCAAGTTTGCCGGGAGAATGGGCGGGCTTATCGGGCGAGGTAGATAGGGGCTCTGAAATTATTTTTTCAGGGCCTCTTTTTGTGCTTGACATCGTATGCGCTCGTATGTATTATGAGGCTAAACAATCAAACAGGGGGAGGGAACATGAAACGCAATGTGCTGAAAGTCACCTTCGGGAAAATCATGGTAGGTAACAAGTTCCATAAAATCGCACATCTTGATTGTGGGCATGAAGTCACTGCAAGACGAATAGATCAAAAAACAGCGAATTGTTGGCGTTGTGACAAGAGGGCAGAGGCAGACCGCGCCGCAGTGAACGAATACATCAACGACGAACTCGGGAATTAACCGGCCCTCGGGCCAGAAAGGAAAGACCCATGAAACGGATTGACATCACCCTATCAACCGATCACCCATCATCAAGCCATGGGCTGCCGGTAGCCATTATCGACGGTCAAGCCTACGGGCCAGATGATATCTACAACGGCCTGCCGGTTGCATCCTACATCATCGTCAACATAGACCCGGAGCGAGCAGACCATGAGGACATGATGCGGTTTTTGTCGCAATCGCCAAAGGCACACGCCAGGGCTTTGGCGGCAGTGGAGCGGCTCAAGAGCGCCAGTGAATCGGATTAACCCCAAGGCCCGGGCAACCGGGCCAGACAAGGAGGATTTATGCCCAAGGTGCCGATGTTTATCAGGGTCGAGCCTGAGCTTAAAAAGTGGCTGGAGGATCGGGCCGAGAAGGAGCGCCGATCGGCGTCTGATTATGCGCGGATAGTACTGGAGGACCACCGGCGGAAGGAGGATAAGAAGCGATAATGGCCGGCATACAGAGGGTTTCGGCATCCATCAAAACAGAGTGCCGAAGGAATGGCATAGCGATAACGCTGCAACTCGTTTGACGCTCCCTGACAAACGAAAATGTACCAAAACCGGAAAAGTGAAGGGGATTCCGTTTTATCAGAATCCCCTTTAATTTCGCTTGGTAGGCGGTGAGGGATTCGGACCCCCGACTTCCACCGTGTGAAGGCAATACTTAGTTTTTGCAACAACTTACCATCATTTCTTTTTTTTGCCCTTGGTCCTTGGTACACTTGGCACAACATCCAAAGCCGCAATCATCCCCACAGTCCGCCGCTCCATAGCCCTGGACACATACTGGTAGTGTCTCCGGATCGTCTCCGGCGACGACCCCACCAGGTTCGAAACCGCCCCGATGTCTGCGCCCTCCGAGAGCGCCCTCGTGATGAACGCATGCCGCAGATCATAGGGCCGCAATCTCCTCCGGATACCTGCCCGCTGTAGCGCGTTTTCCCAGGACGTTTGGATCTTTAAAATAGCCCTGCGCCCATACCTTATTAAAGGCCCCTTGCCCCCGTCCTCTTTTTTCCACGCATCGAGATGCACTTGCAGGCCGGCATGGATCGGCACATCTCGAAACCGCGCGCCGCCCTTATGCGCCGACGTGACGCGGATCAGCCCAGCGGCCTCGCTGACGTCCACCCAGGTGAGCGAAAGCAGCTCCACGGCCCCGGGGCGCAACCCCAGATACCAAGATAGGATGATCGCCCGCCGCAGATGCGGCACGGCGGCCTGATAGATCGCCTCAGCCTCTTCTGGTGTCGGCGGGATGATCACATCATCATCCGCTTCGGGCAACTCGTACCCGGCCAGTGGGTGTATGGGGATCAGCGGAGGCCGGCGTTTCTTATCCGCCGCCCAGGACAAGATCGACTTAATATCGGTCACCTCGCGCCGGATCGTGGACCCGCGAACGAACGTACCTTTTTTAGTCATGTGCCGGCGGCGACTTTCCACGAACTGATCGACATCCTCCGGCGTTATGCTGGATGCCACATGGTTGCCGATGGACGGCAGAATAATGGCCGTCAGGCGGATTTCCAGCTCCTTGCGGCTCTTTTCCCTAAAGTTCTTGGCCGCAAGGTAATCCTTGGCAATCTCCGCGAACCTGGGACCCTCCGGTGCTGGCCGAAGCGACCGCCGGCCGCCGAGCTCCATGTCTCGAGCCCGGGCCCGAGCCTCGGCCACGGCGCCCCGTCCAAAGTATTCCCGGGTTCGGTTCGGCTCATCTGGCCAGTAGCCTTTCCGGCCGGCGACGTACCAGCGGCCGTCATCCTTTTGGCCGACTGCCATTTAATTGCTCCACGCCGTGACGCGACCGCGCTCGACGTAAACGAATTTGGTCCTGCAGGATGTGCATGGTCTATAAACGTATTGCCGAATACTGGCGCCGGCCTGCACATAATCGTGAATGCGGCCCCACGGCCCAGGAGTTCCCCACGAGCAGAGCAGGGCGCACTCGCCCATGCCGATCACGATGCTGCGCGTCTCGATCTCCTTCCATTCGGCTTCGGTCACGACCCGGCGCAGCCTGATTTCACTTTCTATCTTTGCCGATGGGCTGACATGGTAGGCCGCGCAGATCGAATTGGTGTCTTGCCGAGCGAGTTCGTCAATGCTCATCATGGATACAGCCATCGGAGACCCCGCGCACCCGACGAGCACCAGAACCACTAAAAGCATTCGCGCCATGGTTTGACTCCCCAAAAATTTTGACCGCCACAAATGCACCGCGAGGGACGAATATGGCCCGCCTATGGTGGGCCTCTCCATTATTGATATCTATCGCCCGAAACTCTATCGTTACCGCCTCTCCCGCCGCCGCCATTCGTATCGCTCCGGCTATCTTTTTGGAGTCCTTTTCTTCGTACCACGGCAGTCTGTGGAATGGCCGCCCGCGTATGGTTTTTAGGCGCGACGGATTGAGGGCCATCAATCGATCATAGGTTATGCTTTTAATTCGCCCGGAGTGGTCGAGAATGGCTATAGCCACGCAACTCTCCAGCGGTTCCGGACGATCGCTTCTCCGGGTTAATGGGAGCCGCTGGACCCCCTTGACTTGAAACTTGCGATTTCTGCCCTTAGCCGCTCAACTTCCATTTCGAGTTGTGCGTTTTCTTTCGCCAGCCTCTCTATGGCCATCACGAGATCCATCGTGTTGTCGCCTCCTGTGTCTGTTTTCAATTCAAGCGGTTCCGTATCTGGCTTGAACATCTCATAATATTGGATGCCGAGCACCCTCGCCACATCGGCTTGCTTTGATTGGCTCAATGGTTTTCGACCTGCCAAAAAATCGTTCATCCATTTATTATTGACCCCCACGCCTTCCGCAAACCCCTGCCGCAACCCCCTTTCCTTGATTATTTCCCATAATTTTTTGCGGAACACATCCTGCGGATTTTCCATATTAATCCCCTAACATTGGGGTAACCGTAGCGCAATCCCCAAAAAATTAGGAAAAAATGCCCTTGACATCCCCTAAATCTTCGTACATAGTCCCCAAAAATGGGGGATTAAAAACATGCAGACGAAACTACCTGACGGAATTCTCACAAAGCTTTCGGACGTGACCGGCATCAAGCCGCGCCTTCTATCCGATTACGCTAACGGCCACAAGCCTGTCGGCAGCTCCAGGGCCAAGGAGCTTGAGGCTATCACCGGCATTGAGGCCACCATCTGGCTCTACGGCACGCCCGACGAGCGCAAGGCCGCCATGATCGAAGCAGCGCGGAGGGCGGCATGACGGCAGAACAAAAGATCGCCCATGCCCGCCAGCGCCTGGCCGCCTTCACGGCCCGCGTGATCTCTGAATCCCAAGCGCTGGATGCGGAGCTGGCGACGATGCAGGAAGCCGAATCGAAACGCTGGCAGAAGGTGACCGATTGGAAACGTTTTTTAAAAGGGGGCAAACGTGGCTGAACAGATGAACCTCTTTAAGGGCAACCGCATCGACACCATCAACATCCATTGCCAGCGCCCCGTTAAGCCGGTCGAAGAGTCCAAGGGGGCGCCGAAGTCCTTCCGTTTCACTCCAACGCAACAAGAAGGCATTGAGCGTGCGGCGCGCGCCGAGCGCGTTTCCGTCAATGCCTTTATCGAGCAGTGCGCCGAAGTCGGAATCCATTTTTCCTTGGAAGATCTTTCTTGGCTGATCGCTCATCGTGACATGCTCCTTAAGCTCAAAAATTATCCTCAAGTTCAATCCGTTCTTCTGGCCTTACCTTAGCCAATTTTTTTTGGCCTGTCTGTATTACAGAGGTATTTAGGTTGTACTCAGTCTTGTAATACAAAACCGAAAGGATGCCGAAATGATAAGAAAAATCAGAGAAACCGCACAAGAAGCGGCCGCGATCCTCAAGACAGTGGACTACGGCCAGATGTTGACCGACATCTTCGCCTGGGGCTTCGTGGCCCTGGTGATTTGGGGATGCATGTGGATGGCGCTGCTGGCTGCGGCGCAACAATAAAAAGGAGTTGAGCGAGCATGTCCAGGATGTCGCCAGGATCGCTTGAAAAACTGAACGCCTTCATAGCATCGCTTCCAGAAGAGGCGAGAAGTAAATGCGCCCTCTGCAACGAAACCTTGACTCATATCGTCAAGCAAGCCGAAGCACAGACCGGCGCCGGAACCGCGACGGTTGCGCGGGTGCTTGCCGATAAGATCAACGACGGTGCGGCGCCGGGGGATCGGGTGAGCGAAGACGCGCTCAGGATGCGGGTAGATTACCATGAGCGCGGTAAATGCAGAAAGTCTTCAGATAAACCGGCGCCCGAGACGAAGCCAGAACCAAAACAACAAAAGCCCGCTCAAACCACCTGGGCCATTGATTTTGCCGGTATAGCGATAAGCCAGCTTGAGAGAATACAAAAAGGCGACCCGATGAGGATTGAGGCCCTCAATCGGGTCAAGGCGTGGATAGAAAAACAACTTGCAGAATGAAAGGATTGATACCATGAAGCCAGAGTTGAAGCAAACCAATAATTACAATCTTTTCGAACTACATCGCCACAACCGAGACGTCAAGAACATAGGGCCGCTCGTTTCTTCAATGAAGAAATACGGCTTTCTGCCGCACAAGTCGATATCATGCGTTAAAAACGGAAACGGCAAGCTCGTTGTAACCGATGGCCATCACAGACTGGCCGCAGCTGAATCGCTCGGGATCACTGTCTGGTACACGCTGGCCGATAAATCCGAAATGACTATTCAGGAGGAACAGCGCACCGTTCGGCCCTGGAGTCTATCTGATTATCTCGCATCATATTACAGGAACGGTCTGCCGGCATATGCGGCTGTGAAGCGATATGTCGATGAAACCGGAATAGCTTTGCAGGATGCGATATCACTTCTTGGTGGAGAGTCTGCCGGTTCGCACAATAAGGTAAGCCAGTTCAAGAGCGGAACGTACACTCTCGGGGACCAAAACAGGGCTAACGCGGTCAAGAATATCATTTTTCACATGAAAATTTGCGGCATTGCCTTTGCCTCGAGCTCTTATTTCGTCCAGGCATTATCGAGAATGTTGTGGCTCGAAGAATTTTCGGTAAGGCGGTTTAAGGAAAAAATATCGTCTCACGCCGCTCTCTTCGAAAAGCAGCCAAACATGGGCGGCTATATGGAGGAGATTGAAAAGATTTACAACAGGCAAAGCAAAGACAAGGTGCCGCTTACGTTCATCGCCGAAGAGAGATCCAGAAAGCGGCAAGAGTCTTTTGGTAAAAATAAGTAGATTGCAAATTTATTGCTTAAAGGAGGTGATCGAAGTGGAAAGGATCGGACCAAAGACGATACTGGAAACGCTGAAGATGGTCGAGGAGTTGTTAATGACCTACCAGGGCAAAATCAACCGGGCCTTCGACCAGCAAGAGAATGCGCTGGCCGTGGGGTTTAAGGTCAACTTTGCCCTGGCGAAAGACAAGATCGCCTTGAAGTGCTCAATCGACTTCACGGAGTCCAAGGTCAAGGACTTCTCGGAGTGCCTGGTTGACGAAAAGCAGTTACCGCTTCCGCTGGATGGCCTGCAAGACGAGCTCGGAGAAGGCGACAGTATGACCATTACCGGCGCCGGAAGATCGGTAACGCTGACAAGGAAACGCGACAGAATAAAAGCGGCATAGAGGAAGACCGGCCGGCGGCCCGATGCCGTCACCCTGAATGGAGGATGGGAATGCGCGTTTAGGACGAAAAAGCGATGATTGGTTGCGAGTCAACCAGGCCCCGTCACGGTGCCGGCGGGGCCGAATTGAAGCACAACCCACCGGAGGATAAAATGCAACTCACCATCGAAGTCAGCGAAAAGACCATGGATTACCTTAGAAAATGCGCGAAAACTCCCGAAGCGATGGCATCAGCAATCGTTGAGGATCGCGCTGAAAGGTTCGGAGATTTACGTCGAGAATACGTTCCTTCCTTTTTAGACGGTCGAAAGCCCGCATAGGAGGCGCTTATGTACCCAGAAGAAGTAAGAAAAGAAGCCATAGAGCGAGAATTGCAAAAAGAACGGCGCACAGTACCATATCCGCGATGCACCGAAATTTGCACCGTTACCGAGGTTTGGGGCGAGGATGAGTGCCGCCTGATTTGTCCGCAAAAGTTTTGCAACGGTATCCCTCGCCTCGTCATTTCGCTCATGGTTGCCATTCTCCTCTTCGGGTGCTCGGGCTGGACCTACAACGGGATCACCCGCGAAGACTTTCAGAGTGGAGACTTTATATCGGTAGCCGCTGGCTTCGGGACTTCCTACATTGTTCATACGGCAAGCCATATCGTGGCCGCAGAGATCGCAGGGGAACACTGGCACTACGAAGGTCTATCGGAGATCGTGGACGGCGACCTATCGCCATCGGAGGCCCGCTGGTTCGCCCGGGCTGGGTTCGTGGGCCAACTCGCGGTTGGGTGGACGATGAAAGCCTTAGGCGCCGATGGTCCGTTCGCCAGAGGATACTACACCGGCACGGCTTTCGAGATCGCTACCTATCCGGTCATGATCGAGATTGGCGGGCAGCAGGGCGACGACCTGGAGATGATAAGCGACAACGACGGAAACGGCTACGCGGAATGGGCCGCGTATTCGGTCGCCGCAGGTGGATTACTTTTAGGCAGAAAATAGGGGGAGGAAACGGCCATGGGTATTGAGGAAGCAAGGTGGATATATATGCTTGTTGGGTTCGCGCCGGGCTTCGTTATCGGCGGCATAGTCGCGGTTGCAATTATGTGCTTGATGCGAATATCGGCGGCTTGCGATTTCGAGTGTCGGTGCGATGAAGAGCGCGAAAAGTCTTGCCGTGAAGTGAACGGAAGAGATTAAGCAGTTACGCCGCCCGGCCATAGGCGTGGAAGCTTGGTAATAGGGAAACTTGCAGCGACTCCCCGGTTCGTGAAAGCCGGGGCGGGTGGCAAAAAAATAGATCGGAGCATTGAATGGCGTACAAGAACGAATCAGGGTTACCGAGTCCGAGCGATATTTTGAGGCCGTTTATCAATTCCGATTTCTTTTCGGACGAATCCCGCGAGCGCGGCCAAGCGGTCCACGAAGCATGCGCCGCCCATCTCCTCGGCGACTTCGCCTGGATCGACCGGAAGTGGCGCGGCTACTTCGATTCTTTCAAAATTTGGTGCGACCTGGAAAAACCCAAGCCTATCGCGGGAGACTTCGGCCCGCTGGTGGAGCGGCGGCTCACCTTCCCATCTTACGGCTACAGCGGCCAGCCAGACTTCCCTGGCTACATCGCTTCCCGGCTAGGCCTGGGCGTGGTGGACTTCAAGACCAGCGCAGCTCTTGGCAAGGCCTGGCCACTGCAAATCGCGGCTTACCGAAAGCTTGTTGCCTATGAAACGACATTGCCGGTCATGTGGGGCTGCTCCGTGCGTCTCCAAGAAAACGGCGGGCCACCGAAGGTCAAATTTTATGAGGACTTTGAGCGCGACTTTAATCTGTTCCTGGGCGCGCTGAACTTACACCGGCACTTTGCCGGAAAATAAGGAGGAGAAAAATGATTAATTGGGATGCAATATCACCACTGAATGATGCCGGGTCCGCCGTCCGGGACGCTGCGAATGTCCCGCCCCCGCCGCTGCCTACCATGAAAACGAACTTCGGCCCGGCCATGGCGCAGCTTGATCCTTACCCACTATTGGCGACCTTTGCGGCCTACGAACCGCAGATCACCGGAATGGAAGAAGAGGTTGCGGCCGTCAAGGTCACCAACGAACCAACGGCCGCCCGCGCCGTCTCCATGGCCGGCCAGACCCGCAAGCTGCGCAACGAGATCAAAAAGGCCGTCGATTCCGCTTTCCGCCCGGTCAACGACTACAAAAACGCCATCTCCGACGTTACCGGCAAGCTAATAAAGCGCCTGGAAGCCATGACCAGCGCCCTGGAGAGCGCCAACAGGGCCTATCTCATGGCCGAAGATACCAAACGCCGCGAAGCCGCTCGAAAGGCCGAAGAAGAAGCCCGTAAGGCCCGCATAGCAGCCGAAGCCGCGGCTCGGGCAGAGGCCGAGCGCAAGCAGAAGGAATATGAAGCCCGGCTCGCCGAAGAAAGTGGCATCGACCCGAGCAAGGTTATACCGCAAATGATCTTCGTTCCTGAGCCGGTATTCGTTCCGGCCGTGGTCATGCCGCCGACCGAAACGAAGATCACGACGGCCGATGGCAGCATGAAGATCGAATATGAGATGGTGCCGGAGATCGCTGACTTCCGGTTGCTGCCGGCCGAGTGCTTGCAGGCCAGGGCCAAGGAGATCACGGCGGCGGTCATGCCCTGGATCAAGGCGCGGGGCAAAGCCGGCATCCACAACGACCCGGGGATTATTTGGACGCGTCAACCGAAGACTCAGACGCGGGTGGGGAGGTAGAGCCATGATGGGGAGGGTCGGCAAGGACGGTTTTCTCAAACTGCATCGCGGGGACAAACTGAAGCAACAAGATTGCCCGCATACTGGAGAAAGCAGGTTGTGGTGCGGCGATTGGTGCCCGCAGTTCGGCGAACCCTGTAACTCTTTCGCTGGTGGCACGCGCCTGGAAATCTGCCAGGGCCGCGTTCTGTATTTCGAAGAAGGTAATTTTGTGGACGAACGAAAAAAGGAGGAAGAAAGCAAATGACCGAGACAGCATTAACGACAACCAAGTCCCAGGTGCCGATAGTTGACGGCATCATCAAGCCCGCCGACTTCGACGGCATGTGGCGCATCGCCACGATTTACGCTCAGAGCGGCATGGTGCCTAAGCAGTATGAAAACAAGCCCGCGGCGATCATTGTGGCCGGGCAGTTCGGCGCGGAACTCGGACTATCCCTGATGCCCGCCCTTCAAAATATCGCAGTAATTAATAACAACCCCACGTTATGGGGCGATGCGATGCTTGGGATCGTGCGCAACAGCGGGACGCTCGAAATCTTCATCGAATACTATGATGGAAAGCCCTACGATGACGATTACACGGCCGTCTGCATCGCCAAGCGCGCAGGCATCGGATTTGAATACAAGCCCGAAGATACCCTCAACGCCCTGCGTCGTAAGGGCATTTTTGTGAACGAATACTCGGTCGCCGACGCCAAGAAAGCCGGGCTTTGGGGCGGAAAGGGCAAAGAGCAGTGGCAAAAGGAGCAATCTTCATGGGCCACGAATCCTAAGCGCATGCTCAAGATGCGCGCCCGATCCTTCACCCTGCGCGACGGCTGGCCCGACAAACTTAAGGGCATGCACAGCGCCGAGGAGATGGCCGATGCCGTGCAGGTCGTAAACATGCAGGCCACCGGGACGCGCACTGAAGCTGGACAGCAGATAACCGAGTACACCAACCCCATGCTGACCGATGCCGACCTTGCCGCGCAGTTTGACGAGCATGTCAAGCCCGATGCTGCCATGAACCAATGGATTGAGATCATGATCGGCCAGCGCCAGGGCCTGAACCTTGAGCAATGCAAGGCCGAGATCGTGCGCTCCAACGACATCCAGCGGTGCCAGGACGCCTATCGGCAGCATGTGGCCCGGGAAGCGGAGAAGGCCAAGGCTGCGCCCGAAACCAGCAACCACAACTCCATGCAACCGGACGCCTCCACGACCGAGGAAGCCCCTGGAGGCCCTGCCGAACCGAAAAAGGACGAACCCCAATGGGACCCGCTCACCTCCGACATCCAGCAGCGCTACCCGGCCGACAAGGCCTCGATCCTGAAAGCCAAAGCCGAAGAGCTGGGCATCGATGTGAAGGGGAAACTGCCCCGCGAAGTGCATCAAGCGATTTGCGCGGCGGCCCAGGGGATCACCATGGAGGACGTTGCCAAGCTTGGTGGACAGACGACCGAGCCGGATTCACCGGCCACTTCGGAGAGTAAGGGTGTAGATGCCGGAGAACAACTGCGCCTGGAACTGCTCGAAAAGTACAATCAGGCGCGTACCATGCCAAAGCTCGGGGCCGCCGCAAACCATGCGATCCGAAAGACCGGGAAAAATCCCGAAACCGTGAGCGAGTTGCAAACATGGCTGAATTACTTCGAGACATTCGCCAAGACGATCTTGGGAAAAGCGGTTGATTGGGACGACCCTGGGCAGAATGTCCGGCAAGACGCCATCGATGTCGAGGATGATGTTCCGGGCTTTCTCGAAGACGAGAAGATGTGATCGGAGGCTTAAGGTATGAAACGCTACACTCTATTTTTCGCCCTGCTCTTGACCCTGCCGTTGACCGTATCGGCAGAGGATTCAAAATGGGAATTGGATTTCATGCCGGGTACCAACCCTATATTCCCGTCATTAGATGGCGTAAGCACCACGTCGATATCTTGTGTGACTAAACAAGAGCTGCTTGACGCTATAGACACCCTTATACCCAAGGTAGATAGCGGCGTCACATACACCAACTGCGATCCGTGCACATGCGGTTCGCAATATGGCGAGGCGGCCTGTTATCAGTGGCTTGCCGATAAGGCAAGGGCCAAAGAGGAACGGGAATCAAGGGCAAGGGAAGTGATCGAGAAGTTTAAAGATGACGGCCTGTGTAGATGATGTCCACGCGCCGGACGCGGCGCATTTAATAAAATGCTTTCGGCCCGCCATGGCTCATAGCGGGGCGGGCCTGGGAGGGAATCTAAATGAAGTATACGGTCTACCTTTTCAGGTATCCAGAATGCCGGCGCGGATGGCTGGCATACCTTGGCGCAGAGCACTCCAAAAACTTTACGGTTGCCGTGGGTGTCGAAGCTGAAAATGGTTCAAAGGCCAAAAACAAGGCCATAACTGCGGCCAATAATTGGTTTCATGGTGTCGATATAGTCGAGAAGGGCTATGGGAATAAACTATGGGGTCTTGAGAACTTCCACGACATTGAATACGCGATTGCCGCAAGAGAATTGGGACACAGAAAATGAGCGCCCACTGCGGGACATGCCTACATCACGGTTTTCTCGGCACCGAGAACTGCTGCCGAGCCCCACGGCCCGACATGAAGGTAATCATTATCCCAAGGGCGCGGTGGGACGAAAAGAGGCTTGATGGGAGCTATGTGTGCTCGTGCAAGTTGTGGGTGGATCGGACTGCTAAGGAGGTAATAGATGCAAATCAAATTTAAGAAACTACGCCCAGGCGCCATCATCCCGAAATACGCCACGTTCGGCGCGAGCGGGTTCGACCTGGCAGCGGCCGAAGACGTCATAATCTACCAGAAACACACCGTGGTTGTGCCTACCGGCCTTGCCGTCGAACTTCCGCGCGGCTTTGAGATGCAGATACGGCCCAGGTCCGGGCTATCCCTTAAAACCTCTTTGCGGATGCCTAACGCCCCCGGGACGATCGATTCGGATTACCGTGGGGAGATCGGGGTGATTCTGGAAAATACCGGATCGCAACCGCTCACGATTGATCGCGGGATGCGGATCGCCCAGGGCGTGATCGTGCCGGTGGAGCGCGCCGAGATCGTCGAGGTGGATGAGTTGAGCGAAACGGCGCGTGGTGATGGGGGTTATGGATCTACTGGATCGACTTACTGAACAGGAGCACATAGATGGAAATTATTCCAGCAGTAAAAATGCCAATGACGGACTTGTTTGCTTCCAAGGGTATAAATTTCAAGAAACTCAAATCACCGAACGCACATGGATTTAATTATTGCTATCCACCAGAGGCCCCTGGCGTCTATTTCCTCGTAGGGACACGGATCACCGATGGGGTGATTACGAAAGTGTCGATAACCTACATAGGCAGTTCGTCCAACCTATCAAAGAGATACAACAACCACGAAGTAATTAAGAAGATTTCCGAATTTTTTTATCATGTCGGCTTTTGGTTTTACCAGTGTGACGACTTCATATCCTTGGAGCGCTCTCTTATCAGAATGATCAGGCCCGAATTTAATTCGCACAAATACCTATTCGTGAGGAATTAATAATGCGCTGGTTCCGTATGTATTCAGAGTTCGCATATGACCCGAAGGTGCAGTCGATGGATGAAACGTCACAGAGACGTTTCTTAATCGTTCTCTGTTTGCAGTGTGACGGTAGCCTTAAGCAATTGACTGATTCTGAGATAGCGGTAGCTCTCAGGATTGGCGAAGACGACCTGCTAAAAACTAAAGAGCTTTTCGTCAAGAAGGGCTTCATTGATGATCAATGGGGTGTGCTCCATTGGGATAAAAGGCAATATAATTCCGACACTTCAACACCAAGGACGCGCACCTGGAGAGAGCGAAAAAATGCCCAAAAAAGTGACGGAAACAAAACGTCACAAGAACGTCACAAGAACAGCGGTGTGACTTCTCCAGATACAGATACAGATACAGATACAGATACAGATATTAAAAAAGAAAGAAAGATCTTTTCGTCCGATATGGATGAAATGCGCCTCGCTCGCTTCATGTTCGCTCACATCAAGCGCAACAATCCGAACGCCAAAGAGCCCAGGTTCGAATCATGGGCAATCCAATTCGATTTTATGATTCGCCTCGACAAGCGGGCCGTGGACGACATCAAGGCCGTGATCGATTGGAGTCAGAAGGATGATTTCTGGAAAGCCAATATCTTGAGCCCTGACAAGCTGCGCAAAAAGTTCGATCAGCTTTGGATCAAAATGACATCGAAGCCGGCGACAAAGACCGACGACCGCAAATGGGAGGTATGACTTGAACCGCGACGACCTGAAAAAGTTCATCGGAGACCTTGGCAGCTATTACGGCTTTGAAAAGTTCGTGGACAGCAAGCGCATGGACCAGTGGCTTGAAAAAACCAAGGACATCCCCACCGAAGCGTTGCCGTTCATCTTCGGCAGAATCACCGACGAGCGAGACACGATCCCTCGCAATATCCCCAAGAATATGCGCGACTTTTATCATCAGTGGCAATCCAGCAGCGGCAAGGTGATGGAGTACCCGCGCACCGACTGCCATGAGTGCCACGGAGAGGGCATCCTTTGGGTGAGGCGTCCGGCCTTGATAGACGGAAAGCCATTCGAGGGTGCCGATGGCCCCGTGACCGAAGAGGTGGCTTATCGGTGCCAACTTTGCGAGAACTGGAAACGGCATTGCCATTGGAAGGCCATGAAGCCGGCGACGCGGTTTGAACTGGAAAACCAGGGGATGGCCGTTTGGGTTCGTGGCGAAGGGTGGGGAAACGCCGCGTTTATACCAAAAGAACGAAGCGACAGGTCACAGGCTGCACCGTTTTAGTTTTGTGGATATGGTCGTATAGGTGGAACTTAGATCGTCGAAATTTGAGGCTCTCAGAGAGTCGGAAAGGAATCGAATGGACTTCGTTTTTATCCCCGGCAATGTGCCCAGCTCAAAAAATTCCAAGGTGGCTACCTCGAAAGGCGTTTTTCACTCAAAGACCGTCGCGCACTACCTCAAAGACCTGGGCGTCAAGGGCTACAATCTGCGTTACCGCACGGTCGATGAATACCGCCAGCGGGTCAACATCTTCCGGCAATCGTGCGGCACGCTCTTTAATGGCATCCAATACCCTGCGATCATCGGGTTCCACTTTGTGAGGGATTCGCGCCGGCAGTTCGACTTCCACAACGCTTGCCAGATCGTCGCGGACCTGTTGGTGGCCCACGGCATGATCGAAGACGATAACATGGCGTGCATGATTCCGGTGCCTTATCAACTCTGCGGCCACTGGTACACGATCAACAAGGATTCCCCGGGTGTGTTTTTGCGGGTTTTTAAGGACATTCAGATGGCGGCTTGAGTAGGGCCGCGGAGATAGGGAGAAAGAACCTTATGAATTTTTCGGAAAAGTTAAAATTTGCCAGGAAGGTTAAAGGGCTCACGTTGCGCGAAGTCGAAGATAAAACAGGTATTTCAAACGCATATCTGAGCCAACTTGAAAACGGTCACATCTTAGACCCATCGTTCGTCAAGATGATGGTTTTAATCAGATTTTATAACTTGGATGTTGAAGATTTCGCTGGGGAAGAACCAATTTTGAGCGTCAAGGTTGACGGTTCGCTTCCGGTCGGAGTGTTTACATGGGTTTCATGCAGCCAGTGCGGTACTCAGCACATCCAAGGCTCTATGTGCCACAAGTGTTATGGTCCGCAATGACTCTTTAGAGGAAAATCATGGAATTAGACCAAATTTGCACCTCATGCCTTGAGGGCCAGCCGAAAAATGAGTGCCCAAACTCTGAGCGGCCATGCGGCCACCACTGCAATCACTCATGGGAGCAGGATCAATGCTGCTGGTGTGGCAAAGAGTTCGGCGAAGTTGATCATTCAGAAGACGATCCAGATCCTGCTGAATGGCATTATTACGTCGATGAACACGGTCCGCAATGACCAGGAGAAAGGACACACCAATGCCACACATGCAACCATCTACGGAATATGGCGGAATTGACATCGATTTCATTTTCCAGGCGAATTGGTATGATCAGGAAAGGCCGATGCACCATAAGCGCAGATATTGCAAGAGGTGTGGGCATAGGCTGGCGAATTGTAATAACACCGAAACATGCCTTCATGAGTGCGCACCAAAAACGGTTAAATACAACCACCCACTCAAAGTCACGTGCGACAATATCCACTATGGCCGGGCCAACAACGATTACCATCCAGAGGACCTTGAGCACGCGCCATTCAGGCACTACCAAGACAAGATCGATAAGGCCAGATCGATGGGGTATGAGTCGTTTGTGGGCGCTGTGCGGGCGCTTTATGATCAGCATAAAAAGATTATTACCGTGGCAAGAATATTTAAAATTCATAGGGATAGCGTTTCTAAGATCGTGAATCGCAAAAGAGCGGTCGAGATATGAAGCCATCAAGCCTAAAGCGTAGGGTTCCGACCATCAGCACGGACATTGCTGGGCC
>Ga0209416_1001288_pt1 | contig 18171 bp, 19 predicted proteins | sample RifGroF1_FD_184001 | JGI IMG/M metagenome (GOLD analysis project Ga0209416, IMG submission 184001) | Groundwater microbial communities from Rifle, Colorado, USA - Groundwater F1 (SPAdes) (version 2) | ecosystem: Environmental > Aquatic > Deep subsurface > Groundwater | place: Rifle, Colorado...
TTTATCCGCGTAGGCGATCGAGAGCACTTCACCGTGCGCCTTCCTGCCTAACAACCAGACTGCCGGATATTTCATAGTGATCTTTGAGCCAAGGTTGCAGTCAACCCATTCCATTCTTGCGTTTTCATATGCTATTGCCCTCTTGGTTACAAGGTTATAGACATTATTTGACCAGTTTTGGATTGTTGTATATCGTACCTTGGCATTTTTATGTACAATTATTTCTACAACAGCTGCATGTAGAGAATCTGTGCTGTACATTGGGGCTGTACAACCTTCCAGATAATGAAGCTGGCTGCCCTCATCCGCGATTATTAATGTCCTTTCAAACTGCCCCATATTTTCTAGATTTATCCTGAAATATGTCTGCAATGGCACTTTTACTTTCACGCCTTTTGGCACGTAGATAAAACTTCCACCACTCCATACAGATGTGTTCAATGCAGCTAGTTTATTGTCTTTGTAAGGTATGACTTTACCGAAGTATTTTTTGAAAAGTTCAGGATATTTTCGCAAGCCTGAATCAGTATCTTCAAAAATTACCCCGAGCTTTTGCCACTCTTCTTTCAATCTGGAATAAACAACTTCTGATTCGTATTGCGTTGCAGTACCTGCGAGAAATTTGCGTTCGCTTTGTGGGATCTTGAGCCTGTCGAAAGTGGTCTTGATCTTTTCAGGTACATCTTCCCATTTCCTGCCTTTTTTACCTGAGGCTTTAGCAAAGTAGTGGATATTATCGAAATCTATTTGGGCAAGATTTGCACCCCACATGGGAGTTGGCCTGTTCTTGAATTCTTCGTATGATTTTAACCTACGTTCAAGCATCCATTCGGGTTCGTTCTTAATAGCTGATATTCTTCTGATGACCTCTTCATTCAGGCCTTTGGGAAATTTTTGTGTGTATTCAACACTATCTGAGAACCCATATTTTTTTTTGTAATCCCTGTTGAACTTTGGCTTACGCTTCATGATGTAAATGTATTAGTTTACTTACTGAATTTTTTAAATCCAAATTTTTGTATTGATTTGAGTAATTCTCTATTTCCTGTTTTGATTATTTTTCCATCCTGCAGTATGTGAATTTTATCTGGCTTGATATAGTTAAAGATGCGCTCATAATGGGTAATGATTAAAAGGCTCATTGCTTTATTTTGCGATTTAATTTTATTCACTGCCATGAAAACTGTTTTTAAAGCATCAACATCAAGGCCAGAATCTGTTTCATCGAGTATTGCAAGTTTTGGTTCCAGAACTGCCATTTGCAGAATTTCACATTTCTTTTTTTCACCACCGGAAAAGCCTTCATTCAGATTTCGTTTACTAAACTCAATAGAAAGATCAATTAATTTTGATTTCTCCTCTAAAAAAGATCTGAATTTCAAAGGTGACATATGTTTCTTTTTGTCAGTGAAACGTGAATTGTATGCTATGCGAAGGAAATTTGAGAGATTAACTCCTGGTACTTCCACAGGGTATTGATTTGCAAGAAAGATCCCAAGGTGCGCACGTTCTTCTGGTGAAAGTTCATTTATCCTTTTACTTTTGAAGTAAATTCTTCCTTTTATAATCTCAACATCGTCTGCGCCCATTATGGTTTTTGATAAGGTGCTTTTACCAGAGCCATTCGGTCCCATTAAAACGTGAATCTGTCCAGCAGGAATTCCCATATCAAGTCCTTTAAGGATGGTTTTCCCAGCAGAACTCACAGTTAAGTTTTTTATTTCTAATAGATTGTTTTTTTGTTGTGCGTTCATGGGAAAATTATAACACAGTGGTATAGATCTACGAATTTGCTATTTGGTTTTTTGGGATTTTTAACGTCTTCCCGTCTGCTATGTTATGTGCGAGTTAATAGATATTGGATGGTTGGAACCAAAATCTTTAATAGCTCTTAATTTCTTTAGATAGGTCGCGCTCCAAGCAAAGAAATTAAAGCAGTATAAAGTTCTGCCGATGGTTGTTGGGAATCTGTTCCAATTAGCGAGTCTTCATCCGGAGCTATTCTTAGCGCTTCATCTATTGCAACTCTTACCCTATCGTAGGTACCCCATGTGAGGCTAGCATCCAACAAATCATTATCTAGAGCTTTGGCTATGTTAGCCAATTCTCTATTTTGGTCTGTGGCTTCGTCACTTGGTCTAATATTATTTACTATCCATTTTATAGCCTCCAGCGCGCAAAAGTGAGCCAACTCGGGTTTATTGATATTACGCTCAGTTAATGTAAGGTCCGGGATTTCTGCAGTCAGAAGTCTATCACCTAAACTGAAACCTAATAAGTCAGCTTTTTGTCTATCTATTCTTACTATACTGTAGGTAGGTTGCCCGTGTTCCATTGCAGATCTTCGATAGAATTCAATATCCTCTATCAACTGACCATGTGCCCTTTGTATAAGAAGGCTCGTGGCAGTCTCCTGGTCTATCCCTCCTTCTCGTTCAAATGTCTCTGGGGATAATTCTGGAATTAGACTTTGTGGTAAAGCCATAGTTGAAATTTAAGAAGTAAAAGTGGAGCAGATTTAATAAACTATATACCAGGAATATTACGATGTCAATAGAAATATTATAGATGGTTGAAACCGGCGCATGATTTGTCTATCAAGACTTTTGCAGTGCCCTATCTAAATCAATAAGTCTCACTATCGTTACATACCTTTCAGGATAAAGTATTTTATCTCTTGGATTGAAGCTAAAAGCCTCTTCGTCATATGGAATATTATTAACATTTCCTCCCGAAAGGATATGTTCTTCATAGTAATTTTTGTCACAAAATTCCACTGTCCAATTAACAATATGTGGATGCCCATGTTGTATCCTCAATTTATCTAGCTGTTCAAAAATCTCAATTTGCCTTGAATCTATCTCAAGCCACAAAGACCTCCCTCTTTCTCTTAGAGAATCACTTGCATATCCTTCTTGTATTTGCACATCTATATCATGAGGATAAATTTTTTCTGCATCTTCAACAGGCAAACTATCAATTAACTGATTTAATTGGCGTATAACGAATTGCATATTTAGCCCACAGAACCTTGAAAATACTATTGCTTTTATTGAAATCGGATAAGTGATTTCTTTTTCTTCTATAAATCTTGATCTGCCATTTTTATCTTGCAAAATTGGTGCAACAGGAATATACCCACTATAGAAACCTGTTTCTGTTCTGGATTCGCCTTCTACTAATGATTTCCATACTAAGGCTGACTCAAGTCTGATTCTATTAATTATTACCCCATTAAGTGGCCCTACAACGAATCCGTACAATTCACTACCAGTCTTTGACATTTGAATAAATTGAGATTGTCCAGAGTTGTATTGTGGCCAGATATCATCTATACACAAAGGTTTTTCCTCCATCAATATTTTCCAGTCAGGATCTCTACTTGAAGTGAAAACTGAATCTACAGGACGATATTTATAACCATCCCCTGCCTGAATCATTTCAGTAAGAAGATTACGAGTATCTTCAGGCAGAAATCTATCTAATGACTCTGTACCCGATAATGCCATATTTATAGCGCTTAATTATGTAGAAATACTATCTGGGCAGTAATCGTTTCAGAAACGACACTTAGTCATGGAACAATGCGGCTACCAAACCAATCAGTCGTTCAGAATCTATCAATATCTTTTTTAAATCAGCCAAACTAAAATCGTCTATATTATCAATCTCATTATTGAATTCAGGGTTACTATACTGTTTAATTACTATACCGAATTCGTCATCGGGTTCGTTTTGGTTATAAATTCTCTCGACAGCTATGACACCAGTAGTTGCGCCAAGAAATGTAACCATACTACTCATGAATATTATCTCCCCATTTACATCAATATGAATCTCTACAGAATCTTCGATATGATGAGTTCCATTATATCGATTATCTTCTTCACTTGTTTTAATATTTATAATAGTATCTCTACCAGGCCAACTGTCCGCGCTGTCCAGTGGCTTCAGGATAGAAAATTCCAACGGATTTGTTGCGCAATTTCCTTCCTCTTTGCATGAATAATCGACATATCTGGTATCGGCGAAAATCACTTCCTCTATCTGGACATTATCTTGTCCTTTCAACTGTTCTATGTCCAAAGAAAGTTTATACTGATCCAGTAATTCCCTTGCCTGTAATTTAAGAGGGGTATTATTCATTTGTTCCTCATTATCTAGCTTAGATAAAAATGTCCAATCGAAAGGCTGTTCCTCGGAAAATATTAGGGCGTCGAGAGATCTTGGTGGCCCAATTTTAGAAAATTTTATCCAGTCCATATTTATGGTGTAAAACGTAATGGATTATAGTACTCGGATAGGTGATAGTAAATATGCGAAGTGTACAAACCCATATAAGCACTTGAATAAAAACATATGATAGCTTATTCTATACAAGTAACTTTTCTAAGTCTGCCATATGCTGATCAAAAATTTGCGCTTACAAAGCAAGATGAATAAAGAGGAATCCGAGCCTTTCGAACCTGCTATGATTAGTGAATTCCCATTGCCAGAAATCCCAAATGAAAATAGAAAAAAGCCAACAAGAAAAAGGCAGTGGAAATACTGGTTTGGAACATTTTTTGGAATTTTTATTATTGCTATTTTCGCTTACTTCGGAATGATTTATAAAGTGGATAATGTTGCCCCACAAGATAAGCTAGCGCAGATTGCTGGAGAGAGTGTCATGAAAACTGCGCAGCTTGTTAATCCTTCGAAAGATGAAAAAAGATATGTTTCCGCACTAATTATGGGCATCGATACGCGTGGTGTTGAATTTAATGGGGAAGAATATGTCGCTACAAAAAGAAGTGGAACTAGAAAAATGGATGTTATTATGCAAATTTTATATGACAGGAAAACAAATAAACTGACTTTTATTAGTATTCCTCGTGACACCAGTTTACCTGTCACTGAAGAATGTATGCACCAGGAGCGCGAGGATCAGAAATACATCAATCGTATTTATGATATGGCGGAGAAGAATAATTGTCCTTTTTCCGGAGTAGATGCCATGGAAAAATATGTTACCTACATTACTGGTTATGAGATTGACTACTATGCTGTTATCACTTTAGATGATTTTGTGAAGCTCATTGATATTGTAGGTGAGGAGCATAATGGAAAGAAAGGAATGTGGGTAGATGTTCCTAGAAAAATGGGTGATTATTGCCCAAATGAATACAACGGATACGATTATGTCTATTATGAGCAAGGTAGACAGTTCCTGACATCTAAACAGGTCCTCTGTTTTGTCCGTGTGCGAAAAACAAGTAGTGACTTCGACCGCAACCGCAGGCAACAGCTACTTATGACTGAAGTTAGCGACAGGATTATGACAAGCGAAACACTATCGAATCCAATGAAGTTGATGGAGATTTATCAGTCATTCAAGGGAAAGATCCAGATGAGTGACATTTCGCTTGAAGACGTAACTATGGGCATAGAAGTTATGAGCGAGGCTGATATTGGAAGTGTCCAAAAAGTAGTTTTAGATCATGAATTCGGTGGCACAAATGCACTGTTGACCAAACCTTTATATTCACCACCTGGAACTCACACCAGATCGGGTTATTATCTAATACCTACTACTTGGGAACAATCATGCTGCCAAAAAGATGAATGGAAGATTGTGAGAAAATATCTGCATGAAATAATTGAAAACCCTGATACTCAAATTGAACTTGCTTCGACATTTGTATATGTTAATTCTTACACAGGTGGGAAGGCAGTTTTTAATAATAACGAGTATCAACAGTTCAAAACACAGTCTTCAGAAGAGTATATTTTCCCTCAGGAAAGCAAATATGCTTTGCCAATGATTTCAACTGGTCCTGATATCCAAATTTTTGACTTTTCCAAAGGCAAGAAACGAAATGTGGCTGATAAAATCGCACAGCTTTCAGGTGGACAGGTGTATGATGGCTCTCAAGCGCCATTTAAAGCTATTAATCATGAGGAGATCGCGATCGTTGTTAGGGTTCAATAGAAGCGATCAATTTTTTCAACTTGAAAAATTCTTCTATGAACGTTGGTAATAATATCATTGGAAATAAAGCCAAAGTCCAGATCTTGATGTCACTCGATATAAGAAGAAAAATAATTATATAGATCACTAAATATCCAATCATAGCTCCTGCAAAGTAATACAATTTTTTCAGATCTTTTATCAAGTGAAGTAATATCCCAAATATGGCAAATGGAGCAGCAAAGATAATTGAAGTGATTGCAATTTCATTAAAAATAGATCTGTATTCAAAACCTCTTATGTAAACAGTTATTGGAGGGGTTATGAGTGTAAGGATGAATAAAAGCCAAGCACCCAGTCTGAAATTTTTGGGACTTAAAAAATAATTTTCCTTGATAAGCGCTTTGAGTTTTTTCTTAGATAAGTCTTTCCCCAGTTTATGCTCCTTTAATTGGTCATATATAGACTGCTGAGTATTTTCCTTAATATAAAGGCTTAAAATTTTTTCTTTGAGCTTTTGTTTGCTTTGTTTTTTTTTCGAAGTTTTTTTAGTAAGCATATCTTTCTTCAGGTGAAGGGTCCTTGGTTATTACTTGTTTAGGCTTTATTCTTGATGGCCCTTGGGATGATTTTTTATAGCCTTTTTTGTATAGAATTGTAATTACCGCGAAAATAACTAGAATACCTACGATGGATGAGGTCAGCACTACAAAATCAAAACCGAAACCTCCAAGATAAAAAGCTAGAATAGAGAATATGGAAAACAAAGTCAGTTCTAAATAAAGGGTTTGTTTAACGCTGTAACCCAGGTCCATTATCCTGTGATGCAAATGTGTCCGATCATTAATCGCTAACAGGTCCAATGGTGATTTCAAATGATTATGTCTAATCCTTCCTATAAGAACCCAGATTAGATCAATCAGTGGGATAATAAGAATGATGATTGCTGTAGGTAATTTTGTGCCACTTACTATAGCCATAGTTGATAAAAAGAAACCATAGTTGTGATCACCTGCTGTCCCGCCAAGGATTTTCGCTGTCGGGAAATTGAATGGGATGAATCCCCAAATTGATCCAGCGAAAACAAAGAATATGTATGTATATGATGGATTTCCGAATTTCATTGAAAGTGCTCCGAATGTCACCGCTGCAACAAAAGCAAGACTCTCTCCAAGAGCATCAATACCGCAGCTCCATGCAAGCGCGTTCATAATAAGAAGGATCCAAAAAATAGTAAGGAAATCTGCTGGGAAATTAAACATGTAATCCAGACCAAATAAATTGATATTGGTTGAATAATAGGAAAGGTCAATAAATTGGCCTGCAATTTGAATGTCAAGTATGCTTACACCAGAAACAACTACTATCAATGTTGCAAGCAACTGAAAAGCCAATTGAACTTTTCCTGAAAGTTCAAACTTATCATCCAGGATTCCCATTAAAGTGATCAATCCCATTCCAATCATTATTCCATAAGTTTGTGAAGGAACATCATCTAGAAAAAGCAAAGTTCCGAAGAAACCAATCATTATGGCAACTCCTCCAAGCCTTGGGATAATTTTTTTATGAATCCTTTGAGCTTTTGTTTTATCATCTCTGCTTCGTTTATGTGCAGGAAGGTCGATAAATTTAAATTTCCTTGCGAACTTCCCGATTATGGGTGATGCCATAAAAGTTATACCAAAAGCAAGTAATGCAGGAGGTATGTAAGGGAAATATTGACTTATTGCTGTCGGTATTTCTATGTTCATATATAAAGAATCAAATTAATACAATGCTTAAAATTTCAGCAAATGCGATTAAAAATAAGATATTAGAGATATTCATCGTAAATGCCAATACCTGAGAAAGCCTTCTGTCGTACTGAAAAATTGAATAGTTAAGGTTTAATAAAACCAGATTTGCAATTGCATAAATAATTGGCAGTATAATAGCTATACTTTTATCAATCAGCACCCAGCTTGAAATCTGGGGATTATAGAATAATGGGATCTCAACTGGAATTTGATTGAATTTATACAGCATTAATGCAATTATGCCTCCCGGAATAATTAGAGATGACAGGGCATAAAAAACAAAAGAAAAATTCTTCCAAAACGGCATAACCTCTAATTTCATCTCAAGATTATGTAGTTTTCTGTTAAATCCAGAAAGTGGTCTCTTCTCTTTCGTCTGTATACCAAGGCCGAACTGTTCAGGTTTAGTTTTTTCCTTGCGTGTAAATATAATCATTTGTAGGCATTATAATGACTTTTTACCTATTGCGCCAGTGAAACGAAAATATCATAAAAAAGCTATTAGTTCCTCAATTTTCTGTTCGAAAATTTGCGAGGAAAAATTACGTGCAGATTGGACTATGTCTGATTTCCTGAAACTAAGTTTTTCAAGAGCAATTATGCTGTCATTCACAAGGTCAGGGTCCTGTTTACTAAAGAAGATTCCATTAGACCCTTCTTTTATTATTTCCAAAGCACCGCCTTTGGCATAAGCAATTACTGGTGTGCCTGCAGCAAGGGCTTCGACCATTACGATACCGAAATCCTCTTCAGCTGCGAATAAAAATGCCTTCGCTTGTTTCAACAATCTTATTTTTGCTTGTTCATCTATAAATCCTTCAAATTCGATATTTGATCCGGCAATTTCTTTCAGATACTTTCTTTCAGGCCCATCACCAACAATAATTAATTTATGTCTGTTCTTGTTAAATGCTTTTATAATCAGATCAATATTTTTATACTTATGTAATCTACTGACCACAAGATAGAAGTTTTGCTTGGGCTCTTCTTGTGCTTTAAGTATGGACTCAATATCAACAGGAGGATAGACTATCTTGGCATTTATTCCATAACATTTATGAATTTTTTCTTGAATATTTCTAGAATTGGTGACTACAAGCGAAGCCTTTCTCGCATAATAGTAATCCAGTTTATTCCATTTCTTGAGAATAGGTTTCAATAAAGCCTTAATTGGAAAAGGAATTTTATGAAAAAATGAAGTTTCAAATCCCCATAAAAATCTTGGTGGTGTGTGAATATATGCTATATGTTTTGTTGGCGCTTTTACCTCGATGAATTTGGCAAAACCTGCAGAGGAGCTGATTACTAGATCATACCCACTTAGATCTAAATTGCGAAAAAATCGTATATGCAATGGAAGCAGTATCTTCCAAAATATTTTTTTTAACGGAAGTTTATTGACAAAACTTGTGTAAATTTTATGCCTGGATACTTCTATCCAAAGCTCGCGTTGGCTTTTGTCCTCTTTATAAATAGCAGTATAAAGATCTGCTTTTGGAAATAATTTTAATAGCTCTCTCAAAACAACCTCAGCCCCTCCATATTCTATAAGGTAATCATGTGTGATCGCTACTTTTAGGTCTTTTTCTACAGACTTCATAAGTTCAGATATTATACACTGCTTTTGATTGTTTGCGGAATTTTTGATATACTTACTTGAATTATTTTAAATTAGATTTGGAGGTGGGCATTTGTCCATCTTTTTTTAAGTAAATTAGCTAATTTGTTAATTATATAAAAATGGCAGTTCAAACAGATTTTATGGTAGCAGTTAACCAGATTGCAGCAGAGCGCGGAATCGATGCTACTCTTGTTATCGAAGCAATTAAACAAGCTATTGAAACAGGATTCAGAAGGGATAATGAAGAGGAAGAAGGCCTTGCCCTTCATGTCGAGATAGATTCAAAGGTCGGGACTATTGCAGTTGTCGCTGATAAAAAAGTTGTTGACGAAGTGACTAATCCTTCAACACAAATTTCTATTAAGGATGCTAAGAAGATTGAACCGAAATTGCGGGAGGGTGATCACATTCAGGTTGACATAACACCTGAGGGTGACTTTGGTAGGGTTGCTGCACAAGCAGCAAAGCAGGTTATTTTGCAAAAAATCAGAGAAGCTGAAAAAGAATCTCAGATCAAGGAATTTGAAGGTAGGATTGGTGAAGTGGAAAGTGCAATTGTTCAGAGAATGGATGGCGATAGTGTTGTCTGGGAAATTAACAGGGCTACGGCTATTATGAAACCTGAAGATAGGGTTTCAACTGAGTTCTACAAAAGTGGAGCGAGGTTAAAGGTCCTGCTTAAATCTATTGAAGAAGGACCAAGAGGTAAAAGCCTCTTTGTTTCCCGTTCACACCCGGACTTTTTGAAGGCACTTTTTGAACTCGAAATTCCTGAATTAGTTTCTGGATCTATTGACATTAAAGCGATTGCCAGAGAAGCGGGCAGTAGATCGAAAATTGCTGTTTATTCAAATGTAGAGGGTATTGACCCAATTGGCTCGTGTGTTGGTCAAAAAGGAGTTCGTATCAATGCCATAATGAATGAACTGAAGGTTGGAAGCATTGAAGAAAAGGTTGATATTATTTTATGGGATGCTGATACTCAGCAGTTTATATCTAATGCCCTCAGTCCTGCACAGACTGTTGCTGTAAAAATTCTGGACAAAGAGAATAAAGTCGCACAAGTGATAGTTCCTGATGAACAGCTAAGTCTTGCTATAGGTAAAGACGGGCAGAATGTTCGTCTCGCAGCTAAACTTACAGGATGGAAAATTGATATTCAAGGGGAGACAGTGAAAGTTGAAAGCCAGGTTAACGCTAAGAAAGAGGAGAAGAAGGATACTAAAGGTAAGAAAAAAGCTAAGAAAGCTGTAAAGAAGACCAAAAAAGTGGCAAAGAAACCTGTAAAGAAAGTTGCAAAAAAGGTAACGAAAAAAGCTATTAAAAAAGTAGTAAAGAAGAAAGTAGAAAAGAAAAAAACTACAAAAAAGGCAAAAACTAAGGCTGCAAAAAAATGAGCGAAACTAAAACTAAAGAAAATAATAAACACGTTCCAATGCGTACATGCATTGTTATGCATAAGAAGCTTCCAAAGTCAGAACTTTTGCGTATTGTGAAGACTGAGGATGGAAAAGTTTCTGTTGACCTAAAAGGTAAGCTCAAGGGCCGTGGCGCTAATATTATCCCTGAGGTTGCTGTTTTTGAGCAAGCTATTAAAAAAGGAATGTTTGAAAGGGCACTGAAGCTCGGGCATAAATTCAGCCCGGCTGAAGTTGAATCACTTAAAGAAGAATTTTTAGATGCTCTTGAAGAGCGAAAGTTCCGTCCAAAAAACAAGCCCGTGAGTATTAGGGTTGATAAAGAAGATCTAGAGAAAATTCAAAGTTAGAGCGAAATTAAAATTAATCCTGCAACCACTCCCCCTATTCCGAACAGTTTTTGTAGTGTTATTTTTTCTTTTAGAAAGATTAAGGAGAGTATGATAGTGACTAATGCGAACGCGCTGCCGATTGGTGCTACTAAAGAAGCATATTCTGCCTCGACTCCATACGAGAAACTGAAAAACCCTGCTACGTCGAATATTCCTATTGCAATTAATAAAACTAGCGGGAACTTGCCTTTTGTGGATGTAAACATTTTCCCGGTCCCAAATAGATAGAATGAGAGAATTCCGATTACAAAGAAACGGAATATTAGGGTTGGAAGAAACCATCCCATATCTTTTGTTGGTATGGATAAAAGGAAAAGTGATATTCCCCATCCGAGCATTGCGATCACACCTTCTTTGACCCCGGCTGACAAATCAAGTTTCTTGAGGTTCTTTAGTGATTTTGTGCTTAATGAAAGTAAAAGTATCCCTGTTGTTATTATAATTATCGCAAAGATCTGCAATGGTTTGAGATTTTCGTTTGAAAATATTACACCTAGTAGTACAACCACTAGTCCCCATGTTGCACCAATCGGACTGACCAAAGACACTTCACCTTTTTCAAGTCCTTTGTAAAATGCGAGGTATGCGATTACCTGCAGTATCGCGACTGCTATCAGTATAAGAATATTTTCTGGGTTGTCTTCTAATTGATAAGAATTGAATGTTATTGCAAAATATATTACTGCTACAACAAGTCCGAAAGCCTGCATCCAGAATAATGTGAGCACATTTCCTATTTTTCGAGAAGCAAATGCTGCAAGAAAAATCGCAGTCCCCCAGGATAACATGGCTAAAAGACCAGCTATAATGCCCATTAGAGTATGTTAATTGATTAGTGAAATCCTAGCATATTGAAATGCGAATGTCGAATAAACGATAACACACCGAATACTTATTCAATCGAATTCTTAATATCAGTGATAAATTGCTCGCATGCTGTGATTTCACTAGACCCTTCGGTCAATCCAGGCCTTCGGTTAACTTCGAGTACGTAACTTTTCCCCGTTTCTTTGTCAGTTACTATATCAAGTCCTGCCCAATTAGCATCAAGTGCTTTTGTAGCCTTTAAAGCAAGTTCCTGGACCTGGATTGGTATTTCTGAAATTTTTAGAAATACTTCTTTTGCCCCAAGGTAAGCATTGTTACGGAATTCGTCATTCTGCCTTATCCTCTTCTCGCCAGAAAGGACTCTGTTATTACCTACGATAATTCTATAGTCAAAATTATTAGGAATATATTTCTGCATAACATATTTATGTTCATCATTGAATTTAGAAGTCAATGATGAAAATTCTGCCACATTTTTAACAAGATATACACCATTCCCTAAACTTCCCCTGATTACTTTCATTATGAACGGGTAGTGTAAGTCAGTTTCCAGTAACTTTATTTTGTTACACAAAACGTCATTCGGGTAAAAAAAATATGTTAAAGGAATAGATATTTTATTTAGTGAAAGAGTTACGATGTCAGATAATTTTGATTGAATGCAGTTTGTAGTTGTGTGTCTAATGGAATTATATTTTAGGTATAATGATACTGCAAAAACAACATCAGTCACAGCCCATTTGGTCAATAACCAGACGTAATCAAATGTTTTAAGATCACTCGATTTATAACAAATCTGTGAATTTGTCCCTGATAATTTCATTGAGACATCCGAATATTCTGCAAGTTCAATGCTTAGAGACTTGTCCTCCAACTTTTTCTTTACAGCCTTAAGTTCGGGAAGGGGAAAAAATACTAATATCTTTTTTTGTTTCGTATCCATATTCTTTTCTTATAAAAAATCCAAATACATCCAAAGTCTGACGGTTAATTTCAGTAGAGTGGAAGGGTGATCCGTAAAGTATTATTGCAAATACGCTTATATTATATACCAAATGGAGATAATTAACAAAAAATACACATCTATGACGTTTTACTTAAGACTAATATCCTCATATAATGATCATATGAAAAGCATTTTGTCGTTTGATAAACAAGAAGTAAGAAATAGGGAAATAATCTATACATTTGAATTCCAAGGTGACAAATATATTTATAGATTGGAATCTGATTATATAATTCCTAAATTAAGTAATCACTTAGTAGCAAATATAGGGTTAGCATTGTCGCCTTATTTATTCAATTTAGATGATTTCGATGAAATACACGTCTGCACGAGTTACTTCAAGCCACAGCAATTAAAATTTTTTGAGGATTATTTACTCAAGGGAATGGCGGAATTTAGATACATGAATAATATTAATCCTGATAAACCAATTAAAATCGTAAATCATTTTAACCCTACTGATAGACTTATTGATAATGTGATTACCGAATCAAATAGCCATAAGGCTCTACTTATGTTTGGAGGGGGAAAAGATTCAATAGTATCCAAATTAATTCTTGATGATATTGATTTCCATTATGATTACTTTGCAGTTAATGCTAATTATCCAACTAAAAAAATTATACAGAATTTAAATGAAAAGAAAACTTTCGTAAATATAAATTTAATTATGGATAAAAATGTAAAGAAGGGAAAGTTATCCGGTCATAAACCCGGAAGTTCAATTTGGGCTTTTGTCTCACTTTTAGCAAGTATTGTAGGTAGATACAATTCTGTAATCTCTTCAAATGAATATTCGGCGAATTTCCCACAAATTAAAAGGCAAGGTGGAATCGATATTAACCATCAATATACAAAATCTTACGAATTCGAAATCAATTATACTAACTACGTACAAAAATACCTTGTTAAGAATTACCGATATTTTTCTTTACTAAGGCCATTATATGAATTGCAAATAGCTAAAATGTTTGTAAATTTTCATAAATACCTTCAAGAGTTCATAAGTTGTAATGTTTCTTATGATGAAGGTAAATGGTGTAATAACTGTCCTAAATGTGCTTTTGTATATTGTATAGTTGCTGCATTTTTAGAGGAGAATAATGTTATAAAAATTTGGGGACAGCATGTACTAGAGAATGAAAAGTCGGCAAAGTATATTTATGATTTAATTTCAGATAATTTATCACCGCTCGAATGTATAGGTACAGTTGAAGAGACATTATTAGCATTGTATTTCCTAAAACGAAAAGGCTTTACTAAGTATATTCATTCCCGTTACAGACAAAAAATTTTGGAGATTTTATATAAAGCAAATATCTCTGAATTGGAAAGTATAATAATGGGTAATTTTGACCGCACACACAATATTAATCCACTAATAGCAAACAGATTACACTTTAAAAAGTATTCATAAAAAGTCGATTATAAATGACCTTTGGTTTCCCTATTCCTATATCTTGACGCCACTTATCAATAGTCCTATATTGGCCTTGATATATTTTACAAATATCCTATGTCAAACAGGACTCTTCTTTACATTGCGATTGCACTGTTATCTGTTTTGTTGCTCATAATAGCAGGTGTGATTGTTTTTTTTGTTCTAAATAATGAGGTTGATGATGAAAATACTGATGGCAAAGATAATGAAACAACAGAAGAGGATGAGACTGAAAATATTATTACAACCTCAGAGCAACCTGATATGACGAAATTTAATGAATATTTCACTAGCATAGAACTTGGGAAATTGCCGATTGGTGTGCAAGTAGGACCACCGAATGGCATCCCTCAAGCAGCTGATGAATTTAATAAAGATATTGATCAGTTTTGTACAAATATGACAATTATCAAGACTATTCCTACAAATTCTGTGTCAGCAGTTTGGTACAACGCGGATACAAAAAGTAATTTAAATAACAAGGTCACATTACCGCAGGCACTCCAAATTGGTGGTTCTTCAGGATGTGAGAGCATAATTAGCACAGCAGGAAGATATGAGTACAAGATTTATGTTGATGATGTATTGGTTGCTGATTTGCCATTCCAGGTGGAGTAGTATTATCGAAGCAAACTATACTAAAATTTTTTATATAAAACAAAATGCTAACTTTTGAAGAACTTCGCAGTTTTCGTCTTTTTGGTTTCACTGTTTTTGATACAGCGCTTGCATTTGTTGGAATATATTTTGCAGCACCATTGCTTTCTAAACTTTTCAAAAAGATCGGAATATTTATTCCAAGAAGAAGTTGGCTTCTCTGGACCCTGCCTATTGGAACTTTAGTGCATAAAATTATAGGACAATCAACTCCAATGACTGATGAATTGTTTGATCCAAGTGGGTACTATCTGATAAAGATTTTTATAATTGCATTAGTGATCCTGGGATTTATTGGGATGAAGAGAGGGAAGAAGTGAAATTATCAACTCTGGATAAGGATATGTATGATCGTCCCTTTCGCCTTCTATAACTTGTACCTTTGGGCTTATTTCGTGTACAAAACTTTTGATTTGTACAAAACTGCTATATGGATCTCCATGATTTTGAATGATTATGACATTCCCCGGGCCTAACTTTTTCAAAGCCTCTCGAACTTGTTCATTCGCTGAAGCTATACCCATGAGAATTAATTTTGTCGGATGCAACTGATCGCTGACGATCATCTTTGTTGCGAGTGCTACACCGACTGATTTTGCAAGGATCACGTATTCACTTTCGCCTTTTAAAGCAGCCAGCACCTTATCGGCTTCTGTCTTTGTACTGAATGAGCTTTTCCTATTATCCCAATGCTCCCATGCGATATAGTCAAGATCGATCCCAGCCTGCTTAAGATCAGTTTTTAATTGTTCCGCCCACTCACGATTTGTAACAGACGAACCAGGAAGGAGAAGGTATTTCATTTGGTGCCGATAAAAAATTATTTCTATTTATACAATATTTCATCCAACAACTCAGGAAACTCATTTGTGCCCATAGTGTAAATAAGAAAATGGACCTTGTTTTTAAGTTTAATAACCCGAGGATTTAGATACTTCTTATAGAACTCCAAAGATTTTAGATGGTGTTCGAAATCGTTTGAAGTGAATATTACTATTTCGCCAGCTATTTTTTTTGATTCTGGCCTGAGCTCGAAGTCATATAAAGCCTTTCGTTTATCTGTCGGCCCCTCTGGTACTTTCGCTGGTGCGACAAGAATAAGCTTCCGCACTTTAATTTTTGATTCAAGAAGCCACCGAACTAAAAACGCTGCCCCACAACTATGTCCAATAAGCAATGTATTTTCATTTGGAGAATACTTTTCGAATTCCCGTTTCCACCCCTCATACTTAGGGTTCCAAGGAGTAGGCATATCAGGTGCGAAAGCATTTAAACCTCTTTTAATCAGTTCTTTTCCTATCCAGTTCATCCAACGCTGGCTTTTTGGGATAATATTATTTTCACTGGGAGGACATCCATGAATAATTATATATTTATCAAAATTTGATTTAGTATGTTTAGAGATTTTCATTCTTATGTTGTTAAATAATAACATATCTGAATGGAAATAAATAACCTATTGTTTTGCTATAATGTCTTCTATGCTTAACAATGAACTAATACAATCAAAACCTTTTGAAATTGATATAAGTGAGAATCCTCAGGAAGTTGCGGAAAAGGTTTTTTCTTTGTGGAAAGAATTGGCGAATAGCACAGAAGGTGAATTTTATGTTGCTGCGCCTTTATCTAGTACTCCTTTGCTTCTCTATCAAATGATTATAAATCGTTCTGACGAAATCAATCATTGGGAGAATTTCCGTTTTCTTTTTATGGATGAGATGCTTGAAGAAAATGGGGAGGGCTATGTATCTAGAGAAGATGATGCTAGTTATGTTTCTTTTGCGATTGAGTATTTACTTGGGCCTTTAGCTAAGAAATATAATTTAGACTTATCACAGATAATGATGCTTCCTGAGCTTGAAACTTTTGATGATTTTGAAAGACGATTGAATGAACACGGAGGTCTTGATTTACTTGTTCTTGCTACTGGAGCTGGCGGGCATTTTGCACAGGTTGTTCCAGGTACACCATTAGATACCGGTTTTCATATTGCTGATTTAAATAAAATTCCTGGTTATGCTGAAAAGCATGAGAATGGAGCGTACAAAGGAGCGACTTTTCGAGATAAAGGGATGAGCCTTGGATACAGGCAGGTTCGAGGTTCACAAAAAACTATTCTTATGTTAACAGGTAATGGTGCAGACAAAATAGAAGCTTCAACAGAATTATTTAGTCCACAAAGATCCAGGTTCACAGGAGAATTTCCAATTTCAATTCTCTACCATCCAGAAGTTGCAAAGAAGACAAAAGTCTTCGTGTCTAAGGAAGCACTTGGGGAGTAGGCTAGTTGAAAGTTAAGGCGTGGTCCGGAAATAATCGCCTAAAAATCATGTAGTTTCCGTCTTATTGAAATAGGAATTCTGACACTATACTCCTCCTGACACCTACTGGATATGAATATTTTTTCTGTTGCATAAACGCACATGTAAAAAAAAGGGGTGTCTAGGTACCCCTTTGCCTTACTTTAGGGGTATAAATTATTTCTTTCTTATGGATTCAAATGGCTGCAGACAGTAAAAACTAGAGGTATTTCACTTTTAAAAGAGGTTTCTTAATTCCAGATGACAAATTTGGGACGGTATCTTATGACCTCACCGGGAATCGAACCCGGATTAACAGATTGAGAATCTGACGTCCTAACCGTTAGACGATGAGGCCCCGACTATGATTATATCTTTCTTGGACAGTTCGGGTCAATCATGGTACAATTCTATCCAGGCAGCAGTATTGCAATTTCCTTGAATTTATTATAATATTGGCGCCGTTTTGGCGACAAGTCTATTTTATCTTTATTGTCTTAATTTATTAAAATACCATGGCAAACGCAACAGATTATACATCCGTAAAGGACCTAAAATTTTATAGAAATATTGGAATTATCGCTCACGTTGACGCGGGAAAGACCACGACCACTGAGCGTATCTTATTCTTCACAGGAAAGAAACATAAGATCGGAGAAGTGCACGAAGGTGCAGCTGAAATGGATTTTATGGAACAGGAACAGGAAAGAGGAATTACAATACAATCTGCAGCAACCACGTGCTTCTGGTCAATTAAAGAAC
>Ga0209416_1001290_pt1 | contig 18147 bp, 21 predicted proteins | sample RifGroF1_FD_184001 | JGI IMG/M metagenome (GOLD analysis project Ga0209416, IMG submission 184001) | Groundwater microbial communities from Rifle, Colorado, USA - Groundwater F1 (SPAdes) (version 2) | ecosystem: Environmental > Aquatic > Deep subsurface > Groundwater | place: Rifle, Colorado...
TGGTACCTGCCAAAATGGAAGATCGTCCATTACGGCCAGGTGACCATCGGCAGCGAAGGGGCGATGGTTTACGAGCTTAAGAATTTGAAGCTTTTTTATAAAAAACATTATCCTGCCTGGCAGCTGCCGGTCCTGACATTAATCCTTAAGTTTGGGGTACTGCTTCGCATTATCCTCTACACCTTGGTCGGCAAATTCAATGTTTCAAAAATCTATGTCAAAGCTTTTAAAACAATCTAAAGGTTTACTTAAATACGGCATTGCCTCGTTGCTGGCGGCGATACCCCTTTATCCCAAGTTTCCCGCCATAGGGATTCCCGGAACCTATGTTTCGGTCAGACTCGAAGATTTTCTGATGGCCGCGGTTGCCCTGCTTGCTTTGGTCGCCTTTTGGCCGGAAATAAAAAGGCTTTTCAAGAAAAAAATCGAACGCTCGGTGGCAATACTGCTGGGAATTGGGTTGGTCTCGCTTCTTTCGGGAATACTGATTAGCCAAACGGTGGTTCCGCACATCGGCCTTCTCCATTGGCTCAGGCGCATCGAGTATTTTATTCCCCTTTTTATCGGTTTACTCTATTTTCGGGATAAAAAAGAGAGAACCTTGGAATTCTTTCTTAAGGTTCTGATGATTGTTTTGGTCATGGCTTTCCTCTACGGCCTAGGCCAAAAATACCTTAGCTGGCCGGTCATCATTACCCAGAACGAAGAGTATTCCAAAGGCGTGGCCCTGCGCTGGATTCCCGGGAGCCACATTAACTCCACCTTTGCCGGGCATTACGACCTGGCCACTTTTTTGGTTTTACTTTTGCCAATTTTTGTCTCCCTCTTTTTCGTGGTTAAAAAAACAACCGCAAAAGTTCTCCTTTCCGTCGTTATTTTTTCCGGACTTTGGCTTTTGGCCAACGCCATTTCGAGAATCTCCATCGTTTCTTATTTATTGGGCGTGACCCTGGCTCTTGTCTTGATAAAGAGGATTAAGGCTATCCCGGTTGTTATTCTTATCAGCCTGGTTGTCTTTGGTTTCTCATCGGACCTGCTGGCGCGCTATACCAGAATAATCGAGGTGACGTATCAAAAGATTCTTTCAACCAGGCAAATAAACCTTTCCCCCCTCACCATTTACGCCCAAGAAACAAGTCTGCCCAAAAAGATGGTTTCGTCTCCCACGCCCACACCCCAGCCCGTTTTCGAAGACCGCTCGACTTCAATCCGGCTCAACGTCGAGTGGCCCCGGGCAATTCGGGCCTTGAAGAAAAACCCTCTTTTGGGTACCGGGTATTCCTCAATAACGCTGGCCACCGACAACGATTTTTTAAGACTCCTGGGCGAAGTCGGCCTTTTGGGATTTCTGGCCTTCTTTCTCCTCTTTGCCAGAATCTTTCAGACTTTTGGTCGGGTCTTGCCGGTAACCAAGTATTATCGGGGCGTGAGCCTTGCTTTTATGGGCGGGTTTCTTGGAGCCCTGCCGGGGGTTTTTCTCAACGCTTTCTTTATCGACGTCTTTGAAGCTTCAAAATTTGCCATCATTTTCTGGTTACTGATGGGAATAGCGCTATCCATGGCTAGAAAGAATATAAATGAAGAGAATATTTGAACGAATTAAAAATCTAAAGAAAAAAAAGACGAAAATCAGAATTTTAGAGTATATTTTACTCTCAATAATTCTGATTTTTGCCTTTCTTGTAAGGCTTTATAAAATAAACAACCCCATCGCCGACTGGCATTCCTGGCGACAGGCCGATACCGCCTCCGTCAGTAGGACCTTTGTCGAAAAGGGGATTAACCTTCTTTACCCCCGCTACCACGACGTTTCCAGCATCCAAACCGGGATTTTTAACCCGGAAGGTTATCGATTCGTCGAGTTCCCCGTCTTTAACGCCGTTCACGCCTTTTTGGCAAAGAGTTTTCCGGAGCTGTCCTTAGAAGTTTGGGGTAGGTTGACTTCCATCTTTTCGGCCCTTGCCTCAACCGTTTTTATTTTCCTCATCGGCAAAAAACTGATGGGCAAACGGGTGGCTCTTTTGGCAGCATCATTTTTTGCCTTCATTCCCTATAACATTTACTTTACCCGGGTCATTTTGCCGGAGCCCATGGCGACTACTTTTGCCCTGGCTTCTTTGTGGTTATTTGTTGAATTTTTGGACAGAGAAAAATTGGGCTATCTATCCCTTTCGGGCCTTGTTTTCGGCCTGTCGATGCTCATTAAGCCCTTTACGTTTTTCTACATTCTGCCTTTCATCTACTTAGCCCACAAAAAGTACGGACTCGAGACCATTTATAAAACTCCAAAACTTTTAATTAGGCTTCTGGTGTTTGTGAATCTTGCTTTTGCGCCGTTTATTATTTGGAGAGCTTGGATAAACCAATTTCCCCAAGGGATACCGTTTTTTACCTGGGCCTTTAACGGCGACGGCATTCGCTTCAGGCCCTCATTTTGGCGGTGGATTTTCGGGGAAAGGCTGGGGCACCTGATTCTTGGCGGCTGGGGACTGATCGTTTTCGCCTTCGGTCTTTTGGGGAAGGCCAAAGGAACCAGGTTTAGCCAAATCTTTCTTTTGGGTATGTTTTTGTATGTTGTTATTTTTGCCACGGCCAGCGTCAGACACGACTATTATCAGATTTTTGTCATCCCGGCGGTTTCCTTCACCATGGCGCTGGGAACCATCAACATCTGGAACTCTTTACAATTCAACCGGTGGGCCGCAAGGCTCCTTCTTATCTTTTCCCTGGTAGTCATGTTTTTTACTTCCACCTTACAAGTCAAAGAGTTTTATAAAGTAAACAAGCCGGAAATTATGGAGGCGGGGAGGGCGGTCGACAGATTGACTCCCAAAGATGCCTGGGTGGTCGCCCCGTATAACGGCGATACGGCCTTCTTGTACCAGACCAAACGGTGGGGTTGGCCGGCCATCGACGATTCGATTGACAACATCGTCGAAAAAGGGGCGGACTATTACGTGTCGGTGACCCTTGCCGACCCGGACACCAAGATGGTCAGAGAAAGATTTGAGGTTGTTGAGGAAACCCCGTCATACGCTATTTTTGATCTGAATAAAAAGCGATGAAAATCCTGATGCTAACGCCTTATCTGCCCTTTCCGCCCTCTTCGGGGGGGCAGGTCCGTTCCTATAATTTAATCAAGCACTTAAGTCAGGCTCACGAAATTACTCTTTTCTCGCTTATCAAATCGGACGAAGAAAGGCGCTTTATCCCCGAACTTAAAAAGTACTGCCAGAAGGTTTTTATCTTCAAGCGTTCAAAGTCTCCCTGGACCTTAAGGAACGTTCTTCTGACTGGCTTGGGGCCCTACCCTTTTTTGGTCATCAGAAATCTGTCTCCCCAAGAAAGGGGAGCCATTTCCCAAGAGCTCGCCAAAGACAAATATGACCTCATCCACGCCGAAACTTTTTACGTCATGCCCCACATTCCCAAAACGGATATTCCCATTCTTCTCGTTGAGCAGACAATTGAATATCTCGTTTATAAGCACTACGTCGAAAGTTTAAAAAATCCGATTCTTCGCCTTCTTTTTTCGATTGATTTGACCAAACTCAAATACTGGGAGACGTTATTCTGGAAAAAGGCCGATGGGGTAGTGGCCGTCTCCAAGGCCGATAAGGACGAGATGTTGAAATTGACCCCGGGACTGGACGTCGGCCTTGTTCCCAATGGGGTAAATCTAGAGTTTTTTAAAGTCAAAAAAAGCTGGCAGGATAATCACCCCAAGATTCTTTTTGTCGCCAACTTTAAATGGCTCCAAAATGTCGAAGCCGCCCAACTGCTACTCGACGAGGTTTACCCGAGAATCCACCAAAAATTCCCCGCCGCGCGGGTTTCGATTGTCGGACAGCATATCCCGGAGGCAATCATCAAAAGAAAGTCAGAAAGAATTCTTGTTGATAATCTGGCCGAAGACGACCAGGAGGGGATAAGAGAGGCCTATTTTCAAGCCTCCGTCTTTGTTTCGCCCTTAAGGGGTCCGGGCGGCACCAGGCTCAAGCATTTTGCCGCCATGGCCTCTAAGTTGCCGTTGGTAACCACGTCTGTCGGCGCCGAGGGTCTGGGGGCAAAAACCGGGGTGCACCTAATGGTTTCGGACACGCCGGAGGGTTTGGCGGCAGCCACCGTCAATCTCTTAAAAAGTCCCAGGCAGGCGGAGAAGCTTGCCAGAAGCGCCCGGGAGCTCGTCGAGAAAAAGTTCAGTTGGTATAAAATGAGCCGATTTTTGGATAAAATATACGCCAAATACTATGGAAGATAATCCCGAGCTTTCGGTCATCATTTTAAACTACAACACCAAGGAGCTTCTGAGAGGCTGTCTGGCCTCGGTCAAAAAATATCAGGACGAAGTTTCCCTCGAAGTGATTGTTTCGGATAACGCCTCAACCGACGGCAGCCCCGACATGGTCCGCCGGGAATTTCCCTGGGTGAGGCTGGTCGAAGGGGAGAACGAAGGTTTTGCCAAGGGCAATAATCGGGCCAAAGACTTGGTCAGGGGAAAGATGGTCCTTTTTCTCAATCCGGACACGGTTGTTAAAAAAGACGTCTTTTTCAAAACGGTCAGATACCTAAAGGAGAATAAGGAGGTTGGCGCCCTCTCCTGTAAACTGGTTCTGCCGAGTGGAGAAATGGACAAGGACACCAGGCGGAGCTTTCCAATGCCCTGGGTTTCCCTCACCCACCTGATTCTTAAATTAGACAGAATTTTTCCCCAATCCCCGCTTTTTGCCAGGTATTGGTACGGCTATATTCCCGAAAATGCCACCCACCCGGTTGACGCCATCCAAGGCGCCTTCTTTCTTTCCTGGAAAAAAATCCTGGACAGGGTCGGCTGGTTTGACGAAGGTTACTTCTTTGACGGGGAAGACCTGGACCTTTGCTGGCAGATAAGAAAGGCCGGATACGAAATCGTTTATTATCCGGAAGTGGCCATCATTCACGTCAAGGGCGTCACCAAAGGAAAAAGCAAGAAATGGAAGCACAAGGTTTCGGCCAAACAAAGGCTGAAAATAAGGCTGGCCGGGGTAAATTCCATGGAGCGGTTTTACCGGAAAAACTTGTGGAAAAAATATCCCTTGGCCTTTAACTTCTTGATGATTGTCGCCATCAAAATTTTTAAAGTCGTCAGATGGATAGGCGTTACCCTCAAAGCTTAAATGAGAATTCTACATCGAAGATGAAAATCCTTATCGACGCCAGATTTTATGGTCTGGAAAATACCGGCATCGGCCGCTATACCATTGGGCTGGTTAAGTCTCTGGCCAAGATAGATAGGAAAAACGACTACCATCTCCTTCTCAGGAAGAAGTACTTCGACCGGTTAAACCTGCCTTCAAACTGGAACAAAATTTTGGCAGAGATTCCGCACTATAGTTTTAACGAGCAAAGACTCCTGCCGAAAATAATCAAAGAGGTCAGTCCGGACTTGACTCACTTTTTGCATTTTAATGTCCCGGTGGCCTTTAGAGGCAAATTTGTGGTAACCATCCATGACCTGCTGATGCATCAGCAAAAGGGTTTGGAGGCAACCACCCTTTCCCCGATTAAGTATTTTGTCAAAAGGTTGGGGTATAAAAGCGTCTTTGCCTTTGCCGTCAAGAAATCCCGGGCCATAATCGTTCCCTCGGCGGTCGTTAAAAACGAACTCGTCAGCTACTATAAAATCGGGCAGGATAAAGTCGTCGTCGCCCACGAGGGGGTGGATGTCCTGCCCACGGCTGGGGACAGGAAGAGAATTTTAGAGAAATTCGGGATTGATTCGCCCTATTTTATTTATGCGGGCAACGCCTATCCCCACAAGAATCTTAAAAGGGCGGTTGAGGCGATTGTCAAGCTGAATAAGGGAAGGAAAGAGCCGGTCTTATTCGCCGTCGCCTGCGCCAGAAATGCCTTTACCGAAAAGCTCGAAAAGTTGGTTGACGAGACGGGTGCGACAAAATACATAAGACTTTTGGGATTCGTTCCGGATAATGAGCTGGGGGTTTTGTATAAAAACTCGCTTGGTTTTTTGTTTCCTTCTCTTTCGGAAGGATTCGGCCTGCCCGGCCTGGAAGCGATTTTGGCCGGAACGCTAACTCTCTGCTCAAATATCCCCGTCTTCAGGGAAACATATCAAGACGTGGCTATTTATTTTGACCCTCTTAGCTCCTCTTCGATAAAAAAGGCGATGAATGAGGTTGCCTTGCTGGCTTCGGAAACAAGGGCGGGCTTGATTAAAAAGGCCCAAAGATTGGCCAGGCGCTATTCATGGGATAAAATGGCCAGACAAACCTTAAGGGTATATGAAGACAGCTTTAGTCTACGATCGAATCAATAAGTGGGGTGGGGCAGAGAGGGTCCTGACCGCCCTCCATGAGATTTTTCCCGAAGCGTCCCTTTTTACCGCCGTCTATTCGCCAAAAAAGGCCAAGTGGGCCGAAATTTTTCCTTTGGTTATCCCCTCTTTCTTGCAAAAAATTCCCCTGATGCAGGAGAAACACGAATTTTTGGGAACGCTCACTCCCCTGGCTTTCGAAAGTTTTGATTTCAGCGGGTATGACCTGGTGATTTCCGTCACCAGCGAAGCGGCCAAAGGAATAATCACCAGACCCGGAACCGCCCATCTTTGTTACTGCCTAACGCCGACGCGCTATTTATGGAGCGGTCATGACCTTTATTTCCCCAAGGGGTCTTTATTAAGAAGTATCTCCGCCCCGGCCGTTGCTTACCTTAGGCAGTGGGATAAAATGGCCGCCCAAAGGCCGGACGTCATGGTCGCCATTTCCAGGGCCGTCAGGGCCAGAATTTCAAAGTATTACGGCCGGGATTCGCAAGTTTTGTTTCCTCCGGTTGAGATTGAAAAGTTTGCTCCGATTTCTCCATCCATTCGCGGGAATTTCTTTTTAATGGTCAATCGACTGGTTCCCTATAAAAGAGTCGATTTAGCGGTCAGGGCCTTTAACCAATTAGGCTTGCCCCTGGTCGTGGTCGGCAAGGGCAGCCAGGAGAGAAAGTTAAAGGCGATGGCCAAAGACAATGTCAAATTTAAAGGAGAATTGACAGAGAGAGAGCTGGCCGACTACTATAGAAAGTGCGCGGCTTTAATTTTCCCGCAGGAGGAAGATTTCGGGATAGCGGCCGTCGAGGCCCAGGCGGCGGGAGCCCCGGTCATTGCTTTTAAGGCGGGAGGAGCGCTGGACACGGTCGTCGACGGGCAAACCGGGGTATTTTTTGAGAAACAGACGGTCCCGGCGCTGGCGCAGGCAGTAAAAAATTTCGGAAAAATCTCTTTTGACGCTAAAATATTAAGGGAGAATGCTGAAAGATTTTCTAAAGAACGGTTTAAAAAAGAGTTTCGGGCGCTTGTTGCCGAAATCGATGGGAAATTATAAAGACCACCTCTACGCCCTGATTCTGGCCGGCGGGGGAGGGACCCGGCTCTGGCCGAAATCTCGGGAAAAAACGCCAAAACAATTTCTTCAGCTATTTAATAAAAAAACACTGACCCAGATCACCGCCGAAAGGCTTAACCGTCTCCTGCCTTGGGAAAGAATTTTTGTGGTGACGGTCTCTCAAGCCTACAAAAAAGAAATCCTCAAAGAAGTGCCCGGTTTCTTGCCCGAAAACGTCGTCGTCGAACCGGCCAGAAGGGAAACGGGGCCTGCCCACGGCTTGGGGGCGACCTTTATCTTCAAAAAAGACCCCGAAGCGGTCATCATTACCGAATCGGCCGATAGGCTGGTCAATCCTCTTAAAAAGTATCTCGAGACGCTTCTGGCGTCGGCTAAAGAGGCTTTTGAGCAGAAAGTGATGATCGCCATGGGGGTCAAAGCCAGATATCCAAACACGGGCTACGGGCACATCAAAAGGGGCAAAAAGCTTCAAACGACGGACGGCATCACCTTTTATGAACTGGAAAAATTTGTGGAAAAGCCCCCCCTTAGTCTGGCAAAAAAGTTTACCGAATCGGGTAACTATTATTGGAATGCGGGCCAATTTGTCTGGCGGGCAGACTCAATCCTCGGCTCGATTACCAAGCACACGCCCCAGATAAGCAAATCTCTGGCCGAAATAGAGGGCGCCATCGGCACCAAGGAGCAGGCGGCGGTGCTCAAAAAGTCGTATCGGGCCATGCCCAAAATTTCCATCGACTACGCGGTGGCGGAAAAGGAAAAAAACTTTTGGGTGGTTGAAGGAAATTTCAACTGGACGGACATCGGCGATTGGAATGAGGTTTGGAAAAATCTTCCTCAAGACAAAGACGGCAACGTGATTATTGACGGCGAAGAGCCGGGGGGCCGGGTGATCAATATCGACACCTCCAACGCCCTGATTCAGACCGACGGAAGGTTAATCGCCGTCGTCGACGTTGACGATGTCGCCATCGTCGACAGTAAAGATATCCTTCTGGTTTGTAAAAGGAGTCAGGCCCAAAGCGTCAAGCAGATTGTCGAGAAGCTCAAAGAAGAGAAGCGAAAAGACCTTTTGTAGTATATAATTCATTCCTGCCCAGAAATGTATTTCGAGGTTATAAAAAGGACGATTGACATAATTGGAGTCATTATTCTTCTCATTCTCTTTTCCCCCGTCATTTTGGCGACGGGGCTCGCCATTAAATTTAGCTCTCCCGGGCCGGTTTTTGCCGACACCCCCAAAAGGGTGGGCAAGGACGGCAAACTTTTTTACCCCTATAAATTTCGCTCGATGATTGTTGATGCCCACAATCTCTTACGCCAAGACCCGAGATTTAGGAAACTTTATAAGGAATATAAAAAATCAAGCTATAAACTCCACGAAGACCCCAGGACCACAAAAGTAGGAAAATTTATCAGAAAGCATTCCGTCGACGAAGTCCCCCAGCTTCTTAATGTCCTTAAGGGGGAGATGAGTATCGTCGGCCCCAGGCCTTACTATCCGGATGAGCTTGAGGAGCAGACCGGGAAATACCCCCGGACCAAAAAACTCCTTAACGACGTCCTGTCGGTTAGGCCCGGCATTACCGGTTTTTGGCAGGTTTCGGGAAGAAGCGAGGTAAATTTTGACAAAAGAATTGAAATGGATGCCTACTATGCCAGAAAAAAGTCAATTTGGCTGGATATCCTGATTCTTCTCAAGACCCCCTGGGTGATGATTTCCGGAAAAGGGGCGGTTTAGAATTCCCCCTTTGGCTTGAGAGCTATTTTTAGTATCATCTTTATATATGGATAAACCCAAAGAGGAAGAAATGATTCCCCAGATAAAGCCGGAAAATTCGCTTCCGGAAGACCAGGGGCCGATAACAAAGGAGGAACCGACTGATTTATCTTCCCCGGCGCCAGCGGCCGCACCCGAGTCTATTTTGATTCCCAAAGAGCTAAAACCGCAAACTAAAGTCGAATCGCCGCCCCCACCCCCCGAAAAGCCCAGGTTCAGGATTAATTTACCCAAAGGCAGGGGCGTCAAGATTTTGGCCGGTATCGGCCTCGGGCTGGTCATACTTTTGGGGGCATTGGCCATCCCCGCCTATACGATTTACGGCAAGGCGATGAAGGTCAAAGCCGCCGCCTTAAAGCTTACCGAAGCGGCCAAGGGACAGAATATCGACACCATCAAAACGGAACTGGGCAGTACCAAAACCTCGTTAGCCGAACTTAGAAATTCGTTCAGGTTAGTTGCCTGGACTAAGTTCATTCCCTTTTTCGGTTTATATGTCAGGGACGCCGACCAGGTGCTCAAGGCGGGGACTTATGGACTCGAAGCCGCAGAAATCACGTTGGTGACAATCGAGCCCTATGCCGACATCTTGGGTTTCAGCGGCGGAAAGGTCCAGGGGATAGAGAGCGACGGGGCCAAAACAGCCCAGGAAAGAATCGATTTTCTGGTTCATGCCATTCCGGATCTCGTTCCCAAAGCCGACGAGATTTCCCGGAAAGTGACTCTGGCCAGACAGGAGCTTGCCAATATCGACCCCAATCGCTACCCGGTCAAGTTTAGGGGGCAGCCAGTCAGAGAAAAAATCAGAAAAGGCTTGGGGCAGGTTACGGAAGTCGCCACTTTGGTGAGCGCGGCCAAGCCGCTTCTTGAGGTTTCACCCTACCTGCTGGGGATTGAGGAGGAAAGAAGGTACCTGGTCATTTTCCAAAACGACAAGGAACTAAGGCCAACCGGCGGCTTTATTACCGCCTATTCGGTGATGAAGGTCGATAAGGCCAAGTTTGAGCCGGTCTCCTCAAACGACATCTACAATTTGGACGATAATTATCGACCCAGCCTAACCGTTCCCGACCCCATCGCCGCCTACATCAAGGGCCCCTACACCCTTTCTAAGGGTTGGCGGCTAAGAGACATGAATTGGTCTCCGGATTTTGGCGAAAGCATGGACCTTTTTAGCCAGGAAGCCGCCAAAGCGGGCATTAAAGGAGTGGACGGGATCATTGCCGTTGACACCCATTTGCTGGTCAATCTTTTAGACGCAATCGGGGAAATCGGCGTTTCTGGATTCGGTAACTTCAGTACCAAGATCGTCCCCGAATGCGACTGCCCCCAGGTTATTTATGAACTCGAGTCTTTTGCCGACACCGAAGGGCCGATTGTCTGGAGTCAAACCGAACCGGGTAAAATCGTCTACGCCCCTCCCAACTATGACAACCGAAAAAGAATCATCGGCCCCTTAATGAACTCAATTCTGGCCAATGCCATGGGCCAGCCCAAGGAGAAACTGCCTAATCTTTTTGAAGCCGCCTTTAAGTCTTTAGTTGAAAAGCACGTTCTCTTTTATTTGTTTGACGAGACAGCCCAGAGCGCGGTTGAAAACGTCAACATTGCCGGCAAAATCAGGGATTATTCGGGAGATTACTTACACATCAACGATTCTAACTTGGGAGGGAGAAAATCAAACCTTTACGTCACCCAGGAGGTCGAACAGGAAATCACGGCCGCCAAAGACGGAACGATTGAAAAAACGCTGACCATTACCTACAAAAACCCGGCCAAGCACGACGGCTGGCTAAATTCGGTTCTTCCCAACTGGGTCAGAATCTATGTTCCCAAAGGCAGCGAGCTGATTGAATTTACCGGAGTCGAGGCAAAAGAAGAACCCTATGAGGAATTCGGCAAGACCGTTTTTGCCGGCTTTTTTCAGCTAAGACCGGAAGGCATTGCCAAGGTCACGGTTAAATACAGGCTTCCTTTCAAAGAAAAAGAGGCCTTGGTCCTTTTAATCCAAAAACAACCGGGTACGGACTCTCCGCTTTATCGAATCAGAATCGGCAAGAGGGAAGAAGAGGAGTTTCTGAAGTCCGACAAAGAGATGAGGCTGCCTTTGTAATGATGACCCCCAGGACTTACTCCGACGAAGGCATTGTCCTGACCCGTCGCCACTATGCCGAAGCCGACAGAATTCTTTCCGTCTACTCCAAAAACCACGGCCGACTTTCCCTGATTGCCAAAGGCGTCAGGCGCCCCACCAGTAAAAAAAGAGGACACATCGAGGTTTTTAACCAGATAAAATTTCAGGCTGTCCGCGGCCGGGGGCTTGATTTAATGACCGAGGCGGAAATAATCGAAAACTTTGCCGAAATTCGGAAAAGTCTCAAGAAAGTTGCCCTGGCCTACTATTTTATGGAAGTGGTCGGCCGGACCACCCACGAAGGCGAGAAGCACCCCGAACTCTACGAAAATATTCTTGAGAATTTAAGAAGACTAAGGACGGCCAAAGAACTCAAGAAATTAAGGAAACAATTCGTTTACGAGAGCTTAACCATTTTAGGTTTTTGGCCAAAGGGGAAAATCCTGCTTGACCCGGATGCCAAGCTTGCCGAAGTAACGGAAAGAAATTTATCTTCGGTGAGGGTTGGCAAAAGGCTGTTAAAATAGTTCTTACGAAGTTTTTTTTGAGGCTTCTAACTTTCTTTCTTTCTGTTCCAAAAGCCTTCTTTCGCTCGCCAGTTTCATATCGGCCCTAAACCTTTCTTCTTTAGCCAGTTGGCTGTCGATTCTTGACTGGCATTCCGGGTCCGGGCAAGCGGTCAGAGTATTTATCACCACGGAATTTCCCACCATTTCTTTATAGGTTTTGACGACGACTCTTTCCTTGCCGCATCTGACGCAGGGATTTTTAATAATTTTTCCCGAATCCTCGGTTTTTACCAACGCTTTCCCCCTCCTCTTCCTCCGCTAAAACCGCTGCTTCTTCTGTCATAACCGCCTCCGCCCGAGGGTCTTTCTTCTCGGGGTCTGGCTTCGTTGACAACAATTTTTCTGCCACCCATTTCGGTTCCATTCAATGTTTGAATTGCTTTATCGGCATTGGCATCGTCGGTATATTCAACAAATCCGAACCCTTTTCCTTGGCCGGAATACTTATCGACAATAACCGTCGCAGACGAAACTTCGCCCACGGACGAGAAAAAATCTTTTAACTCTTGATCTGTAACTGTGTAAGGGAGTCCCCCTACGAATAATCTTTTTGCCATTTATTATCACCACCTCTTACTTATGTGAGGACTTCTCCACCTTAGAAGTGTTAACTAGCTAAGTAGAGGTAATCGAAACTTAAGTAACCCTATTATATCACAAAAAACTTTCTGATTAAAGCATTTTGGGGATTGAGATAGAGGTATTTATTTATAATTGGGATGGAATTGGGGGTAATTTCAGATGTTCTTCTATTCTTTTGACTCTTTTTGCGGTTTTTAGTTGATCTTTGTCAAGAAAATTAACAGTGTATTTAAGGTCTTTTTGAACTTCGTTGATTTTAATTTCAATATTTTTTAGCCTATCTTTTACATTATCTAGCTCGTTCATAATTCTTGCTTTAGACATAATGATGTCAGATTGAAGTTCGGTTTTAATATTTTGAGACTCTGTTTCAACCTCCTCCCTTACAATTTTTCTAATTTCTTTTAAGTCGGTTTTTGTTAACATGGGTTTATATTACATCTAGAGATTTTTCTTATCAATAACTTAAAATATGTCAAAAAATAATTTGTCTTCAAATCAGCTCCGGAAAATTTATTTCCTATGAAGGGTTTGTCAACTCTTCTGTTATAATCTGTCTGCGTTCAGGATATTATTAACATGCAATTAAAAGACAAAAGTGCCCTCTTGAGATACTTAAAGTCCCAGAGATTGATGGGGCTTGCTACTTTTGATAAAAAACCTTGGATTTGTACCATTTACTACGCAGTCGATAAGGATTTTTGCTTATATTTCGTAAGTTCTCCGAAGTCAAAGCACTGCCAGGATATTGAGAAAAACAATGAAGTTTCTTGTGCAATCTATGACTCGCACACCCTCAATTCCGCCAAAAAGACTGGTGTACAGATGCAAGGGACTGCAAGTCAAGTAAAAGGTTGGGAGAGAATAAAGGTGATATTAAAAATGTGGCAAAAAGCGGCACCTGGAATGGAAGACGTTGTTAATGTAAAGAACATGAGGAACAAAGTGATTAGCTCGAGAGCCTATAAAGTTAAGCCTACTTTTATTAAATTTTTTAGTCAAAAGCTATACGGAGAAGATGGATTTAGAAAATTTAAATTCTAGAAAATTACAAAAATTTGGGGTTGAAATAGGTAGACACCTCTGGTATTTCTGCATAACTTTTTGGGGCCCATTTCCTACACGGCTTCTGGAGGTTTTTAAGTAAATTTAACTTCGAGGCTTTTGCCGAGTGCCTGAGCTATTCTTTGTAGCAAACCAATTGAAGGACTAACGGTCATATTTTCAATGCGCGATAAAACCGCTTGAGTAGTTTTGGCTTTTTTGGCCAGCTCTCTTTGGGATATTTTTCCTTCAATACGAGCACGAATTAACTCTCTCGTAACCTGGTATTGAGGTTCAAGTTTATCCCATTCTCTTTTAAAGGCTGGATCTTTTAGCCTTTCTTTTAGATATGAATCAAGAGTTACTTCACGAGTTGCCATATTTCTTACAAAGAATTATATCTTTTTAGATATCATCTGTCAACGGCAGTTTTGTAGCGTTTCATCGCTATATTCAATTCTTTTACTGGTGTTTTTCTTTGTTTTTTAATAAATATGTGTAGAACGATGATTTCGCTCCTTGCTATTGAAGCGCAAATCACTCGTATATTATCTTTACCAAGAATGCGAAGCTCCCAGAATGGTGTCCCTGCTACCTTACGTAAGTTTAGTATAGATTTTGAAATACCATACTCTTTTAAATATCCAAGTGCACGGGTTACCTTTGCTTCCTGTTTTAAGTTTAAAGAATATAAATATTTTTCAACTGGAGATGTTTTGCCGAAAGGGGTATAAAAGATAACTTTAAACACAATAATTCAGCGTAACATAAAATGACCCCATTTCCTGCGGCTTCTGATATAATTTCTCCAGATGAAAGCGAGTGAATTCCAAAAGAGAATTGGTTATGAAGGGGAACTTGCGAGGGTTGTTAGTAAGGTTGCGGTAGATTTTAGTCTAGGGAAATATTTGAATCACAAGGTAGTTGAGGCCGGCTATGAAGATTTAAATCTGATTGTAACGACCCATAAAGGCAAATATCTTGTAAAAATACTCGCTAACTTCCGGAATAATGAGAGTTGTAAAAGATATATTGATATCATTCTTAGAGCTCTGGAGGCTGGAGTAAACCACCCAAGACTTCTTCAATCCTCTCAAGGGTATTTATACAAAAATAATTTTGACGGGAAAGAAATAAGGCTGGTCGTAATGGACTATATCGAAGGACAAACTCTTTATGATTCAAGGGAAAAAGTAAGTTTAGAAGACGCAAGGTTTTTAGTTCAGCAAGCAGCCGCTATTAACAAAATTGACTTAAAAGTTCCTTTTGTTTACGACAGCTGGGCTGTAGTCAATTTCCTAAAAGAGTGGAAGGAAAACAAAGAGGTATTTCCCGAACAAGATAAAGATTTAATTGACCCAGTATTTGACAAGTTTTCAAAGTTCAATGTCAAATCTCTTCCCACTGCTTTTGTACATGGAGACATCATTAGAACAAACGTGATGAGAGATGAACACGGGGAGCTATACATTTTCGATTTTTCTGTCGCTAACAATTACCCCAGAATCCAAGAACTTGCAGTTTTGCTTTGTAACGTTCTTTATGATGACAAAGACCCAAATGTCTTTATGGATTACTATGAATTAGCACTAGATGAGTACCGGAAGCTAAGTGAATTAACAAAATTAGAGATTGGAACTCTACCTTTATATCTGAAAGCAGCTCACGCAATGCATATCATAGGTGCTGGAAAAGAGAAGTATAAAAAGGGCAACAAATCAGAAGAAAACGAGTATTGGCTGAGTCAGGGAAGAAATGGTCTTAGAGACATGAACAAGTTATTTAAATAACTTTCAGGTAATTTTCATCTAGAAACCCCATTTTCCGCGCGGTCTAGCTATATTGTTAACCGGTGAACACAAAATGATCCTTTCTCATCTGCATTGTCTAGAAAGTGAGTACTTGGGCGCTTAAAGTAAGAAGTTTAAACCTTCAGACATACTTCCTGGGCGTAGAGTTATTTAACATTTTAAGTAACTTGGGAAGATCTTTCGCTTTTCGCTTTTCAGAAATTTCTTCCCATTCGATAGACCGATAAAGCCATCCCTTGGGTTGTACAACTTCTGTTTCGACAACCCAATCCCCCCACACAAATTTTTCAAACCGAATAGTGTCCCGAATACCACTGTACGGGCCCGACTTATTTACTGCTACTATAAAAGCTTGCCTCGATGATTTTTCTACGTCTACTATTAGTATTCGATGCGGATGCTTACTAATAAATACTGTTCCAACCTTCAACCCTTCGCATATATGCGAAGCAATTTCTTCACAAAGTTGGTTATTACTAGGTTTTTCTTTTTTGGCCTTCAAGAATCTCTCAATCATATTTATGCGGAGCGATTATATACCCTATATTTCTATCTATTTTTATAAAATTTCTATTACCGAAAATACGGGATAAATGGAATCTTGACAAGATTTTCTAGAGGTTCACTACTTCTCACTTGTTAATAAAAATATAAATTCTACAATTTGGCCAAATGAAGGAAATTAAACAGAAAGATCTTTTAGGGTGTGGTGTGGCTTGTACCGCGGCCGTGTTAAACATAAGCTACCAAGAAGCATTGAGTCTTTTCCGAGAAGGAAAGGTAAAAGTTGCAGAAACAGGATTCTATTGTAGAGATATAGTTGAGGCTTTAAGAAGCGCCGGATTAAATTATGAATACAAACATATTAAAGGAGTTCAAAAAATGGAAATGCATAGCCGAGGTACGATTGTGTTTCTAAGGAAATCTAATAAATATCCTGCAGGCCACTTTCTATCTCGCTCAGAAAACGGATGGATGGACCCGTGGCTGAACTATCCCCACAAAGATATCCAAGCAGGTTTTAGAATTTCCTTACCAGAAGAACCAATTTATGTTATTTTCCCAGTATCTTAAGACCCCATTTCCTGCGCGGGTTTTAAACCGTTAAATTTGTTCCTGAATGAATTTTCTTATTTCCGTAAAATTATTGTTGCCGGCACGGGGAACCAAAATAAATTGTCCGCCTGCCCCCGTGGTTGCTTTTAAAACGTTGTCTTCGGTCAGATGAATTTCTTTGACGGCATATTCCGAGGGTTGGCCGACCAGTCCCAAAAGCTCGCTTATTCTTTGGGGGGTGAGGTCCGTTTTGACAAAAGCCGAGATTCCGTCGACGATTTTTCCGCCGTTGGGGATAACATTTGACGAAACGAGTTTGTCTTTTAGCCCCTCAAGAGTCGCAAACTGCCTTTCGCTTCTGGCAAAATCTCCCCCGTGCTGGCTGGAATGCCGCGAGCGAACGAATTTAACCGCTTCCCCGCCGGTCATTTTGACTAGTCCCTGATTAAAATGGAGATGTTCATAACGGCACTCAAATTGTTTTTCCAAATCAAACCCCGAATACTTTTGGTGGACAGCCTGCATTTCTTCGGGGGATTTGCCGCACAAGTCCAGTTCTTTGCCGCGGACAGGATAGAAATAATCGTCGAAGGTCTTGGGAACGTCAACTTCAATTCCCCCCAATAAGTCGATAATTTTTTGGAGTTGATTGAAGTCCACGGCCACAAAATAAGTGGGAGAAATTCCGGTGACGGTGGCGGCGGCATTTTTGGCCGTTTCAATCCCTTTTGAGTAGGCGAAATTTATTTTTGCATCACCCAGCCAGAGGTCTCTGGGGATAGAAATCAGGCTGGCTTTCTTTGATTTAATATCGGCCGTCAAAAGGATGATCGAATCGGTGAGCGCCCCGCCCTCGTGGCCCGCCCCGCCGTAACCCAGAAGAAGCACGGTTACCTCGCCTTCCTTCGGGGGGAAAGGCGTGGGGGAGGCAACGTTTTCCATTGTTTGCCCGGGTTCTGATTTGACAAAGATTTTAGAAAACTTGCCGAGAAAGTAACTGCCTCCGAAGCCTACCGAAAAAATCGCGACAATAAGTAACGCTGTCAATATTCTTTTCACTAAATTGATTATACTTAAAGTGCTAGAATGAAAGAAGGGAAGTCAAAGGGGGTGAGAAAAGTGAAAGAATCGAAGGCGGCACTAATTTTCGGAACATTTGTTGCCTTAATGCACCTTATCTGGTCGATAATGGTTTTTTTGGGGTTTGCCCAGGGGTATCTAAACTTTATTCTGGGACTACATTTTTTGAATAATCCCTACACGGTCTCGGCTTTTAACCTGACCAACGCGGTCATACTCATCGCCGTGACATTTGTCATTGGGTACCTGGTGGGGTGGATATTCGCGAGTCTTTGGAATAAGCTGCACAAGGGTTAAATTTGTCAGACGCTAGGAATTAAAGAAGCAAGAGTCCTCGCATGAGCGTTAAAACGGTCTTTTAATTCCCTAAAACAAGAATCTTTTTCCTCAATAACTACACTGATATCTATCTTTTGTCCTTCGAGAATAAGTTTATCCATTCTAAAGCCTTTATTTAAAGTGTATGTATACCAGATATCCGAAATGGAAGTGCCTTCGGGGTTTTTGACATGGAAGTTAAAATGGATAGTTTGAGAAAGAACGGAATCGGTTCTTTTTGTATGGTGTCGCCTCATGGCAGAATCCGTATCTTTTAATTCAAATGGAGAATGGACATCTCTTAGTCCTCCGTAGATATTAAAATTTCCGAAATCGTGCGAGTCCGTTACATAAGATATGAAAATTCCTTTGTGCTGGCCAG
>Ga0209416_1001293_pt1 | contig 18124 bp, 23 predicted proteins | sample RifGroF1_FD_184001 | JGI IMG/M metagenome (GOLD analysis project Ga0209416, IMG submission 184001) | Groundwater microbial communities from Rifle, Colorado, USA - Groundwater F1 (SPAdes) (version 2) | ecosystem: Environmental > Aquatic > Deep subsurface > Groundwater | place: Rifle, Colorado...
TAATCTACCCAAATAGTTTGACAACCTGCGGCATTTCCAGCCTCAATATCACTCCACCTATCTCCAACGAGGTGAGATTGAGACAAATCAATATTATATTTTTGTGCCGCATCCAGTAGCATTCCGGGTTTAGGTTTTCGACAAAAACAACTATCCATATCGTCGTGGGGGCATATGTAAAAATCTGCTATAAATGATCCACTTTGAAAATATAAATAATCATTTATTTTAATAACATCTAATAAAGTAATTGAACCCCTTGCTATCTCTGGTTGATTTGTTATTACAATCAATAAATAATATCTAGACAAATAACCCAGCAATTCTTTGATTCCACTGACTAGCTCAACTTCCGCAATAGATTTTGGAGAATGGGGTTTATTATTTATTATAATAGATTTATTTATAATACCATCTCGATCTAAAAAAATTGCTTTATTTTTGTTCATTTTTCCATTTTCGGCAATGAATTATATCGTTTATATAAGTATATGAGAGATTAAATATTTTTCCCAATGCTTTCATTGTATATTTTTTAGTACTGTATAATTCTCTAATTTCTTCTGCAATTTGAAGATTCAATTTTTTAGGAGGATTTCTTTCATATTTGCCAACAATATCTCCAACATGTTTCCAAGTTTTCCCATATGCAATGTCAGAAACGGTTGTACTTTTTATATTATATTTTTTCATTATATAATAAACCGAAATAGATTTATTACGAAATAAATTTCTTATTTCTAATACTTCTTTCTCTGTTACCTTTGATTTTGGATTAATTTCCCCTTTTAATGATCCTCCTCTCGCTCTTCCTCTGGCTTGAGCATCCATCGAATTATCCTTAGCTGTTCCCAATCTTAAATGATTTGGATTTACACATGATGGATTATCACAAGAATGAAGAACATATTTGCCATTTAAAATTTGTCCAAATTTAATTATGTATGAATATCGAGATGCAATTATATTTTTTGAATTTCCATAATTGACAATACCGAAAATACCATATCCATAGTTATTTTTACCCGCTATCCACTCCCAACACTCATTGATATCGTTGATTTTTACTTTTTTCCAAAATCTTTTAATATCTTTTTCTTTAATTTCTATTATCATATTCATCATTCTTTATTATTGTATTTATATTACCCATTATTTATTTCAATAGACTCCCATTTTGTTTGATTCTGTTTGAGTAAAGGATGGGAAACAAGTAAATGCAATATAATAGATTGTGTTTCTTCAGTATGAGGAGTAATCCTTTCTGCTATCATCGGTTCAACAATTACGCTTACATCAGCATTTTTGCCAATATATCCACCATCTCTACCTACAATTGCTAAAGATTTACAACCCACCGATTTTCCATATTGAAAAGCATGAAATAGATTTACGCTAATCTTTTTATCTAAATCAGCACCCCCAACCGATAAAAAGAAAAGTAAATCATTTTCATTCAATTTACTTACTTCCAACCAACCATCAAACACATTGTCAAATCCATTATCGTTTGCTCGTGCGGTTAATTCAGCAACATTATCTGTTGGAGCATAACATTCAATACCTACGATTTTTCGAAAATCATTTACTGCGTGACTTGCGTTCGCTGCCGAGCCGCCCGCGCCCAAAAAGAAAATTCTGCCTCCCTTAGTTTTAGCTAAAGAAATAATTTCTGCCATTTGTTCAATTGGGGTAGTGTCCAATAGTCCTATTATAAATCTTGTTTCTGTAATATATCTTTCACTGAAATTTTTTATGACGCTAGTAAAATCTTTTATATCGCTACTCATTTATTCATTATCCCTTTCTTTAATATACTTTTCAAACTCTTGAATTCCTTCGAAACTACCTATCTCATAGAATCTTTGTTTTATTTCATAGGCATATAACTTATTCATATTAACTAACTTTTTATACAATTTTTGTAAATCAAACTCTACATCATCTATTATACTAAAGATTGATTTATTTGCAATGGCAATTCCGTAATCAATATATTGCATTGTGGAAGTAAATGATTCTTTATCATATTGTAACACATTCTTTCCATTAGTGACAATATTATTTTTATGTCGTCTATCTACGTTTCTATAAATTGCCATCAATGCACCCGGAATGTTATGTTTAGTATAATGATTTTGCATATTGACATAACTCACAGGCAAGTAGGAATCACCATATAAAATAAAAAAACTATTTGACAATAAAGGAAAAGCGTTTTTGATTGCTCCTCCTGTTCCTAACTTTTTATCTCCATCACTGGAAAAACGAATTCTCAAATTATAATTATTATTCTCTATAAACTGTCTTATTTTTTCTTCTTGAAATCCAGTAGCTAAAACTACATTTTGAAATCCATTTTTTTCTAATAATCGCAATTGATGATCAATAAAAGGAACACCATCAATTTTAATCAGAGATTTTGGCATGTGAGTAGTTAGAGGGCGCAATCGAGTCGCTTCCCCACCGCATAGAATAATTAGATCATACAAGTTGTTTTACTCCCGTAAAATCAAATTGAAATTTTAATTCTGATAATTTATTTTCGTGCATAAAATTTCTCAGATTATCTTTATCTTCAGTATATGCGAGAAAAAAACCGCCCTTTCCACTACCTACAAGTTTCATTCCTAATGCTTTGTTTTGTAATACTGCCTTGTAATATATATCTTCGATAAATGTATTTTCTCCACCATTACGATGCTTTTTATTTTCCCATTGTTCATTTAATAAATAAGCAAATTCTTTTAAGTTACCATCTAATAATGCCTTTTTTGATTTGTACCCAACCTCTCGAATATCGCAAAGATAATTGATCATATCACTATCACTATTTTTAGTTTTATCATCTTGATTTTTCAAAATCGAATTAGTTTGGTGACTAACACCAGTATAAAATAACATTAAATTTTCTTGTAGTTTTGTTAATACGTCAAAATCAATATTCAACGGAGAATGTTCCACTTTTCCATCTGAATTAAATGTTAATTCCGTTATTCCACCCAACGCTGAAATATATTCATCTTGTTTTCCTTGAATATTTCCAAGTTTATAAATGTTTATATCACAAGCTAATTCTGCAATTCTTTCAGATGTTATGGCAATATTTCTATGAGAATACAATGCTCGTAATAATGCGACGGTAAACGATCCGCTTCCACCAAGCCCGGAACCAACAGTAGGAATATCGGAAAATGTTGTAATTTCAATTTGAGGAGTTTTAAAGTCTAATAATTTTAAAGCCTCCCTAATTGTAGAATGTTTGACTTCATCAACAGTATTAACTTTTTCTATCTCGGAATATTTCAATACAATTTCTTCTTTAAATAAACGATTAACCACTACATAAACATATTTATTTATTGCGGCTGAAATACAAAATCCCCCATACTGATTAGAAAATGAAAGTATGTCACTTCCCCCGCCACCGAAGGTAATACGAAGGGGTGAACGTGCAATAATCATCGAATCACCTTCAAACATTCATCATAAAATTTCATAGTATTCAAAGCATCAAACGCTGTACAGGGTGGAATAGAATATTTACGGGCATTGCCAAACAATGCATCTAATTCATCGTGGAAAGAACTAGAGCAATCATCTGTTACAACAACCTCTTCTGTTTCCTTTTGAGATTTACCACTATCCAACCAGCCCCATCTTTTACCTCGCGTATATGTTTGTAGCCCATAGGATTTGCCTCTGCCTGAGACAATCCCATAACCATTTTCTCCATTAATTTTAATTTCAAATGTACTACGCCATTTTACAAGAGAGATTTTTAAATTTATAATTGTATCAAAATCGTCTAAAATTAAAGATACTTCTTCTTGAATACCCGTTTTCCAAAATCCCTTCCAATTTAAACCATATAAAGGAATCGGGTCTATATAAGAAAACAATCTTAATAAGTCTAGACAATGACTACCTGGATCGAGTAGCGCCCCAAATCCACATTCTTTAGGATTAGATTTCCAAGTTTCTAGATCATTGGGATTTCCACCATGACCAATTTCAACATCAATACTGATAATGTTTTTTCCGAAAATATTAGAATAAATACTATTTTCAATAATATCCGAATATAGAAATTGAATTCCTTTGAAAAATCTATAATTAAAACCCACATGTAATTGATTATCGAATCTTAACATACTAGTAAGATGATTTGCTTCCCATAGCGTAGTGCCAAAAGGTTTTTCCATAAGAATATTACACTCCCAGGGAATAACATTTTTTACCATTTCAACTGCTGTTTTGTGAGGCGTAGCTACAATTACCCAATCTGGATGGTCTTTTTCAACTTCCTTCAAAGAATTATATCGAAAATTTTCAAAATTTCCAGCATAATAAGGATCATAAATTCCTACCTTCTCTAAATTTAATCCTTCTTGCTGTAATTGTAGTAATGCGTTATATCTCTCGTGACCGATACTACCAAATCCAATAATAGCAACTTTCATTGTTATTCAATTCTCCTCAATAGCCATTTGTTTTCATCATTTTCATCTAAAAATTTAACATTATCGTCTAAATATCTCTGCCAATTATCTCTTACATGAATAAATCTACCGTTAAGACACTGATTATTACTTTGCAAAAATTTAGAAATAAAATTTACTGGTTCACTAATATTCGTTATTGTTCTTGGCGTTACTCCTGCTTTTTTCATTTCATCTAGCATGGAAGTCTGCATAGCCCCTGGTGCAAGTGCCACTACTGAGAAATTACCTTTACCGGATAATTCGATTGCTAAATTTTCTACTTCTCGAACAATTGCTGTCTTAGATAATGCATAAGCAGAAAATTCAGGAAAACCGTATGATGCACCTCCACCTGAAAGAAATACAATTCTACCATATTCGGCATCAATCATGCGTTCTAATAAGCATTTAACAACTATCAAATTACCAATAACATTAGTTTGATAAACTTCACCCCATTCGTCTAAATCTAAATCAGAACCGAGCAATCCATTGGGTGTTCCTGTAATTGCGGCGCATAAGACAATTCCGATATTTTTGGCACTCCACATGTTTAAGGTTTTATTTAAACGATATTTCAATAAATTAGCATAATAAAATGGATTAGCCGATAAATCAATATTCATCCAAAAGAAATTAGGATTATCAATTTCTGGATTCGTTCTCGATAGTCCAATAACCATAACGCCTTTATCGAGTAAATCCAATGCTACGGCTTTGCCCAACCCTCTAGATGCTCCTGTTATTACAACTGCATCGGGATATTTCATAATTTAACCTTTTTCGACTATAACCAAAGATTTATAAACGCTAATACTGTAAACATCTTTAGCGTCACCTGTTAATAAATGACAAGATGCATAATAATCACCAGGAGCAGAAATATTGGGAAGTTGTATTTTTTGTTGAATATCATAAATCCAACGAAATAACGGATTTTTATACTCTTCGTCAAATCCACAAAAAACATCTTCAATTACCCATAATCCACGCGATTTTAATTTTCTAAATCCGTTACGAAAAGTCGCTATTTGATCATAAGGATCGTGGGAACCATCATCTATCATAAGAGAAAGGTTATCGGGAATCTCTTTCCAACTATTAAGTTTTGTGGAATCTCCAAGAATGATAGTTGTATTTACAACATCCACAATAGGAGATTTCCACTTTTCAACGTGTTCTTTTCCACCATATTCCATACAATAAATTTGAGCAGTTGGAAAGTAGTCATGCCACATTCTGATACTTCCACCTCCACCTAAACCAATTTCCAGCATAGAATCAATTTTTCTATTTTCTAAAAGTTTTTCATAAACTGGAATATAGTTATGACCTCCCTCAATTGGGCCTTTATCCGTGTTATACTTAATTGCGAGTTCTGTTAAGGTTTGCATATTTATAATTCCTCAATTAACAATTTCACAGTTTTCACAACCGCTTCCCTTGTTGAATATTTATTTTTCCATCCTAATTGCCTAATTTTGTTAGAATCAAGATAGGTTTTAACAATATCTCCTCGCCAACCTTCATCTGTTATTCCGTAATTAACTTTGGTATTCAATAAGTTCATTTCACATAAAATAATTGTTACAATTTCTCTCACTGTAATAAAATCCATTGTGGCAACATTATAATAACCATATACGCTATAATTTTTAATTACTGTAAAAATCGCATCTAGAATATCATCGATATATACATATGATTTTTCCTGAAATCCTCGACCTAATACATTTAACTGATTAGGATTTATTTTTAATTTATTTATCAAATCGAAAATGACTCCATGCGTGGCATTTGGCCCAATTACATTTGCAAATCTTAAAATTTGTGCCTGAATACCAAACATATGATAATACGCAGAAATTAACGCTTCCCCTGCAAGTTTGGATGCACCATAAGTAGATACGGGTAACATTGGAGATTGATCTTCTTTTATAATGACATCTCGCCAATCTCCATAAATTCCACTACCGCTGGCGTAGATAATCTTTTTTACTCCGTTGATCCTCATTGCCTCAAGGATATTTTGAGTAAGAAAAGTTCCCTGCCAAAAATCAATGGTCGGCTCTGTTATTGCCTTACTAATATCTGGATTTGATGCAAGATGAACAACTATATCTGAACATCTCATACATTCAATTAACAGTTGTAAATTTCTAATATCTCCTTCGACAATTTGCAATCGATCATCGTTCACAATATCTTCCAAAAACTCATATTTACCAGAAGAAAAATTGTCAAAAATAACAATTTCAACATCTTGAAAATCATTCAATAATCGATGTACTAATGAACTACCAATAAAGCCTGCTCCACCTGCAATAAAATATTTCATATTATAATATATCTACCTCCATATGACACCCATTTGATATCATTCCAAAATATTTACTATAATCTGCTCGATATCCTTCCATGTAAGCATTTAATAAGCTCTCAGCATCATGATTATCCAATTGACTATATCTATTAGATAAGGCAACTTCCTGCACCCTATTCAGGGGATTTGCGAATGCAATAGACCTATCAAAACAAATAAGAAAAAGTTTATCTGTAAAATATCCTAGACACGCGTACAAAAGTGCCTCTAAACTATTAGGATTTTTAAAAGGATAACTGCTTATAATAGGTAAAATATCTCTAACTCGATAAATACTAGAACTAACTTCTAAAGCATAATTAAAATCTAATTCTGCTTTTGTCCAATTAAAATACATAAAATTTTCTTCCAGATATTGCATAATTGGAATGGGTTGATTCATATCAAGAGGATAGCAGCGATGGGTATTTTTTCCCAATCGTAAACTTACGCCTAATACTTTATAAGAATCGTCCAAATGGCGAATAACTCTATCAAATGAAAAATTCCCACAAAAAATAGTATCATCTGTGAGAAATAAAACATATCTTTTATGCTTCAAAGCAAGCAATAAATCGGCCTTAAAATCGTTTTCTCGTATAAATTCAGGATAAGGATGCTCAAATTCTAAGATTTTATATGATTTTTCATGCAATTCATCACAAGTATAAATAATTTTTATTTCAGGTAATTCTTCATCCGTACAACTCTTATATAAACCAGTTAAGCAGAGGTCAAGTTGTAAAGCCCGATTCTTACTGAAAATAACTACAACCACAGAATTTTGCTCATTTTTCAAGATATTTCTCCTGTTATTTCCTGTTATCTGTTATTTATTATAATAGGAATATTCCTTGCCCCGTTTGGAATATCCTATTTATTACTTCAAAATTTCAAATTACTAAAATAAAATACCTATGAGACAATTACTTCCCCTCCAAAGTACCCAATCCAACTGTTATCGCACTTATATTCTCCGTCAATTCTCTGCACATCAATTTTACCACTTTCCCTATTGTACCACACGATGCTATCATATAAGGTTGATAATTCTTCTGCGATTTCTTCTACATTTTCTTTGCAAGCAACGATATTCCCAACACTTTGAATGTTTTCCACTTTTCTTTGTCCCTTTCAGAAATACAATGACCGAATGAAGAACCAGATATTCAGACAAACATTATCCATTATTAATTATTTTTTTGTAGAAAAATACAACTTCTCATGCACAGGAATATAATACTATAAATCACTATCTTTGTCAATAGAAAAAACAAAAACCAACTCTCAAAAATGAAAGTTGGTTTTTATAATATTCTTACAATCGTATGTTTTCTATTTTACTTAATCATCCCCAAAACTTTTTGGAAATTACGATCATCGTTTTCAAGGAAATTGATAACTCTTTCCCATTCGGGGGTGAGTCGAATTACTTTGAACCACTCTAACCTTGCTCCCGCTTCATATAAATCATTAGTGTTAAGTTGTTGTCCAACCATGCTTGCTTTTAGATCGGGCATATCAATAATACCAACTTTTTTAGCCACCGCTCCAATTCGATAAGGAACAATACCAACAATAGCCTTTCCTTTGATTTCACGAGGATTTGCTTTGGTGACAACATCTCCATGAACTCCATGCTCGCGTAGCCATTCGATATTACTAGGATACCTAGTAATAATAATGGCTTCACTACTTTCAAACTCAGAAACAATTTGATCTTCTTTATCTTTAGTGATAACTGTGTTCATAACTGCGTTCATAACCGTATTCATTTTCTTACCTCTTCCTTTTTTATCACTAATACCATTTCCATTATTAACTTTTTTAGACTTATGAGGTTTATCTTCAATTTGATTATCTTCAAAAATCGATTCTAGATTTTTTATTGTATCAATACCAAGTAAAGTATTTTTATTATCTCCCATATTAGGGGAGCGTAGCCCCTTGCCTCTTGCTTTAATTTTAGGCAAAACCTCAACCTTGATTCCTGGTGTTGGTTCAATGGTTTGAACTACTTGATCAACGGTTTGTTTATCGTAAGGGCCTAAAAATTTATTATTATTATTCTTCTCCAAACTTATGTAGAAACTTCCTTTAGCCATTTTATACCATCTCCTTTATTTCCCTCTAAACTACGAATATTGTGGTTGCGGATATCGATAAACTTTTTATTTATCTTTCATTACAGATATTATATATCTTTTTTGTAAATTGTCAAGTATGAATTTATTTTCTAATCTATTATTAATAAAAAAAAAGAACCTTTTATAACAATGTAAGGTTCTTTTTTTTATTATGCTTTTATTTTTACTTAATCCCTACTTAGACGTTGCCCAATTTGCGATAACACTTGCTGCTTTTGCCATTGTATTCGCACGATTACCGAATAGAATTGAATACTCAGAAGGTTTTTTAGTGACTCTTTCATGATTTTCTAGTTGTGTCACACAGTTGAAAAGACCCCAACCAGTAGCATCAATCGCAATTCCACCACCATTAAAAAGTCTTGTAACCAATTCACGATCACGAGTAGCCTTCTCAATACTTACATCAATGCGCTCTTGCTTGCTATCCCTGAGCTTGCTAGGATAATCAACAGGCAAAGGTTCAGGATCAGGGTAAATTTTATATACAAGGCTGTTAAGAGATTGCGAATTCTTAATTGCCTTACTAGCCATTAGATTGAACAAATCAGAAGCAGACTGAGACTTTGCAACTGCGCGTTCCTGAACATGTTCCATCCAAGCACCTAGTTCATAACCTAGATTAGATGAGTTATGCTTACCAGTAAATACCCTACCACGACCTTCCAATTTATAATTCTTGGTGGTAGATTCCTGTACAGCCATTGCAAACGTATTTGCACAAACTACTCGAACAGTTACAACATACAACGTTGCTCCAAATTTTCCATCATAACCCACGGCTACAAAACCGTAGAGTTTAATTTCATCTCCGTTAATATCAAAACCTGGAAGTACCCAAGTAAGAAACATACGTTCCCCGCTCCCTAAAAACCCAAGAGTTTCTACAGGTTGATTTACAGAAACATCAAACCCTTCACAAATATCAATGGGTTGGAGAATCTTATAATTCTTTTTTACAAATCCCAAAACTTTTTCTTCTGGATGATCTGGAATTCCAGAACGAATAATTGCCCAATCGCCAGTTTCTTGTAGCGTACCATTCACAACCACCTGAACCGGACGCTTTTCGTACCAAAGTCCCTGAATTGTACCTAATGCCTCTACTCCACCTTGAGGAAAGGTGGATACAACAGCATTTTTGTGCCAAGGCATTTCGTTCATCGAATACATTGCGGTAGTCAAATTCTCTGCCATTTTTATCTCCTGTGTTTTTCTAAAAGAATTATTTTTTAATTACTTTATATATTGTAGCAGGTTTTTTATATTTGTCAAGTGTTTATTAGGTGTTTATTGCTACCAATTTCTTACAAATTTTTTGAATAAAATCATTCTGTTTTTAGTTTAAAAAACAATACAGCGAATAGTAGCTGTATTGTTCCTTCATTTATATAGTTAACTATTCAATTATAATTATTGCTAGTCTCGATCATTTCCTTCAATAATATAAAATTTTTTTACATATTCAATAAAATTCGCAAGTATTTCATCATTCATATAAATAACATCAATTGGATCATCGCTATCCCCTGTCATTAATTCAAGAGAATATCCATTCCAATTGATATAAACGCCATCTCCTAAATAAGCAACATTTGATTTTTCCATAAAAGATTCCTTTTATCTCTCAATATGTTCAATTGCATATCCATAATTAGTAGTATACACAATTCTCTTAATTCCCAAATCTTTAATCATAGCAAGACAACTAGGACAAGCCCTAGCCATAGCCCATTCACCATTTTTCAATGCTCTGAAAATATAAAGAGTACAATCGCTAAAATCTATATCAAACAATTTATTAGCCTTATGCAAACACATAATTTCAGCATGTAATTTATGTGCTACATTAGGCCCACGCATCGGGCGATATTTATTGTATTCTGCCTGAAGAGGATGACTCTTGACTATGTTGTAACCACTGGAAATAACATGTTTCTTATATTCCAAAACACAACCAATGTGATGTTGATCATAGTCAGATAATTCAGAAACGTTTCTTGCCAAATTTAAATAACGAATGTGCTTGTTCATAAAATATCTTATCTTTTTTTATAGTGATTTTTATTATTTTTTTATAGAGTGCCGCGAGGGGAATTCGAATCCCCATACTCTTACAAGCGCGACATTTTGAATGTCGAGAGTCTACCTATTGCTCCACCGCGGCATTTATTTTTATTTAAGGTTTCTACGCTCTTTCGACTATGCCACCTCAAAACAGTCCCAATCGTACTTTTCGTCAGCGAACCAACACACCCACCAGAAAAAGGAGTAATCGAATAACCAGTTCGATTAGATAAATTCTATAATAAATTGATGTTTTTGTCAAGTACCAATATTTTGTAAAAATAATGAAATATTTGTTTTATGCTAGTGGGCGCGAACCAAGATTAACCTTGTGAGGGTCTGCACTTTATAAGAATGCGGCTATAGACCAGTTTTAGCTATGCGCCCGATTTATTTAATTTAAGTAATCATTATCTGATTTTCTAGAAATTTCCTTGATCTTTACATTACTTCTTTTATATAAAGACTTACGCTTATTTTCTTTGCGTTCCTCTTGTTCTTCGAGATATTCATCTTTCTCAAAATATTCATCGTCAAGATCGTTGTAACTATTAATTTTTGAATTATTTTTTTTACGATTACTCATTTATCGTTTACTCACTCACTAATTATTTATGGTACAGAAATATTATAGGTATTATAAATCATCGGAATAAAATAATTTATAACTTCAATTCGTTCCTGATAATAGATTACTTTAATATTTGTAACTTCATCGGCGGGTACAATGCTATTAAAATTTATCGTAACCAGACTAGTTCCCAATCCTGTAATAATTAATCCATTGTCATAATTTCCATCGTTTTTTATTGCATAGAAAGCATCTTCAATTTTTATATCTGCCTGACATACAAAGTAACCTTCATTTGATCTATACATAGAGGGAACACAATCTGCAACACATTCCCAACTCACGAGACACAATGGAGGCCCACCAATCGTTTTTGATTCTGCTTGTACGTGATAACTAAATGTTCCAAGCATCAAAAAAACTACGATAAAAGCAATAAAGGCATTTTTAATTTTCATTTTTTTATTCCTGTCATGTAGATTCAAGTGCAATTACAAACTTCATCTTATTAATTATATACTGTTTTTTATTTTTGTCAAGAGGCAAATTATAGTAATTACGGTAATAAGATGCCTCGATGTCCTAAAATATAGGGCCAGAGAATAAAATAAATAACTAAATATAGAATTTCTTTCCAAAAATGCCCATAATATACAACATTTTCTTTTCCGAACGTGTACAAAAATCCCATTATCCAAACAATTATCCAAAAGCGCAATTCTGCATACATCATTGTTCCATTTATTCCATTATATAATTGTTGAATTTCACTATTACTTTCTTCTTTTTTAGACCAAGGCCATTGAATTTTAATAATCTTCATAATCCTTCTAACCTTTCTTTTGCTAATGCGTAAACATCACTATCATACTCAATTCCAACATACTTTCTATTGTTGCGAATACACCACTCACCTACTGAACCTGACCCCATGAAAGGATCAAACACAGTGTCACCATCATTGGTAAAAGGATCAAGAATTCTTTGAATCAATGCTATTGGCTTTTGCCACCTAACCAAATGCCCATCTGATTTTTTCACTCTCTCTTTACTCGTAGTGGTAAGACAAATATCACTGATAAAAGCTGTTGCTGTTTTCGTTTGTCTGCCAGAAGGATTTAGTTTGGTATTAACTGTGGCTTTTGCTATCTGTATTCTATCTGAATAAAAAATTTTATGCTTTCCCTTTGAGAAAATTAAAATATCATCAAAACACTGATGAAAACGATCTTTAGGGTGATTGCCCCATTCGTTTTTCCAAACAAGATGATTTACAAGTTCAGCATTTGGAAGTTGTTTTAAATGACAGCCCATCTCAAAAACACTATGAAAATCTGTCATCGCAACAAAAATTCCACCTTCTATTAGTTTGGGCCAAAACTTATCAACCCAAGAAAAATCTAGATTTTCATATACATAATCCGCAAAAATACAATCTACCGAAAACGGATTATTATACCTCATGTTGTCTATATTACAAATTTCCCAGGTAGTTTCTCTAACCATTATTTATCTTGTTCAACCAATCGATCTAAAACATTGACCACTAATAATCCTAGTGCAATAAATACAGCAACAATAATAAATAAAAATCCAAAAATTATTAGAAATAAACTAATTCCACTCATTATAAAATCTCACTTTCATCTTCTTTATAAATTTCTGGTTCAACCCCTCTAATAAGTTGAAGCATATTAATAATATCATCAATGTCATCATAAGAGAAATCAAATGCAAGTCCAGTATCTTCATATTCATCCAATGGCAACCAGATACAGCACCCAATTCCATCAGGATATAGAACCTTTTCGCCTCGATATTTTCCACTTTTTAACATTTTTGTTTTCCTTTATAAAATTATTCTTTCATTATATGTCAACCAATATAATAATTATATTGATATTTTACCAAAAGTCAATAAGCAATTTTCATTAAACAAATCCAAAAAATTCCATAATTTTTATCGTAATATCTGCTATAATTTTTAATATTCCTAAAACTATAGCAACGGGAATAAGGACAAGAACGATGGGCCAAACTACAATAATAAACATAATTTCTCTTAAAACCCATTTTTTATCATCAAACGCTCTTAAGAAAATGCCTAAAAGTATTCCAGTAAGAATATATACAAGCGTCCCTGAAATAGCAAGAAAAATATTATATATCAACGTTGTAAATGTATCCATTGCATATCCTTATAAATACTTGATTTTATTGACTTTCTTTAATTATTTTCAATAACGATTCTTTTGTGTTTAATTCTGGATTATCCAAAACAACGCTTAACAACTGATTCAAAATTATACCAATTGTTTTACCTTGTTTATGTCCCATTTGAATTAAATCATTACCGTCGATTGCTAAATCCTTAAGAGAAAAACATTCTTTTTCAGAGAGAATTTCATCTAAAATTTTATTAATTTTAATATTATCTTCAAGTTGCACTTGATAATGTTTACTTCGCATAGCAGAACGATCTGCCAACCGAACCAACAATAATTCTCGAAAATCATCTTCCCCAAGCTTGTTCAACAATCTCTTAATTATTCTCTTGTTTGGTTCAATTGTTACCATATGATATTCAATCAATTTTACAACTTTTTCAACTGTAAAATTATCATATTTCAACCTTGTAAGAATATTTCTTGCCATTATAGCAGATGCTTTATCATGACCATAAAAATGATCAATTCCATTCTCATCAGTGGATTTCACAGATGGTTTTTCAATATCGTGCAATAACATTGTTAATTTTAATACTAAATTTTTTTCTATATTTCGAGTTGCTTCAAAAGTATGATCTTCAACATCCAAGTAATGATATTCGCAATGCTGTTGACAATTATATAAATTATCGAATTCAGGTATAAAGTAATCCATCAATCCTGACCTAAAGAGAGTATGAATTTTGCATTTATCCGATAATAAAATTTTATTTAATTCTTGCTGAATTCTTTCAACAGATATATTTTTCATCAATCTTCTATTTTTGAGTATTGATTCTCCGGTATCAGAATCAATATCAAAATCTAGGGTAGAATGAAATCTTATTGCCCTTACCATTCTCAATGCATCTTCATTAAATCTTTCATTAGCATTACCAACACATCGAATTACTTTATCTTCGATATCATTCATACCGCCAAATAAATCAATTAATCCTTCTTTTTCATTATATGCCATAGCATTAACGGTGAAGTCTCTACGGGCCAAATCTTCTTTTAAATCATTAACAAAAAACACTTCATCTGGTCTACGATTATCCGAATAATCACCATCTTTTCTAAACGTAGTAATTTCATACATTTCATAATTGATAACCACTGTAACCGTACCGTGTTGTAGTCCAGTAGGAATAATTCTATAATCAGAAAATGTATCCATTACTTGATTTGGCAAAGCAGACGTAGTAATATCCCAATCTTTCGGAATTAAATTTAATATGCTATCTCTTACACAACCTCCAGTTACATAAGATTTAAATCCATTACTATTTAATTTATTCAAAATAAAAGATACGTTTTCTGGAAGATTTATTTTCATTTTTATTTATTGTATTCTTCTATAATATCTAAGTATAATTTAGTCAATTCTTTTTTATTAGGAGAATTGGGTAAAGGTGATTCATTATACCACGTTTCAAATTCTTTTTCCATAGTTTCAGCTAATTCTAAGATTTCATCATAAGTATATTTACCACGTTTAATTGCAGTAATTTCTTCTGCATTAGTTAAAGGAAAAGTAATGTTTCCAGTTAATAATAATTCTTTTCCTTCTGTCATCAATCTAACCAAATGCGATGCGTGTTTGCAATTGCCGTGAAACGCGATTTCTCCATTTAGTCTCGTTACTAATATTGAATTGCTCACTTCGAAACAAACAACGTTTCCTTTATACTTCTCTAATGTTATTTTATTTCTATTTAGATTTCCATATTGTCCATAAAACTTTGAAACATGTACTTGATGCAATGATGTTCTATCTGCCCATGAATAACTCCAAACCTTAGAATAATTTTCTGACAAAATTGCTAATATTTGAACCATGTTTGCTAATGTTTGAGAAGATGTGTAATAAATTCTAGAATATTTTTTACTAGTACCATCTCCAGACATCAATGCATCTAGTAAAATATTTGCCTGTCTCGTGGATAATTGATATATCCACTGAGGTAATTTTTTAGAAACAGAATACCTGCCTCCATCTTCTAAAATTCGATTTGCTATATCTTTGCCATAAATAATATAAGTAATTTCTATTTTTCCATTACGTTCAAATTCAAAAACATTTATCTTATATTCCCCAATGCTCTCAACAATCTCTTTGATTTTATTGTTTTCCTTCATTTGGCTGATAGATATTCCTTTATATCCATCCTTATATTTTATTAAACTTCCCTCCGACACATAAAGCCCCAATAATTTTAAATAATCATCACTGACACACCAATCAAGATTAACATTATTGGGATAGTTCATAGTATGATAATATAATCGTCTTTTTTCTTTTATATTCTCAACGGTTTCTAGTCTCCAATTCGACAATTTGGCTTCATATAATCTGGAAAAATTATTTTTTTTAGACCTATGAATATCAGATAGATATAATTTATGATTTTTTGTTACTTTGCAATGTGTAACTTGTGTTTTTATATCAAAGACTTCATCATCAACGTAATAACAAAAACGATTAATATAAGGAAGAAATTTTATTGAATTATTTAATGGATTAATTGTTGCCAACAATTCATCTTTAGTTATTTCAGAATATTTTTTCCAGCCACAATTCGTTAAAAATTCTGTTTGTTCAACATAACAATCATAACCGTACTTATCTTCTAATTCTTTTCGTGCTGGATTACGATTATCTCTCCAAGCTACATAATTATCCCATTTTTTCTTTTCATCCCGATAATTACGTTCTCTCACCAATTCATCATGATATTCGTCTTTAAACATGCTATGAGGGATATTCATAGCAAATTGTAGATTTTCACCTGTAATAATCGGACTATCAGTTAAATTAAACATCTTGCGAGTAGGTTTTACTTTTGGAGGATTAACAAACCATTGTCGATGATTTTTAATAGCGTTTAACTGGCTGTAGGCATACCCTGTAAACGTGTATTTGGCTTTTTTACTTAAAAATAAATGACGATTTAAGATAATTTTTTTCCAAATATCACTGGTAACAACAATATTTTCCAAAGGAATAAACAACAATTCTATAATATTAGGATTAGCATCAGCACAAAGTTTCATAAACTTTCCTAACGCATAAATTGCTCGATCCTCTTCTTCAAAACCAGAATCTTTCTGATCAAAATTCATAAATGGATCAAGCAAAATATTCATGGGTGGAACGCAAATCCCCCTATAATCAAAGTCTGACTCAGGAGTATTTGTGCCATATAACCGACTTCCCGTAATACATTCGAAAATTAAGCAATTTTCAGGATCAAAATTTTTCATTTTATTTTCCATAAAAATTAGATTTTATCCACCAGATTTAAAATTATAAATAGGTTTGATAATGTCGATAACATCAACGGTATCTTGAATATTATCAACAATCTCTTGCAATGGTTTATAAACCATTGGAGCTTCATCAAGTGTAGATTGTCCTACTGAACTTGTATAAATTCCGCTCATTGAATTTTTAAATTCATCTAAAGATACTTTTTCTTTCGCGGCTGTTCGACTCATTAATCTACCAGCACCATGAGGAGCAGAATAATTCCAATCTGCATTTCCTTTTCCTCGACAAATTAAGCTGCCATCTCGCATATTAATAGGAATGATTAGTGTTTCACCTTCTTTAGCAGAAACAGCACCCTTTCTTAGCATCATTGTATCTAATTCGATATAATTGTGGATGGTTTCAAATTGCTCTAATTCAGAATAAATCAATCCCATTCCTTCGTTGATAATTCTTTGAGCCATAATTCTGCGGCTTAAACTTGCATAACGTTGAGCAATTCCTAAATCATGAAGATAATTCTGCATATCTTCTTTTTCCACATAGCATAAATCTTTTGAAATTTTTGATTCTTTTCGATGTTCTTTTTTCAAAACATCAAGAGCATTTGGAATTTGTTTAGATTTACCTGTTTCTTTAAATTCAACAATTAATTTTTTCTTTGCATCTTCAAAACTTTCATCAATGCCATTATGATATTGAAATGCTTTATCCTGATAGTATTTAGCAATTTGCAATCCCATATTTCGACTACCAGAATGGATTACAAGAATATAATTACCTTCTTTATCCATATTAATTTCGATAAAGTGATTGCCACCACCTAAAGAACCAATAGCATGTTCAAATTGAGTAGATGTTTTTAGTAAATCCTTTAAACAAATTAAAGATTCAATTTCATCAAATCTAGCCTGAGTAATCTTGTTTACCCCAAAACCATGAGGAATTTTATTTTTAATAAACCAATCAATATTGGGTAAATCCAAAGAAATTTTACCTAAATTAACATAAA
>Ga0209416_1001298_pt1 | contig 18042 bp, 22 predicted proteins | sample RifGroF1_FD_184001 | JGI IMG/M metagenome (GOLD analysis project Ga0209416, IMG submission 184001) | Groundwater microbial communities from Rifle, Colorado, USA - Groundwater F1 (SPAdes) (version 2) | ecosystem: Environmental > Aquatic > Deep subsurface > Groundwater | place: Rifle, Colorado...
TCAAAGGGTCTTAGCTGATTTTTATTCCAACTGGTATAAATTATTTTGTCTATTTCCTTGTTTTTGGCTCTTGTAATACTTGAGCCATTTTGACAACAAACAAGAATATGAAACCAATCGCCTATTTTTTCCACCCATACTTTAGGCATTTTAATTTTAGCATTTGTCATTATATAATTACCTCCCAAAATTTATATTATATTTAAAATCATAGTATAATTATATTCCTATTCTATCTAAAAGTCAACAAAAAATTACTCACAACAAAACAATACTTTTATGCTGATTTTAGAGGTAAAATCGAGGTTATTTTATTAATGTATGTATAAGTTTATCTAATTATTCTATAGTTAAATCATATCTAAGTTTATCTAATTATTCATGTGAGTGGCTTTTTGAGTGATTAGAAGTATAAATATATGTTGAATTGATTTAAAGGGTTAATATGACCTTGTGGCGAGGTTTATTTTATATTAGTATTACAATAGTTTGAGGATAAAGAAGAATAAAAAATATAATATGAATATATATTTGGACGGGTTAACTTTTCCCCTTCAAAGGGGAAAATTAAGCAGGACAAAAAGGTTTTTGTTTTTTTGTTTTTATGTTGTGATTAGATTAGAAATATAAAAAATGGGTACAAATATATGACAATATAGAGTATATATTATTATGTATATTATAGTACCCATTTTTATAATTATATTCTATAAATTACTATTCTATATCTTTTTCTAATTTTTGTTTTTCTTTTCTATTATATGTAATTATACTATCAACTAAATTTTTCATTTTATGACTTATAACTGCATCAACTATTTTTTCAGTTTCTATAATATAATTTTTATCTGCTCTTCTTATTAGTTCCATTTGCTTATAATCATATTTATTTATCCTACGTTTTCCCATTATTGGTGGTAATTCCTCTTTTGCTTCTTCATGTCTATTTTTTGTATTCTTTTCTATTTGATTTGATACAATACCATTTAATGTTATTTTTACATTTTTCCTTTCTTCATAATCTAATAGGTATTTATTAATTTTGTCTAATTCTTTTACTACGTCTTTATGGAATACTACATCATAACTTTTATAATAGTAAAGTATGTTAATTCCATTATTTTGTAATCTATCACATACTCTATTTGTAAATTCCAAATATTTACCACATAGAAAAATATCTGATTTTTTCTCGAACCCCATTTCATCAGCAATTATTTTTTCATAAATAAGTATAATTTCCCTTTCCTCGTCTGTCGCGTCCCTATGTATTTCTTTTGATTTATATTCTTTTTTACTCCAATTATATACTTCTTCTTCTTCCTCTTTTACTGCCACCGTTTGAACAAATTGCCAATTAACTAAGAATCTATTTGACAATTTATTAAGAGTTCGCTCAACTGCATTATTTAAATTTCTGTTATTTATATCATAAAATTCCTTAATATTGTCTGCATCTACCTTTATATAATTTGCAGTATCCTTTGCATTGTATTTTATATAATGATAATTAATATTTACCATATTTAATGCTTGCAACATTTGATCCCTGCTTAAATATATTCTTTTTTCATTGCTAGTTTGATATTTCTGTACTAATAAATCAAGCATTAATTTTTCTATGTACACATTATAGATATTATTTCCTTGATTATCTATTTTAATAATTGGTTCCTCGTATATCTCTGTAATAACAAACTTCTGACCTTGCTTTTCCCAATTAAAATATTGTTGCCATTGCTCAAATTGTAGTTTTTTGTTCCTACCACCTTTCTTTTCTTCTTGATTAAGCAATAGACACATAAATTTATAATTTTTAATTATTTTGCCTATATGTAAGTTTTTCTTTACTATTTCATGTAAATTATACAATATAATCCTCCTTAATTAACTTTATAATATATATTGTTATCCTGCAACAATGAAATAACTGTATTGTAATCATTTTTCTTTATTTTAATATTACTATATTTAATCTTATATCCATATCTTAAATTAATAACATTCCACTCTGACAGACCTATGTAATATTCTATGTATTCCTTTTCTTTTTTCCTTATAACTGATTCTTCTATATCTTCTTCAGCAATCCATATAGCCTCAAATACACCTCCGTTATGGATCATATTATATGTATGTTTCAGGGGATTATTTTTACTCATATGCATAATAAATCTTTCTCTAAAATTATTATTCGTTGAACCTATGTAAATGTTATTATCTAAAATTATTTTATATACTCCTTTCTTTAAATCATCATCATTATTAGTAGATATATTAAATTGTTTATAGTCTTTTCTATTACCTTTATTATTTCCATCGTGCCTTAAATCAATTTTTGGTAATGGTTTATTATGTATATTTTTTATTATAATTTTTTGTTTATCATTTATCCAAGTAAAATATCTTTGCCAATTTTTTAATTGTAATATTTTACTATTACCTGATTTTATTTTCTCATTAAATAACCTGCACATTTCTTTATAATTCTTCACAATTAACCCAATTGCTAAATTCTTCTTAACTAATTCATAAAAATTATCAATATTGTTATCCTGCAAACCATTTCCTCCTTTTAATTAATCAGTTAATTATTTTATCACTCACACCTGCCGTAATACCCTTAATTTCCTTGTCGTTGCTCCTGTTCTTCTTCCTCCTTCCTATTTAATCTCAGTAACATCATAATACATTAAATCATAATACATTAAATCATACCACCAACAACAAATAATTATATTATCCTTATGGCAGGTTTGTCTACAGTATATCATAATATATAATTAACTGTCAAGATAAATTTTATGATTGTTATATTGTTGTTGTTTTGTTGTTGATTGTGCCGGACTTGGTGGAGGTTGGTATTAGTGTATCTGTTATTGAGCAAAAAATACACTCCTTCGAGTGTTAATTTGAATTTTCCATAATATATTTTATCCTTGCCTTATGACATTTATTTTCCTCTTCTGTCATCTCCCATTGTAGTTCCTCATAATATATATCAATTTCCGAAAGATTATAATTAGTATATGTATTATACTTTGCAAATGTTTCAAATATCATTTTATACATTTCTATGACTGTTAGTTTTAGGTTATTGGCCTCAATTATGACTTCATTTTCTATCTGATATGATTCTTTTTTGAGATTTAGGGACGATAGAAGGAATTTAAATTCTCTAAGACTATCAGATTTATCTATTTTGACAATGTGGTGAGTGTAGTATATTTGTTTATAAGCTGATAAAATTGTTTGCTTTTCTTGTTTGGTCATTCGTCCAACCTCCTTTTAATTTAAGTATGTTATATAGTTATCAGTGAACATAATTTAATCTAACAATAATATTATAGCAAATTATTTGTATTTGGTCAATGAGTTTGTGGTGTTTATTTATATTATTGTTTTGTTCCACGGGGAACATTATTATAATGTTGTTATTGTTACTTATAACCTATATATATAATATAACCTAATATTATATAACTTTATCCAATAATCATTATATGAGGCGTTTCTAGGATTTGAAGGTATAATGGCAGGTAAATATGATTTTAAGGTGCTTAAAATGGATTGTAGAAGGTTGTTATTTGAGGTGTTGTAGAGAAAATTGAGAAAATAAAAAATCCCTCTAATGAGGGATTAATCAAATATTCTCAGTTCCCATTTGCTATTATCTGGATAACATGAATCTTTTAATTGTAGACCAAATTTTGTAATATCTTCCTTTTGTTTTTTAACCCAATCTTTAGCATTTTGAATCAATTCCTGCTCAGTGTCTCCACTAATATGTTGATGTTGTATTCTACCATCATAATATATTGCACCTGTAAAATGTTCACCGCCAATTATAACTCCGTTTACTTCTTCAATTCCTTTATGGATACCATGCATGTTATAACCTCCTTAGTTAATATGTATATTTAATATAATATATCATCTAATCAGTAATATTAACTATTATTTTAACTTTTTGAGTAAATAAATAACTGAGTAAATAAATAACCCTCAATTGAGGGTTAATATTCTCTTAATATTCTTTTTGCCTCTTCTACAACCTTTTTTTGTTTGCTTTTCGGCAACATATCAAGCATAAACCAGATTAAACTGCATAAAGCTAATTCGCCTTTTTGGTTTGACAATTGTTCAAGTTGTTGTTTGTAATCTGTATCCTTATTATTGCTCATTAATTAATCCTCCTTTAATAAAAAAGGAAAATCTGCTATTAAAGCAGACTCCCAAATTTAATTCCAAAATTTTCATTAAGGTATTTTTTCGGATTCTCTGACATAATACCGTCATAAAATCCTAATTCATACTGAGATGCTTCTTTACCAGTTAATTTGCCTATTATATTATTATAATTGCAAGGGTCATATCTATAAGGCTTATGTTCTTGATTTAAACCACCATCAATATAGCCAAGTTTATAATATTCTGACTTCATATCAACATTGGGTCTACACATTTCAATAATAGCACTGGAATTTTTATAATGTTCTTTTAATTCTTCAACTGTCATTCTGAGCATTTATAAAACCTCCTCAAATTCAGTATGTATTTGTTTGCCTATATATAATTATAAACATTCTATAGATAATTGCAAGCGTTTTTGTGATATTTATATTATTATTTTTAGTAAATTTATTTGTTATATTATGTATATGATTGTATAAGTTTGTGTAATAATCGTTCTAGGAGTTGATTTAAGGAATTATAGGTGTTAGAGTATGTAAAAGGGATTTAAAGTGGCCTTAAAATTGATTGTGTGAGGGGTGAATTTGATAGGGATAAACAAAAAAAATAAACCCGGTGAAGGGTTTAAGTTATAATTGTATTTATATTTATATTTTATACTGCCTTTGCCGATTGCGCCCAACGGTATTGATCTAGAGCTTTAGCTTCGGCTTGGTATTTATTTTTTGCTGATATTTGCTCCAAAAATTCAAATGGTTCGTTGTTTTCGTTTATTGCAGTTATCCATACCCAGTAGTTGGAGTTTGTGTTAGTCATTTTTGTATTCCTCCTCTTAGTTTATGTATTTTATTTGCCTTGCCTTTAATTATAAACAAAATAGAGATTAAATCAAGTAGTAAAATTATATTTACATTCTATAATTATTTATTATATTTTATTATAATGCCTTGTAACCTGCATTCTATATAGGTTTTTTGTATTTTAGATTGATGTAAATTGCATATATGATTTTTTGGAATAGTTTATTTTATTATTAGTTTTGGTTATATTAAGATATATTTGTTGGGATTGATGGTAATAAATAGGTTAGAATATTGATTGTGAGAAGGATATTAGTTTTATTAGCTTTATATTATTTTGATATATTATATCATGTATATCATTATACGTTGTTCACTTATATACGTTGTATAAAGTTACACACTGTATAATAGTGTTCAATTTTGATGCAGTGTATGAGGCTACTAGTACACTAATACAATTATTGAATTGTCAGAATATTATGTAGAAATCATTACTACATGTAATAGTTTACGTTACTATGTAATATGGATTGTATAATTATATATTGTCGTATTGATTGCTGTGTAATTGTGTGATAATTATGTAGAAATGAAAACTATGTGATGTTGTATTTATAACTATATTATATGGTTATAGTTACTATTTGTAATAGTTACAAAAAGTGTCAAATGTTATACTTTTCGATACTATACCAAATTAGTATAGTTTTAATTTTATAAATGTTCCATGTGGAACAATATAATTATTTTTTGATTGTGTTTCGCAGCTTCACACCTCATTATCAACAATTTATATTCACGACAAAATTATCCCGGCGAAGCTGGCAAGAGAATATTAACCAGAATAATCCTCAATTCAATCCTACACAACCTCACGGCCACGACATCAAATGTAAATATCATTCTAGGATATTTGTACCTTTCATACTATATAGTTATACATATACAACTCATACCTACAACAAACAACCTCACGACCACACAGATAATATACTATATATTTCCAATACTACCATATTCATCCAACAATTCTCTACATAAGGTTAATTATGTGGTGAAATTTAAAGCTATTTAAAGAGAGATGAATAGACCAGGGGCAGGGTTTACAAATTACGTAATAACGTAATAGCGTAAGACTACCACATCTATTCAACTCCAACACAAAATTTACCATCGAACACGACTACTATCGCTAATTAATCGTACAACATCATAAATAACAATTATTTCCACATTTTAATCACAACACTTTAACACCATTCTTACACCTCATATTTTTAATTCCAATCAATAAAATCATTTAAATTTTATCAATAAATATTACTCTCTACTCACTAATTTCACTCTCCTTTATTATATCACAAATCAAATAATATCAATAATTTCTCACACATTAAATTTACCTTAATCATACTCTAATTACACTTTAAAATATACTCATAATATACCAAATAAATTAATTAAATTTATAAATATCGAATAATATTTTTAACAATAAAATTTATCAATAATATTCACCTATATATTAATCTATACCTTAATATTATTATATTTACCAAACTAATACAACTAAATCAAATTTTAATACATTAGTTAGTTTTTAATTTATACAAATAAATAATATTTAGATTTGTCTTACAATAAATAATTAACATAAAAATTTACCAAACTTAAATCAAATCACTAACAAACCCTTACTCCATAACTATTCTAATAACATCTTTCGGATAAAGTGTATATAATATAATACAACTTATCCATGCTATTCTCTACAATCACATATATAATAACTATTATAACACAATATTACAATTTTAATCTTTGGTAAATTTTTTCATCTCTCTCAAACAAAATCCAACCCTTAATCCATACATCTTCAATCTCATATATCCTTTCTACTTCTTCCCTTTTAATAATATTACTTAACAAATCTAACAAAGCATCTTCTTCATCATCTAATAATTCTTCATACTCAGTTCCTATACACCATCCAAAATTATCATATAATATTTTTGCAAAATGCTCTCCATTATATACAGTAAATATTTTCATTTATAACATCTCCTTTAATATTTATTTTATCACTATTAATCTACTCACATTATATATTTCTATAACTATAATTATTTTATATTTTATAACTTTATTATTTCCATTATATTTAACAAAAAATAATCCCCATTTAAGAGGATTAAAATTTAAACTCTATTTTACACTATCTACTTCTATCATTACAATATATATTCACCCATGAACCCCTATAATTATAACCTAAATACCACAACAAACTAAAACTAAACACACCAAACCCATAACATATATAACTAATACTTTTAAATAAATCACCTATTCCTAATATATTACTACCACTTATACTTCCTACATCTCCAATATTAAATCCTGCAATACTAAATAATGATAAACTTAATATTGATGATATATACATTATATTCTTTACATTCACATTACTATTTGTTCTAGTATCTTCATTTAATTTCTCTGCAATATTATTTTCCATGTAACATTTCTCCTTTTTCTTCAAATTATATTACCTTGTCTCTTACCTTATCATTTATCATATCCACTATTATTGATTTTATTCATTGTAATATTTTTAATTTATTAATATAATAACCATATAATTAACTAACAAATTATTTAACTAATCAACTGACTGGGGGCGTAATTTAAACAATTTTACATACCATACCCTTCAATTCTACTATACACATTTAAATTTTACTCAAAATTATCTCACATCAGAAGTTTTCGTTCCTTTAACTTCTTAGTCTTGTTTGATTTTATAGTATTTATATAGGATTGGACAAGGTAATTTATATTTTCTACAATATGTATTCTAATATATATCTCAACTCATATTGCAATTCATATTCTTATTCATATTGTTTTATATTACTATATATTAATTTAAAAATATACAACCAATATATCACAAAATAAAAAAAATCAGCCATTTCTGACTGATAATTATACTTATTTCTCTTCTTCTATAAATCCGTTTCCCTCCATCCATTCAGTTTCTACTTCTAACACTCTATGAACAATTGAATATGCTAAACCTCTGCACGAGATAAATCTCGGCAGGTTCTTATGTACTAATGAATATCTTTTATACTCTCATTTACAGATAAAATATCATCAATAAACTACAACATATAAACACTAATCATTTTCCATAATAATTTTACTATCAATTAGTCTATTGACTAAATTAACGATAGTATCAAGCCCGATTCTCGACTTGTTTTAATAAAATAAATAATTAAATTAATTAATTTAAATTACATTCTTTAATCCATTACTTAAATCCATACTTTTTAATCTTTCTATTTCTTTATCATGTAATAACTTAAAATTATTAAACCTTTCAAAACATAAATCCCTATTAATTGTTTCTAAATCATCATTTACATTCATAATAAGAAATGCACTATAAAGATCACGTTGAATCTTAAATTCTTCACCATTAATATTGAATATATTCCATCTTTCTGACAAATCTTTCTTAACATATTCATCCGTAACATGGTTATATTGACTTGCTTTAATTGTATATGTATTTACTTTCTTTAATTCTTTACCAATCCATTTTAGTTTATTATTTAAAATGGTTAAAAACATAGCAGGTGCTTTATTTGCTAAACTTTTACCAAATCTTTTCTTATTATTAATTTTACCTGTTTTATCTTTAGTAGTTTCTTTACTTCTTTTCTGTAATCCTTTATAATTCATTGTTTCAACTTTTACATCATTCCCTAAAGTTAAGATATAGTTAGTTAATTGGTTATGAGATTGTTTTCTAACCTCTCTTTGTTTTCTCTGTAATTCTTTTAATTTCATTTGAGTTTTAATATAATGCTTAGATTTAATCCATTTATATCTATTTCCTTTGATAATAGTACCATTCTTATTATATTTATTAGGATTAGTTTTTCTTCTACTTCTATCCATCTTTCTTTGTAATATTCTCTTTTCTTTCTCAATATTATTAACCTCTGGAGCAAGTTCTAATAATTTAACTTTATTTTCCGAACATATTGCTAAACTTTGTGTTCCAATATCTAAACCAACTTCTCCATTATTAATGTAATGTTTAATTTCTCCAGTTTCTTTATTAATTTTAATAGGTGGAATACCCTCTAAGATTAATTGAACATAATAATGATATTTACCCTTAATAATTTCTCTTTTAATTCTACAATATTTAATTTTATCTTGAATTGCCATATGAGCATAGGTATCATTATCCTTAATTATTACTGGAATTTTTAATCCATTATATAGTAAAGTGTCATCTCTAAATCTAATACCTTGTTTATTATTTTTCCCTTCAATAGAGTTTAATTCACCATATTTTTTATATTTTATTTTATTTGCTTTATGAAATATTAATCCTTGAAAAGCATTAAATGCTCTAGTAGCAATTTTTTGAGTAGTCATAGCATCTATATTAAAGTATTTACCCATTGGTTTAACAAAACTATGAAGTGAATACTCTGTTAATTTATAATTTTTGTTTATATTATTAAAAATTTTGTTTCTATCTTTACCTTTATACTTACAATTTTTTTTATAATCTTTAGATTCTCTCATATGATTATATCTTTTATATAATTCAGTAATACAAGCATTATAAATTTTTCTACATTTCTCAAAGTTTTTATTTAAAATATCATCTTGAAATTTTTCAGTTTTTAATGGTAATGTTAAAATAAAATTAGACAAAAATATTCACCACCTTTTTTATTTTAATTATACAATATTAATATAAATATGTCAAGATATTATTTACCCTGATTTTCAATATAATGTTTTACTACATCTAAACTAACACTTCCTACAATAGATACAAAACTACTTCTACTCCAGAACTTTCCACCCCCATAATTTTGTTTTTCTTATATGTGGGAATTCTTCAAATAGTCTATAAGCAGTAATTTGTTTTAATACTTGGATGCATTTCATAATTCCATATCTAGGATTACAATTAATTATCATATATACATGGTCTTTATCAGTTTCTATTTCTTCTATAGTAAAATCATGTACCTTGGCAACTTCTAAACATATTTCTTTAATTTATCAGAAATTTTACCAGTTAATATTTTATGTCTGTATTTAGGACAAAATATTACATGATAATTACATTTGAAAACTAAATGAGGTGATGAATAATATGATTTATTTTTACGATATATGTCCATTAATTATTCCTTTCTCTTTTTCCGCACGAACTAAAGTTCGGAGGCTATGTCCCGCATTGTATTAATGTTTTTTTACTAATATACTTTGAAACTTCCTCTAAATCAATAATTAATTCTTTTTCCATAATTAATAGCCTCCTTTTTTATCTCGTCTACAGTAACTATAATAAACTTCAAACTATTTCTAACCTCCTTCCCTATCCTCTCATCATATATTACAAACTTAATATTATCTTTTTTTTCAATTTCTAAAATCTTTTCCTTTTTCTTATCACTATCACAAACAATTAATATATGAGGGAATCTCCTAACTTTATCAAACCAAAATTCTTTCTTATAATTCCCACTCCTATAAATATCAACATATTCTTTAATCTTATTAAATTTATTTCTACTATCTACTCTATCACTTTCAATTATTACATATCTAAATTCATTAGTAACATAATTTTTAAATCCAATTATACCATCTGCTCTTTGACCACATTTCATTACATATTCATTTTTAATGTCAATAAATTTATAATATTCCTTAAACTTATACATATATAATAAATAAATATATCCCCAATTTCTATTTATATCATGAATCATAAATTTAGATTTCTTACTTATAAAATAATAATTACATTCATTAATATCTACTCTAATTGAATTAATTTTACCTTTTTCTTTAAGTACCCTTAATCTCTCTCTACACTTAACTATCCCAAATTTTATATTAGTAAAAAATAAATAATATATTTGCTCTGTATTTAAACATTCAAACATTTCAATTGCTTCTACTATACACTTATCTCGGTAATAACCTTTTTGTCTTGTATTCATGTTCTTGTATTTGAAATTGCTCTCCAACATAAATATCATCACCTTTATGGAAGTATGAAGCATATGCTTTTCTTCTATCGTATAAGTTATTAAATAATTTACATCTATCTATTGCTATATCAGGATCGAGATATAATGCTTGTAATTCCATTTGTTTGCTATCATATAATGATATAAATCTTCCTTTAACATCAGGTAAATATAATGCATCTCTATTTCCTAATACTGTTAGACTATGACCAAAATCATTACATTTAAATGAAATACGTCCACATAAATTATTCTTAATAATAGGTGATATTAAATCTTTATCAGGACGTTGCATACATACAACTAATCTTATTCCTGCTTTCCTACCTAATTGTGCTAAATCATATGTTTTCTTTTGTAAATAATGCAATAATTCTTTTTCTTTTTTATTATGAAATTTACCAGGAGCAGTAAAAGCAAATTCATCAATAAATAATACTAAATATGGTAATTTAATTTCTGGATATTTTGCATTATAATCTCTTAATCTTCTTACTTTATATTGCACTAATATATCTAATCTTCTAACTACTTCACTCCACAGTAAATCTAATAATTCTTTTGCACTCTCTACATCACCAGAAAATACAGTATATTCTTGTAAATGAATAAAATCAGTCATTGCTAAATCAATAACAAATAATAATACATCTGGATTTTGAAGCAAAGCATCTGCCCAACCTGTTGCTAAAATTGATTTACCTCCACCAACACTTCCAGAAATTAGTACATTATATACATCCAACATATCCCAGACAATTAATCCCATAGGGTTTCGACCTAAAGGTATAGGTAATATATATTTATCCAAATATTCTAATGTGTTAAAATAGTAATTAACCTTTCTAGGAATTATTCCTCTCCATACTTCAATTTTTAATAATCCATTTACTTCTTCAATAATCACTTGAGCAATCAATGAATTAGCAAAATTAACTGTTTTATCAATATACATTTTAAATGTCATACTATAAGGTAGTTTCCACAAAGTAGTATAATGATTATTATTATCTTCATATTTAATAGTTTTTATGTGATAAGCATATTTACCTGAAGAATTATATAGTCCACATTCAGACATAATGTTCTCTATCTCTGCTTCTATACTTCTACTTTTCCTAGTTCTAATTAACTTTTTTACTGAAGTTTTTAAATCTTCTTTCTTTTCAGGTTTAAGTGGTTTATATCCTAGTTGTAATTCCCATATATATTTATTAAAATTGTCTTTTAATTCTTTCTTATATTTCTTCCAATTTTCTTTTATTTCTTTTCTGTCCAATTTAACCACCTACTATTCTTTGGTTTATTTAGATAATCTTTAAATCCTTTTATCTTCTCAATAACTCCTTTCCGTATACTTCCATCTCTACTTTTACTTATATCCTCCATTACTCCATCAATTATTTTTCCAAAACATTTACCATCTATCTCTGACATTTCTTTACTTCCCATATCACGATAAATAATTCTTTCTTCACCTTTATCATTTTTAATTGTTACAGTAAAACTTCCAGGTGTTTTATCATCAGTTATCTTAATATTTTCATTATGCTTATCTTCCTTCTTATTAATATTAGAATTATTATTGATATTGGAGTTATTATCTATTTTTTGTTCATTTTTATTAATTATTTCCTCTTTTTTATTGATATTATTGTTAATATTATGTTGTTTATTTTCATTATATGTCTTATCTTCGTTATAATTATATGTTTTATTATTAGTATCTTCTTCTACATTTACTATGATTGGCATCTTATTATCACTAATAATTAAATCACCATAAAATTTATTACCATATTGAGTTTTTTCATGTCTATAAATTTTAGCATCTATCACTCCATGTTTAGTAAACAATAAATTATTCATACCAAACATAACGAACAATGCCATTATTCCTACTATACATTTATTGATAAATATACTTTGTATCATTATTAATCACTCCTCTTTATTTTTATCATACTTAACTTTAGGATATTGATTAATAAATTTTAATTTATCAGGTATACTATCATTTATTTTATTATCAATATATTTATCTATTTGTTCTTGAGTATATATAATTTGGCAGTTGGATCAATATATTTTTTAATATAATCTATTTTTTCTTCTACATATTTTTGTTTCTTTTGTTCCTCTTCAACTAAAGGTAATACTTTTTCCATAATAACACTTAAACAAGTAAATACAGTTATAATTATTATCATTTTTGACATTCTTCTATTACTTACTGCCTTACAAGTAAAATAACCAAATGCACCTATTAATATTTGAACCATTAATTGTGGTAAACATAAACAAGTTATAGCAAACAATAAGATTGGTATAATTAATAACATATTATTCTACTCCTTTAATCAGTCAATAATATAAATGGTTCTGCTAAAATAGTCCAATCGCCAGGCATCCATACTTTATTCCAAAAATAAGATGTTTCTAAAGACCAGCCAGTATGATAATAAGAAGAATAATAACCTAAAATAAGATTTTGCATTAATATCACTCCACTCCTAGAAATATGCTAATAATTTATTTACTATTGCTAAACCTGAATCTAACATTATTAATGTAGCAACAAATGTAGCAACTATACCTACTAATACAGCAAAATTTTGTTTACCTATTATTTTACATATTTGTTCTATTATAAAAGCAGCAATAGCACAACCACCAATTAGAAGTATAGCAAATCCAGGTTTACCTACACCAACAGTTTCTTGCATTAAACCATATACTGTCATTGCATAGCAAGGGGTAGGGTATAGTAAACAAATTAAGATGATAATATATTTACTCATTAATTTATACCTCCTAGAGATGATATATTTATTATTAGTTTAACTGACATATATAATATAAATGATAACCCTATTATTGTTGTAATTAATCTTATATAATTTTGTTTTTCCTCTATTATGAAATTATTACTATCCAATTAAAAATTGATAATCCTAATATCATTAAAATATTATAAAATATACTAGAATGAATAATCATTATTTAATTCACACCTCCAATTTACTATTAATAAATTCTTGTGCGTATTTCTCATCAACATTAACTATCATTTTAACATTTTTAAATTGTTTATTCATTTCACTAAAACTTCCTATATTGTTTATATAAAATATTTCATCTGCATGGAATTCTTCTCTAATAAACTCTTCTACAAATTTTCTTGGTAAGAATTTAACTTTTATTAATTCATCAATTAAATCGGTAATATCTAATGTCACACCTTCAGTAGTAGAATTATACCATAGCAAATAAGTTTTCATATTATCACTCCTAATTTGATTTAATATTTTCTAAAATACCATCTGGCATAATATCAATAAAAGATTCACATATGCCTAACAATGCAAAACATGCATCCATAACTTTATCATATTTTTCTTCAATATCTAAATTATCATTGACATCTAATTCTTTTAGTTGGCTACCTGTAAATTCACAAAACTTTTTATATTCTTCCTTTTTCATTAATTCATACCTCCATTATTTTAAATTTGGATTATTCCATTTGATAGTTTTTGAATTATTAATTTCTGTCTTTCTATTAATCTTCCTAATTTCAACATTATCCAATATGGATGCTGGTTTATCTTCAGCAAATACATCTTCAACTTCACTATTCTTATTAACTAGATTATCTCTTAATATCTTTCTAATAACTTGTGATAAATTTCTATCCTTATATTTTTCTAATTGTTTGATTAATTCTGTATCATATTCTCTGTTTAATTTAAATGATATTCTCATTTCCTATCCTCCTTTTTGTTTATTAAATGTGATAATTCAGTGGTCTTAAAAATCGTCTTAACAATAGTTAGTAAATTGGTCTGTTGCATATTATTTAGAATCGTCTTAAACTTTATATTTGAGTATATTTGTGTGGGATGTGATTTATGATAGGTAATATTTAGGTGATGTTTTTGCAATAAATATTATAAAATTATTTTTATATTCATATTGACAACAATAATATTATTATGGTAGAATTATTTTACAAATAAATTACAAAAGGAGTATATAATATGAAAAGTAAAATTGAGCAATACAAAAATTATTTAATTAATCAAGCAAAATCAAATAATACAATATCATCATATGTGTCAGACTTAAATCACTTCTTTACATTACATGATGAGATTAGTAGGGATTCTATTATTAGATATAAGGAAGATATTAATGGCTTATCATCTTCCTCTATTAATAGAAAGTTATCAGCAATTAAATCGTTTAATGAATTTTTATTAATGTTAGGATTGATTGATAGTATAAAGATTATTAAAAGGGATTTTATCAAGATACAATCAGGTGGCAATCCAACAAATATAACAGAATTACAAGTATCTGATTTTTTAGATAAGGTTAGTAATAAGTATAGTTTGCATAGAGATAGAAATATTGCTATTGTTTTTCTGATTGCTCATACAGGAATTAGGAGAGAAGAAATTACAAATTTAAAAATAAGAAATTTAGATATAGAAAAAGGTGAATTGAAATTGATTGGTAAAGGTGATAAAGAAAGAACTGTATTATTAAATGATATTGCAATAAATGTTATTAAAGATTATTTAAAAATTAGAGAAAAATATAAATTTGCTAATAGTCAATATATATTTTTATCTGAAAGAAGTAAGAAATTAGATAAAAGTACAATTAATTATATATTTAATAGTTATGGTAATTGTAAGGTTGGAGTGCATTCACTTCGCCATAACTGGGCAACGTCTACACAAGAACAAGGTATATTAACATTGCCTGAATTACAAGATCAATTAGGGCACTCCTCTATTTCAACCAGTGGCAAATATACTCATGCAAGAAAAGAAAATATTAAGAAGAAAATTAATAATTTGAGGATTGGTTTGTAGATGTGAATTATATTTGTAGTTTTAGGTATATTTTATGAAGTATATTATTTATTAATATTTATTTTATTATTCTATTGACTTCTATGTTAGTATTTAGTATAATATGGACAGGAAAAGTATATGTTCCGCTTTCAGCGGTTTTTTGTCCATATTATTTTCCCCGTTTAAACGGGGAAAATAAATCTGTCCAAATATTTATTTTTTATTATTTTTTATTTATATAATAATAATATATAAATAAGTGTTGACATTTATTTTATTATTGTGTATAATGTAAACAAGTTAAAATATATTAATATTATTAAAGGAGGTGGAAAAGGTGCATTTAATTTCTGTATTAATTGTTTGTGGATTTTATTTTTTAGTATTTAAAAGATAATATTATTTTTATTGATTAAATAGTTAACAAAGTATTAATATAATTGTGTTTATAGTGTGTTTGTATGTACTACAATTTGTCTACATATATAAATACTTATTAGAAAACTTTGTAGCACATAAAAAATAAAATAAATCCATTAATAATAAGGAGTAGATGCTATTTTATGAAATTAAAAGTGGGAGAAATAGATACTAAAAAGTTATTAGATTATTTTGGTACAGACAAACAAATATTTAATTATAAAAGAGATAAAAAATTAAATAGTACAGCAAAAACAAGAATTTTAACTAAAGCAAGTAAATTTTGTGAAATAGAAGATGTAGGACAAGGTAAATTTATTATACATAAAGTTTCTAATATTGATATTGATAAAGATGGATTAATTTTACCATTATTTAAGGGTTTATCACAATACATAACTCCTATAATATTAACTAAATTATTAACTGAACAAGATGAAAATTATAAAATAACTTTATCTTTTATAAAATGGGCACAAAGGTTTGAGATAATTAATAGTAATTATTCATTTATTAGAATTAATCAAAAAAGAAGTGGTGAACATTTAAAATTGAATAGTGATATTATTTTTGATTATTTTGATAAAATGGATGATTGTATTAGGTACTATTTGGAAAAAGTATTAAAAATTTTAAGCAATTCAAGTGGATTAGATTTGATAGAATTTGATTCAGTTACTAAAGTTAGAAAATTAATTCGTAATGAAAGTATTAGTGGAATCAATATTAATTATGATTGTAATTCACCAGATGAAATTATCTCAGATGAAGACAGAAAATTTGTAATTGATTGTGAAAATAAAGCAAAAGAAGAAGCTGGAATCACTGATAATAGAGAAAAATTTTATGGATTAAAATCTGAAATATATAAAAAGAAATTAAGTGAATTACTTTTTAAAAGAAAAATTTTATTTACATATCAAGCATATAATATTTTTTGTAAAAATAAAATAGAAGTTCAAAAAGTTCTATCTAAATTTGATTATATAGTAGATTATAATGATGAAAAATTTATTGAAAATTTTAATAATATTTTTATTGATTATATTAAAGATAAAGCAAAAAGAGTTAATAAAAGAGAACAAGATAAATTAAATAAATTATTGGAAGATTGTAATGCAGACCCAAAAGAAATTAATTATATAAAAAAATTTAGATTAGCAGATACATATATAAATGATTTTAAATCATTATCTGAATTAACTGTACCTAAAGATATTAATAGAGATTTAACTAAAGAAATAATAATCACAGCAGCAGAAAAGAATCATATTAATGTTAATGATTTAAATAATAAACATTAATTAAATAAATTAAAAAGGAGATAAAATTAACACATGAAAAAAGCATTAAATAAATATGGGAAATTAGTAGATATTATAGAATCTATTAAAGAAGAAACATACATATGTCCAGTATGTAAAGAAGAATTAATAAGGAACTTTGGTATTAGTAGACAATATTTTTCTCATCCTAATGGTAGGGGTGATGAGTGCGAGTTGAAGTTAAAGTTAATGGTTAAAGATGGAGAGAAGGAATTTGATGAAAAAGAAATAGATATTCTTAATAGAGAATATTATAATAAGACATTTGATGATGTAAATATTGAATTGTCTGATTATATGTCTGAAGAAGGATATTATTTAACTCAAGAGCAGAAAGATATTATATTTGCTG
>Ga0209416_1001304_pt1 | contig 17926 bp, 18 predicted proteins | sample RifGroF1_FD_184001 | JGI IMG/M metagenome (GOLD analysis project Ga0209416, IMG submission 184001) | Groundwater microbial communities from Rifle, Colorado, USA - Groundwater F1 (SPAdes) (version 2) | ecosystem: Environmental > Aquatic > Deep subsurface > Groundwater | place: Rifle, Colorado...
GGACTAATGGCAATACTGGTGACTTCGCCAAGTTCTTTACATTATGTACGGGGAAGAAGTCTACTAAAGGTTTAAGCTCTGAGGAAGTAACTATGTTATTAGCAAAAGCTCTATTGGATGTAAACTTGGAAGAACTTCGTAGATTTCTGGAAGGAATAAAGTATGGCTGACAATGACCGTGTTGCTGTTGAAGTAGAAGTTAATCTAAGAATGGATAAGATACGGGAACAACTCAAAGCCATTAAAGAGCTAACAGGAAAGACATTTCAACAAATGGCTAAGGAAATGTCTTTTGGTGACTTTAAGTCTGGCGGTGAGGAATTTACAAAGGTACTTAAAGACCTTGTATCTGAGGAAAAGAAAGCAGAGGATGCAGCAAGACAAGCAGCCGAAGCCATGAAAAAGCCCGGAGAAGCCACCCCCGTAATTGAGAAACTTAAAACAGCTTTTGGTGGTCTTTGGGATGTTATTGGAAAAGTATCAGCTGCATTTTTAGCTATGCAGGTATTTAATTTCCTAAAGCAACAAATTTCAGAAGCCATAAAAATTGCAGAAGAATTCTCTCAATCAATGTACAGGCTTGAAGTTTCTATTCGTGCTATGCAGAGAGCAGGTAGTGAAGTAACTTTTGAAAGCACATGGCAAGGCATACAAAAGATGAGGAAGGAGTTTGGGGTATTTGCTACAAAAGATTTGGTGGCAGGCTACGCCCAAATGTATAATTTAACCAGAGAGCTTGGTTTAGCTGAGGAAGAAACACAAAACTTGATAGATGCTTCTGCTACTCTAGCTATTGTTACTGGTCAGAATGTTGCAGAAGCTCAGCGTATGATGGCTATGGCTTTATCCTCTGGGTACACAGAGGGGCTACAAAGACTTGGTATAGCCATTAGTAGATACTCTATAGCTCTAAAAGCAAATGAAATGGGGCTTGGCGAAAATTATATGGCTCTTTCAGAGCATGAGAGGGCTTTAGCTACCTATGCAATTATCATGGAACAAGTAGCTAGATATCAAGAAGATGCCACAGAATATACTAATACCTATGCTGGTTCTATTAAAGAATCAAAAACAATCCTTACAGATATAAAAACAGAGTTGGGAGAAAGACTATTACCTGTCTGGGCTAATTTTTTGAAGTTATTAGTATTTAGTATAGATGTTTGGACTAAACTAAGTGTAATTCTTACCCCCTTTATTCCGATTATTCAATCAATAGGCTCATTACTCACTTTAACCTTTAGTACACTTAAAGACCTATCGGCTTTTATTAGTGGGGATAAAACTTGGGAAGAATGGGGTGTTTCTGCTGAAAAGGCTTTGCAAAAGATAAAAACAGAGCTTGCCAATATATGGAAGTTTTGGAAAGATGGAACTCCCCAAACAACTCTTGGGGACACAGAGGTTGGGGATAAAGAATCATCTGTGGATGCTATTAGCTCAAACTTAGATGATGTAACTGGGGATATAGAAGGTATCTGGGAAGATCATTACAAGAAGTTAGAGGAATTAGCTTTAGACTACCAAGATGATCTTGAAAAGATAGAACGTGATGGGGCTAATCGCAGAGAAGAATTAGCTAGAGATTTAGCATACAGGTTGGAAGAACTAACCAGAAAGTACAATCAGAACGTTGCTAAAGCTGGGAGGGATTACCAGAATACCCTTGCTAAGATACATGACGATCAACAGAATAAACTTGCAGAGATAACCCAAAAGTATAGGGACAAAGAGCTAGATGAGGAAGCCAAGCATGTAGAAGCTCTTAGAAAACTACGTGAAAGACTTATATTTGATGTTGAAGAAGCTGCCAGAACTCGTGATGCAAGCTCAGCAAGAAAAGCCTTACGTGAATATCAATTAGAACGGGCACAGACTATTCGTGATTACGAGATAGGGAAAGAATCAAGAGCTAGGGATTACCAACGTGACATAGAGGAAGCTAGACGAGCAGAACAGCAAAAACGGGAAGATGCCCTTATTGCCTATCAACAACGTTTGGAAGATTTGAAGATTCAATATGAGTATGAACGTAATGAAGCCCAAATAAAGTACAAGCAGGACTTGGAAGAACTTCGTATCTCTATGGCTAACCAGAGAAAAGAACGAATGATCTCTTACCAAAAGCAACAACAGGATTTAATAAAAGCCTATAATGCTAGATTGCAAGCTATAGCCAAAGCTCTTGTTGCAGAGTATGGTTTAATTGTGGATGCTGGTAAAGCAGTTACAGAGGCTATGTATGCCATATATGGCCCAGGAAGTGCTATAGATCAAATATTAAAATATTTCCATGAACAGCTTGCTACAGTAGGAGATGTTACTGGGTCATCTGTTTTTAGTGGTGTAACTGCTGGGGGCTCTGCTCTTGGGGCAGCTAGTGGTGGAACATTTTATGCAAGCCAGCCTACTCTTATGGCTGTTGGTGAGGATGGTTTAGAAAAAGTTACGGTAGAGCCAATAGGGTACAGAGGGGCTACAGAGAATATGGTATTTGGTAATTCTGGGGCAGACTATTCTGGTATGTCTGGTGGTAAGGTTGGAGTTGATATCTTTCTTTCCCCAGACTTAGAGGGTAGAATTATACGTAAGTCTAATGATGTTATGAGTAATGAATTGGTAAAGATACTCAGAAGGAGAGGATAATGGCATACAAAATCGCTGGGGTTGAGCTATCTTTACAACCAAGTGCTGGTAGGTGGGTTGTTCCAGACCCAATAGGAGTTGGTATATCAGGCATGGCTAGGTATCCAGCTATAAAGCAATTTGAATTACTTTGGGACTACATGCCTATGGTTAACTATAATCAGCTTTATGCTTTTTATGAAAACCAAAGCCTTACTGGAACTTATGTGGTAGAATTACCTGATATAGAGGATAATGAGTGGGCTTTCAGGGAGTTTTCTGGGGTAGTTATAAACCACCCAACATCTGGAGAATACTTTCAAGAACACGTGTCAGATGTGAGCCTAGTAATACGAAACATAAGGACGTAGTATGATATTGACAGAAGCACAGAGATTAGTTCTAAAAACAAATTCTCCAGAATCTAAATTATACTTATCAATATATAAGCCCACTACTCTATTAGCTTGTAGGGTGAATATGGCTACCCCAGAACACGGAGCAGTAGCTATTACCTTCGATGGTGTTACAGCAGGGGCATATACTAATGTGTTTAAATGGGCTACCGTATTAGTTGGAACAAGTGCAGGAAAAGATGATATAGGAACTATTTGGGCTAGAAGCTGTACTTCAACTGTTCTTACTGTTGGAATGAACAGTATCCATTGGGCTAATGATTATTATATAACTGTACTTAATTTTGTAGATGTTTGGAATAGACCTTTTTCTCTATCATTAGAAGATGATGAGATAGTGTATGCTATAGATGGGGATACAGCTTTTACTTCTGAGGATATAGAACTTGGAACATTTATAAAAATGGGGGGTAACTATGCAGGATTTGTTGGGGATCAAGTAAATTGGAACGCTTCTGGGTCTGTAAATGTTGCAGATAATACTGTAGATTATGTGTGGGAATTTGAGGGTGGGGATGTTTCTACACATAGTGGTTCTGTTGTTGGTAATGTAACCTATAATACTGCTGGACATTACAAAACAAAACTAACTGCTACTTCAAGTAATGGTCATGTAAATATAAGTTATAGGTATGTTTCCATTTATGATAGGCTTGGGGCTAATGCTCCTTATGAATTTGTTGGGTCAGAAAACTTCTCTGGCTCAAGAGAAGAAGGTGGGTGGGTAGTAGACTCTTGGATAGGGGAAGATGAAGTACCTAGTATTATAAGAAACACCCCAGCCATTGTGTTTGCTAGGCATAATTTTGGTGGAACAGAGTCTGATTTATTCAAGATAATGTTTTCTGGGTATGTAATTGAAAAGGGTATACGTTATAACCACTTATCAAAGATGGTAGAATGTTTGCTTGGGTCAGGGTCTGAGGTAATGAAATTACGCCCTATGACCGCTGTATCTGTTGATAGTGCAAATACAGCAGTAGCATGGACTCAAGTAACAGAAATGACAGTAAAGAAATTCTTGTACTATTATTTAAATTATTATTCTACAGCATTAGCTTGTTTTGATGTTGTGGTGGATACTGGGTTTGATACATATACTAAATACTATGAAACAAGTAATTCTAGGCTATTTGAAAATATAATTGATATTGTTAATAAAGCTAGAGAAGGTAATGCTGTTTTTAGCCGATCTGGAATTATGTATGTTGAAAGAGAGCCAAAGGTAGTAGAGGACTTCTCATCTACTGTGGATGAAACCTTTGGACTAGAGGATTCAGACTATTTAGAAGAAGTTTATATAGAAGAATCCCTAGAAAAAAGACATGGGTCTTTGCAGATAGGTGGATTTTCTTTTAGTGGGTTAGAGGCTGATGACACAACACCTCTTTTATCCCAAGCCCCAGATGCTGATTATATATTTTATTCAGGGGACTTTTCAGACAAACAGGGATATGCGGTTGATGACCAAAGTGAATTGAATCAAATGGCTGGGTCTATATATGCAAATGACAATGCTAAATATAAAAATGTAGAAGTAACCTTGTTTCCTTTGTATTTAAACTTTGATATTGCCCCACTAGAAAGTATTCCAGTGAGTGTATCATCATCTAAAAATAATGCAGGAATTTCTTGGGCAAGTAAAAAGTTTTATTGCAGAGAAATGAGTCTTGATCTTTATAATGAGATACTAAGTTTGGTAGTTAAACTAATACTACATGAGATTGTTTCTTCTACATATATATTTGATGGGGAAACGATTGAAATACCAGAACCGATGATTCCAGCCGAGCCGGGTATTGAAATTCCAGATTTTGAAGATTATGACTGGCCTGATCTGACTCCGGGTGATTGGGATTTTAACCCACCATACTTACCGCCAGAGCCAGTTGATCCGGGGGATGAAACAACATGCCCAACAGATGCACCAGCTAATGGCCCGTTTACAACCAGTTATGGAGGATACGTTAAACTGGCGTCAGATCAAACCTATAAAGTAGAGTTTGCTTATAACGTAGTATTGAGAAGTTCATCACATGATAATAAAACTTATTATGAAATTCATGGAAGCTTTTTAGAGTGGGATGCTGTTGCTGGTGGATGGGTATTATCTGCTGATGATGATTTTTATACCGTCAAAGCATATAACAGTGCTGGAGAATTGGTAGCCCCAGGGGTTAAAGACGCTGTAACATCTAATGTGTTAAGAACAGGAACGTTTGATAATACTGACAGTACTCAAATTTCAAAGATTGCAATTGAAATAACTGGTGGTGGGCAATCTCTTGAACCGACAGATGTAACTATTGGGGGTGGTGAGGATACAAACGAAGTGGAATGGGGAGCATACGGTTCAGGTATCTGGATATTTGGAAAATCAACCAGCCAGTATGACAGAACTAGAAATTTTCTTTCTCAAATCACAGTTACATTACCAACGCACAAAACACAATCTATAAATTACCGTGTAGCTGGAAACGTAAATCATACAGTAATTTCTGGCACTGTATATGCTTTCAATGCTATATCTGCTTCTATTAGGGATGTGACAGTTTTCAGTGATACTACTGAATATCCCATAATCAGGTATGATTTTGATGAATCAGGTGTCGATGATGAGTGCCCTACTTGTAATGCAGCTTATTTTTTATGCAGCGTTCAAGGGCAAGTGCACGCCTCTCTACCATCTAACTATATTAATGAGATTAATCACTGGTGGTGGATAACATTCAAAGCAACAAAGATGATAGATTTCACACAATTTAAGTTATATAACGTGTGTCCAGCAGGTACAGCATGAGCAAACTACGCAGAACATTTTCGGAGAAGTTTAATAAGAAAGCAGATAGTCCAAGAATATTTTCTGGATTGTTGGGAGATGGTTATGGTACAGTCGATGCTGGAAATGGAAAGGCTTACGTTAGAATTTCCAACACGGTAAATACGGCTGTTTGTAGCAGTGTTCCTTATGTGAATAACTTACCTGTTTGGGTTGGCTACACAACAGAATTTCCTACAATATTACGGGTATTGGGGCAACAATCGAGTGCATCATCAGAGTTTATAGATGGTGTAGGAAAACATGCTAAACAGCACGAGTGGATGGGGTCAGGGGTTTTAGGTGGAACAGATGTAGTAAACGTTCACCTGCAACAATTCTTACCTTTGATGGTTATTCCTTATTCTGGATTACAGATAATGGTATATCCGGGAATTGCATGGATTGATGGTACATACAAATTAATTGCCGATGTAAATACTTATAATAAACCTGTACCACAAATTATTGACTTAACTTTTTATAATGTTTCTGCGGCTGGAAAGGAAAAATATATTCTAGTCGGTTTAGACACAAGTGGAGAGATTGAAATTATTTCTGGCTCGGAAGTCGATCAACTTACATTAGCCCTAACTGATATTCCAGCCGCAAGTGCAACAATGGTTTATAAATTGGCTGCCATAAGGCGTTATAGTTCACAGGCAGAAATAGTAGTGAATCGAGATACCGTTGATATTGTAGATTTGCGATTCCCTATGTGGAAATCTGTTGATCTGGATGATGTTGTTAGTACTCTGGATTGGGATAGTATTGATTTTACTAATTCTGATCTAGCTGATTTAACTACAAAATCTCATACTAGCCTTTCAGATATAGGCACAATAACCCATGCTAATTTAGAACTAGCGATTGGTGGAAAAGCCGAAACTGTTCATACTCATGTGGAAGCTGATATCACTGATCTTGACCATGACGCTGCAAAGATTGCTGGAATAACAGTTAATCTTACTGGAATAACCGATGGTCAGGTGATTAAGTACGATGTGGGAACAACCAGCCTAATTGCAGGGGACAATGAAGGTGGTGGCGGTGGTAGCCTTCCGGGAGTTGAAATAGATTTAGGTAGTTTTGCAACTGATACATCAGATATGGACGGAGGGAGTTTTATATAATGGCACTCAAAATTAGACGAGGTTTAGAAGCAGACAGATCAGGTATTACACCAGCAGAGGGTGAGCTTATTTACACCACGGATGAGAAGAAACTATATATTGGAGATGGGTCTACCGCTGGAGGAAATGCTGTGGATACGGTAGGTGCTGTTTCTGTTTCCGATCTTACAGACGTTGATCTTGCCGGTATAGCTGATAATGATATTTTAGTTTATAATAGTGCTTCTGGAACATGGTTTCCAGAGTCTCTTGCCCCAGAGTTTTCTTTAAATACTAAAGAGGAGGATGGTAGTCCTGATATCTCTGGAGTAAATACTCTTGTATTTCCGAATGGTTATCTTACAGATAATGGTGGAGGAAGTGTTTCAATAGCTTATCCTGCCCCATACTCTCTAACAGTTGAAGAAGTAGATGGAACTCCCTCTGTTAGTGGGGTAAATAAGATAGTTGTTACTAATGGTAGTTTAACAGACAATAGCACTGGCACAATTATATTAGATTTTGGTAGTGGTGGGAGTGGGGATGTAGCAACAGATACTATTTGGGACACTAAGGGCGATCTTGCAGTAGCAACAGGGGCAGATACAGCGTCAAAACTGGCAGTAGGTACGAATGGGCAGGTTCTTACTGCTGATAGTGCACAAGCCACCGGAATAAAATGGGCTACACCTTCTAGTGGATCAGACTCACCAGCATTAAATGTTTATCTAAACGAAAATTTTAAATAGGAGATTATTATGGCTGCAAATACAAGTCCAATTTTTACACTAACTCCCGTTATTGGGATGGCTGCAATTTCAACTGCCAACACGAATCGAGATGGAACAGGAACAATAGTCACAGTTCTGGCAGGTGGTACAGATGGAACACGAATCCACCGAATAACCATCAAAGCGATTGTTACTACAACTGCCGGAATGATTAGATTGTATATTGATAATGGAACAAGTATCATATTATGGAGAGAAATCTTAGTTACCGCAATTACAGCATCGGGAACTGTGGCTGCTTTTGAGGAAGAAATTCTCTTGGACGGGGAAGAAGCTTTGATACTGCCAGCTACATACGAATTACAGGCATCTACTAATAATGCAGAAGCCTTCAATGTGATTGCAGAAGGTGGAAACTACTAATGGCAGGCAATCGTGGTTTTCGTGGGTTCTCATTCATAAAACCTTCTTCCGCAGTTGTAAAAGCCAGTGGTGGAGATGTAAGCAAAATTGATGATTACACAATCCACACTTTCAGGGCAAGCGGAACATTTAAGGTTAAATCACCCGGATATGTAGAATTTCTTATTATTGCTGGCGGTGGTGGTGGTGGTCATGGAAGAGCCGGGGGTGGTGGTGGTGGCGGTTTTATTCAAAATATGGGATACCTTGAAAAAGGGGAATATTCTGTTGTTGTTGGTGCTGGGGGTGCTGGTGCTACTGCTGTTGGATCAAGTGGTGTTACCGGAAGTGACTCATCGTTTAACGGAAACACGGCAAAGGGAGGGGGCGGTGGTGCTTCAGAAAACACACTAACAGGCTCAATTGGTGGATCAGGTGGTGGTGGTACAGCTGCCGCAAATCTTGGTGGTATTGCATCTGGATTGCAAGGATACCGAGGGGGTAAAGGGGGTACAACTACCGGATATCAAGCTGGTGGTGGTGGCGGTGGTGGTGAGAGAGGCGTGGATGCCACTACTGGTGTAGGTGGAGATGGGGGTGATGGCTATCAATCCAGTATTTCAGGAGTAGCCACCTATTATGGTGGTGGCGGTGGTGGTGGTGCTAACAGTACACCTGCTGGGGCTGGTGGATTAGGTGGTGGTGGAGCTGGAAAATATACTGCTGGGGCTGCTGGCGATAATGGTACTGTTAATACAGGTGGCGGCGGTGGTGGTGGAGCAGGTACAGCAACCCGTGGAAATGGTGGCACTGGGGGCTCAGGAATTGTGATAATCAGGTATTAGATGAAACCTATCACCCGTATTTTCCTACTGACTCAAATTCTCGATCTTACATTGACTTATTATGCAATCAAGAGTGTGATTGCCTTTGAAGTAAATCCACTAGGATTAACAATTGAGCTAGTCTTGTTGAAGGCTATGGTGATTGGATTAGTGGCTTATGTATTAGAAAAAACAAACTTACCAAAGCTGGTGTGGATTGTTCCAATCATTACCACCCTAGTGGTTGTGTGGAATGGTATAATAATAGTATCGGAGTTATTGTGACATATCCGACTTATTTACCTTTAGTTCAGAAAGAAAGGACTACTATGGCACGAAATAGATTACCGAGAGGAAAAGGCTGGTACATTTGGATACTGAAAGATACAGTAAATGGTGATCCCAAAGCACTTGCTTATAATGCAAAGCAAGCTGGGGTTGGGCATTTAGTATTTCATATTCACAATGGATACCAAAGTGAATTACAGGTTTCTGGGGGTATGGATTTAACTAACCATATTCGTGAAGCAGAGGCTTTAGGGATTGAGTGTTGGGGCTGGGGTGCTGTGTATAAGAGTACGTGGTCACAGGGAGCAGATAGAGTTATTGAAGCCTTTAAAAAGTATCCAACTTTAGTGGGGTACTTACTAGATGCTGAAGCTCCTATCAAGGGTGCTCCTGCTGAAGCTACTGCTCTGATGAAGAAATTACGTACCTATCTACCCAATATACCAATAGGATTATCTTCATATAGATATCCCAGATACCACCCAGATTTGCCTTGGAAAGAATTTAGGTCACAATGTGACTTTGATATCCCACAGGTTTATTGGGAACAGTGCTTTGGGGACACTTGTGGTTCAGTTCAGCTAAGAGGTTCATACACAGAGTTTCAGGGTATGCTGCCAAAACTTCCATACTGTGCTACAGCCCCAGCATACAAAGTTAACAGTTGGTTTGTATCTTCAACACAAATACAGGGATTTTTTGCAGAAGCAAAAACCTTGGGAATTACAGCAGTTAATTTTTGGGTATGGTATCACACAGAATTGAATTTACCAGTATTGTTTAAGTATATTCAAGCCTACCCGTATGGGGATGTAGTAATTCCACCCCCACCAGACCCTCTTACCTTAGAGGAAAAAGTTGATAAACTCTGGGAAATTCACCCAGAAATACACTAGAAAGGAGATGAAATGTTATCTACAATTTTAATTGTGCTTGCAGCAATATGTTTTGGTCTTGACTTTTTACGTATTGCCCATCCAAGAGTTAGTTGGACGCCGGGGGGCTTCATGTTTTTGACAATAGCCCTGTTTTTATTATAACTATCTTATAAGGAGAAATAAAAGATGATTCCATCAGTAACCTTTAGTTCAGACCTGCTTATTATGATTGCAGGTGTTGTATTGTCCGCTGGATTTACATACGTTCCAAAACTTAATGTTTGGTTTGCGGAAAAGAGTAATGAGGTAAAGCAGCTTACCATGTTAGTTTTACTTTTTGCTATTACAGCAATAGTATTTGCTTTGGGTTGTTTTAACTTGATTCAGATTGAGAAGTTTGTTTGTGATAGAAACACAGCAGTTTACTTTGTTTATACTTTCATTCTTGCAGCTATCAGTAACCAATCAGCAGATAGAATTCTTCCTAAACCGATTGCAGTACGCCAAGCCCGTGATATTGTTCAGGGTGATGAGCTTTATAAGGGAATGAATTAGGATATTCAAAACTTGTAGTATAATATTCCCACGACAGTAAAACATGTAAGTGGTAGGAGTTCCTACCACTTACTAATACAAAGAGGAGATTATGAATAATTACGAATTACTATGTGAGTTTGAAAGGCGAAAGAAATTAAATAAAGAACTAACGATAGGGCAATTTGCAAAAGAACATAAGATGAATAGAAATACAATGAAGTCAAAGTTATACAGGGGGATGAAAGCTTCAAAGGCATTTACAGCAACTAACACTAATCAACCCCACATTCTAAAAGAGGAAATGGTAATAGAGGAGGATAAGAATACTAAAACAATTACTTATAAAGCCCCCCTGGAATCTGCTAGAATAACTACCCTAAAAGAGCTATTGAAATATGCTGAGGTAGATACAGATGTTTGGGAAGTAAAAGATTGGTCGCCTAACTCTTGGACAGTAACAGCAGTAATAAATGGGCAATTCAAAACTGCTACAAACTTTCAGGTGAAAGCCCGTCTAATACGAAAAATACCCATTTCTATAAGCCCAGTAATTCAACCAGTAGTAATTGACATAAAACCCCTAGAACTGCCTAGAAAGCACTCTAAAAGTGCCTTAAACGTGTCTGTAGCTCTGTTTGATTTACACATAGGCTTTTCATTTGATAAGAAAGGAAATCTAGTTCCTTATCAGGATAGAAATGCTATTGCAAATGCTTTAGCTGTATGTGAACATCTGGATGAAAACTTTGGTATAAAAGAAATTATCTTGGCTGGGGATGCTTTGGATTTAGCAGAGTGGTCTACTAAGTTTGTTACTCGCCCAGAGTTCTATGGGACTACCCAACCTGCTTTGAAAGAAATGGCTTGGTTGCTCTCATATATGAAAAGGAAGTTCCCACGTACCAAGATAATTTTTATGGATGGAAACCATGAGAAACGAGTAGAGGATTCCATTATAGAACATTTGGGCTGGGCATACAGGCTTACCCCCGGTGATTTGGAAGATACTAATACAGAAGTATTCACTATTCAAAACCTACTTGGGCTAGATCGTATGGGAATAGAGTATAGAGGTAACTATCCAAATAACGATGTTTGGCTTAATGATTATCTGAAAATCAGTCATGGCTCTATTGCCAGAAATGCCAGCACAGCTACAGCTAAAGCAGTTCTTGGACAGGATAGAGTATCAGTAGTTTATGGGCATATCCATAGAGAGGAAGTAGCCACAGAAATAGAATCTAGGAGAGAAGAAAGAAAAGTAATACGTGCAGTATGTCCGGGGTGTCTATGTCATGTAGATGGTAGGATACCCCCAGTAGGTAGGCAAACAAGATGGACTAATGGATTTGCTGTGCTTTGGTATGATGATAAATCTGAGTTCATTGATACTGTGCCAATTGTAGATAATCAGGCTGTCTATCATGGAAAATCCTTTAAAGCAGACAGCTATTATAAAGAAATGATTAAGGAGATTTCGCTGTGAAAACAATAGTTACTGGTGCAAGCGGTATGGATGGGTCATATCTTATTGAAGATTTACTAGCTAGAGGGGACGAAGTTTGGGGGATAGTGCGTAGAAACTCTACAAACAATCTTGGGAACATTCAGCCTTGGGTTTTAGGTAACAGATATTTTCATTTAGTAGAGGGGGATATAACAGATATATCTTTCCTTGAGTCCTTATTTGCTAAAGTTATGCCAGAGCAGATTTATAATCTAGCTGCCCAAAGTCATGTAGGAACATCATTTGAATTGCCTATCTATACGATGAATGTTACTGGACTTGGGGCTATGAATATAATGCACACTATGAAAAGTGTATGCCCAGAAGCAAAGCTATTGCAAGCTAGCAGTTCAGAGATGTATGGTAACGCCAAAGAGAAAGACTTTCCCCTTAATGAAACTACCCCTTTACGACCTGTTAGTCCTTATGCGGTAGCTAAGACAGCTGCCCACCACATGGCTAGTATTATGAGAAAGCGTGGGCTATGGGTATCAACAAGCATTTGTTTCAACCATGAAAGTCCAAGGCGTGGGGAGAAGTTTCTTACAGCAAAAGTTATCAAGGCAGCCAGCAAGAAACAACCCGTTAAATTGGGCAATCTTGATGCTATACGTGATTGGGGATATGCTATTGAATATGTAGAGGGTATGCAGAAGATTTTAGACCACACAGAGCCCGATGATTTTGTGTTGGCTACTGGTGAGGGATTCTCTGTAAAAGATTTTGTAGATCAGACATATAAAGCTATGGGGCTAAACTCAGATGATTATGTAGAGTACAATGTTCCAGAGTTTGTAAGACCAGTTGAGTTGAATAAATTAGTTGGTAATCCAATGAAAGCTAAAAGATTATTAGGGTGGGAAGCTCAGATAGAGTTTTATACATTGATAGATATAATGCTGGACTACGCAATACTATTTGAATAATAAACAAAGAACCCCCTAGTAAGGGGGTTCTGTTATTTTTAGATAGTGGGCTATGCACATGGCATCAGCCATACCATCATGTGGAATTCGTTTACCTCTGGGGGTAAGATTTACATTGGGGTAAGTTTTTTCTACAAAGCTGATTGCACCAGCCTTATCATGGCTACCCTCTAGGACTTCATTCTTCCATTTTCTGGGGCTTACTGTGCTGATCTTTCTGGTAAAGCAGTAACCAACTCCAACTAAAGCCCCAAAGGTGTACCCGAAGTTGAACATAGAAGTTACCCCTTGATTGGGCATAGCAGTAACATGTTCTACACCAATTACAATCTGTTCCATTCCATTACACTTATCAATAATATTCCGTAGCATAACTACATACTGTTCAATGTTTAGTTTATGACGGGTTTTATTTCCAACCCTGTAATCCATTATAGGTAGAACAAAAGCATCATAATTACCCATACCCTCATAGATTACAGCTATTCCACCTTTTATTCCCGGATCAATCCCTATGAACATAGTTCTTCCTTTCTTTTTTCTAGTGCTTCAATAAAGGGAATAAACACATCATTATCCCCAGCCAATGCAGAATCTATGAGTTTACTCATATATCCATAACTCACCCCATCCATAGATATTGTTCTACTTCTGGTAGCCAGTTCTTGCAAGATACAATCATACACAGCAGTAAGACCTTTGTGGAATCCAAGTTGAGGAATATAAACCAAATAGAAATCCTGATAGCGTAAACCTGTTCTATTTTTCTCTGTGAGTCCTTTTACAACTACCCCTTTATCTTCAAACTTCTCTTTTTGTGTTAGATATATGTTTACTAAAGACATATAATCTTTTGTTTTTCCACCAGCAGTTGATTTCCCAGCAAAAGCACTAAGGCTATCATGTACATGGGTTATGAGGAAAACCACTGGGGGTTCTTTTCTAAATCTCATAGCATAGATAATCTTGCGAGAAAACTCTGACATTAGTTTGGCTCGTCTACCCATGTTTGCACTTCCAGCTTCACCCTCACGCTCTGATATTGGGCTTATTGCCCCGACACTATCTACTATTAAAGCTGTAGTTTCTTCTTTCTTTATGTTTTCATAAGCAAGATCAATGGTCTTTTCATCAGTATCTTCCGAAGCGAAAGTAATATTCCCCTCATACCCAGCTAAATCTGTGATGTGCAATATGCGATCTGGGTCTTGAATTTCTAAGTCCATAATATTTATATTGCCCTTTTTGTTTCTCATAGATGCTAAAGTCCAACAAAGGGTTGATTTTCCTATACTTGGATTCCCATAGACAATATACAGAGTTGCTGGAATACCCCAGCCCTTTTCTTTTTGCTCTAAATTACTCATGGCTAAATCCATACCAAAAAACCCAGACGAAAATCTTTGTATTCTTGGATAGTTCCCTAAAGATATATTAGGCATATTTATCTCCTTATGATATTTGAATTTTCTACTATTCTACTGATAGCTGCCTGTACGTTTATATCATCAATATCAATATTAAGATAACCAATATAAATAGGCACACTATCTTCCCCAAACAAAACTGTAAGTTCACCATCAGAATCCAGCATGATTACCATAGAATGTTTTCTGGGGGGTACTCCCTTTATCTTGCGTATCTCTTTCCTTACAGAGTTATCATCAGGACACCAAGCTAATGTTTCCCAATTCTCATCTGTGATCTCATGCCCCTGCTCTACAGCTTTGGCTATGGGTACTAATGATTTCATTGTCAGTGAAAACAATTGCTCTCTTAAATGTTCTGGTACAAGGTTTTGGTTATACAATCTCCCGATTGCAATATAACGATCTATAGTTGTTTTACTATAGCCAAGATGTTCAAAAGCAAACTCAATAAAATCCTCACCTAGTTCCCACTGTTTCCAATCCTTATCCATCCAGTATAATACATTCGCTAGAACTATACTGCTGATCCTACTGACGTTGTAGATATTATTAAGAAATCTAACTATTCCATCCTTGTCCTTGTTGGTAAGCATATCCTCATATTGGTGTTTCATGCCAAACAAGAACTCTATAGTATCGTTTGTTATTGGAAGTCCCTGATCTAAACTACTGGTAATATCCATATTATTCCTTTCTAATCTCTTTTACAAAGTTATCTAAAGCTAAACAAAACTCTCCTGATGAATTTGTGCTGACATAGGATAAACTTTGAATTCCCATTACCATGTCAGCAGATAAATATTTACTTTTCAATGGGATACCACTACAGGTTATATCACCATATCCAAGAAAGAATTTTGTAACTTCTGAGCCAACACATAGAACATATTTTTTAGTCTTAGCTTCTTGCAATAACTTTTCCATCCAGTTATCACAACAATCTTTCCACCTAAGCCTTGCCACTTTTGTTTGAGTAGAAGGTTTTTCATGGGGATACAAACTCACCAATCTCATTGAGTAAAGGTCTAGTCCTCTTTTGCTTAGTTCCTGATATAAAGGTCTATTCCATTCACCCTGTAGTATTTTACCAGATTGATAATCACTCTTATCTGAAAAGTCTGTGATAACCATTTTATCTGTTTTTCTAAGCCCCCCAAAATCTAAAATGGGTAGTCCACAAACTGGACATTCTTTGGAGTCAGTGCGGACAATAGCCATTATTCTTCCTCCATTTTACACGCCCAGTTATCCCCCCACTTTGATTCAACTTCAAACTTAATTCCTGTATAAATCCTTTCTGCACAATCAATCATTATCTTCTCCACCATTTCTTTGTGTTCATCAAATATTTCATTTGGCACATTGAAGTCTATCTCATCGTGTACCACCCCAAAACAATACCACTTCCCCCATCTATTATAAGACTCTTTGCGAATTTCAGATAGGGCTAGCTTGGTAATGTCTGCTGCCCCACCCTGAATTGGGGAGTTGAGGGCATTGTTTCCAGACTGCCAGTTATGTGGATTTAGATAAGCTCTCCTACCCATTTTGGTGGTAACATACCCAACACTTTTTACAAATGATCTTTGTCTATAAGCCCACGTTTTTACACCGGGAAACTTGGAGAAGTATTGATTTAAAAGTTCCTGAGCTTCTTCTCTGGAAACATCTGGCTCACCATCTTCTTTTTTATCATTCAAATCCCGTTGCAGTCCAACAGCAGTAAGACCATATTGGATACCAAGATTACAACCTTTAGCTGCTTTGTATCTTTTATCTTTCTTGGACAGATTAGGATCATTAAACAACTCTCTACCCACAGATACGTGAATACTTTCACCTGTGATCTGAGTCATTTTGATAAGTAGTGGGTCTTGACTTTCATAAGCTGTAATTCTAGGCTCTTGTGCAGAGTAGTCAGTAACCAATATTTTACAATCTGGGGAAGCTATCACACAGGCTCTGTACTTTTCCTCAGCAGGGATGTTCTGCAAGTTGAATTTTGAAGAACTCATACGTCCTGTCATAGCTTCTGATACATTAAATCCGGGACGAGATGTACCATCAGGATCAAAGAACTTCTTATTCCATGATTTCCCGTAGGTAGAAGCCCGTTTAGAGCAGTATCTATACTCTAAGACCCTTTCTATAAAATTATCTTTCTGCTTTCGTTTTAATAGCCTGTGAAGGACTTTCTCACCAGACCCATCAACACTGAATCCTCTTGCAGTAAGTATCTTTTGTACCTGCATGGTAGAGCCAATGTTTATGCCCCACCGTTGTTCTGCTTCTATCTTTATCTCTAGGGCTTTTTGCTCGTTCTCATCTGCTATTTTATTCCATGTTTCAATATCTATGTAAGTAGGTAACAAATCTACCAAAGCATACAGGGCTGGCTGGTCTACTACTTTCCATACTTTCAAAGCATCACGCCTTTCTGAAAGTAGTTCCTTTTGTTTCATAAATACCCTGTAAGTATCAAAGGCATCTAAGGCAGAGTATTCCAACATTTCCTTGGTCATAGTTGATTTGGTAGCAAATTCCTCTCTGGTTTCTTTCTCTCGAATATCCCCAAAGTATCTCCTAACCAAGTCTGCTAAGCCAAAGCTATCATAGTAGCCTGAGAATAATAACTTTTCCAGTAAGTGGGTATCATACATATTACCTTTATCTGGGTAGTTACACCATCTACGAAGATGAATAACATCAAAGTAAGCATTATGGAAAACATGGATAGCATCTATAATCAAATCCATAGCCCCCTGAACACCACTTTCCTGATCTACCACATAAATATTTTCACCATCAAAGGTGTATTGCATAGAGGCAAACTTACCCTCATTATTCCAATGAAGTCTATCTGAATTCATTCCGTATAATTCGGTGTCTATTGCAACAATATCTTTTTTAGTCAGGGGTAGGTGGGATTCATTGAGATGAATTTTCATTCTGTTCTTCTTTCATTGTTATCAACTCAAATAAGAAGTCTACCAAATCCTCAATAATATAACTGTACTCTGGGCTCATTCTGATATTTAAATCATTCAAGATTTTAATAATCAGCTTTGTAAATTCCCTACGTATCTTTTCTTTCAATTCCAATTTTCGTCTATTCATTTCATTCTCCTATCTAATCAACATTCTCCAATTTTCTAATGGTGCTCTAGGATGCCATCCCCTCTCCCCTTCAAATTTTATTCTAATAGCTCCGGGTTGATTATTGTGCAGTCTAAAGCCACCTCTGTATTTCCAAGCTACAATATATGAATATCCTTCTTCTTCTGGTAAATTTTCTGCTTTCTTGTTGTAAAAAGATGTCCAAGGATTATATAACATAAGTATACCCCAACTAACTGCTTCTGCCATAGAAGTATATCTAAGATGATTTGGTCTAGGAGTTCCACCATCATAGCTTCTAGAAAGCTGTGATAG
>Ga0209416_1001324_pt1 | contig 17669 bp, 20 predicted proteins | sample RifGroF1_FD_184001 | JGI IMG/M metagenome (GOLD analysis project Ga0209416, IMG submission 184001) | Groundwater microbial communities from Rifle, Colorado, USA - Groundwater F1 (SPAdes) (version 2) | ecosystem: Environmental > Aquatic > Deep subsurface > Groundwater | place: Rifle, Colorado...
CACTCAACAAGAGGGTCCGTAAAAGCCTTAAGATGTCCCGACTTCTCCCAGACTTTTGGATTCATTATTATCGCAGCATCAATTCCCACTACATTTTCCTGCTCTGAGACCATATATTTCCACCATTCTTTTTTGATGTTGTTTTTCATTTCCACTCCGGCAGGGCCATAATCCCAAAAACCCTGATATCCGCCATAAATTTCACTGCCCTGGAAGATAAAACCGCGGCGTTTTGCTAATGAAGTAATTTTTTCCATTACGCCGAGTGATACGTTTTGTTTATCAATGTCCATATACCAAGAATTGTACTATTTAACGGTTCAAAAGCCAAACAGAAAAATTTAAAACTGAGGCAAAACTTACCCAAACCAAATACGGATAAAGGAGCCTGCTTGCTTTTTTATCTATCTCCGCAAACGCAATAATGGTTTTTCTTATAAAAAACCACATAAGGATTATCACCATAAACGCAAATAGTGGGTTTTTAAGACCGAAAAAAATGGGAGACCAAATTCCGTTTAAAAACAGTTGAATTCCAAAAAACTTAAGTGCAAGACGGACCTTCTTATCTTTAATCCCTTTTTTCCAAACCATAAAAAGACTTACACCCATCAATATATAAAGAATTGTCCAGACCGGACCGAAAAGCCAACCGGGAGGACTAAAAATTGGTTTGACTAAACCTGCATACCATGTGGGGATCGCGGGATATGTGATTAAGGATCCTATCATTCCCACTAAGAGACAGATTAAAATCGAAGCGGATAATTTCAAGGTTTTACTCATACAATTTACAATAGCATATAGATATAATGATGAGCAAGATATGCTAATGAGAGATAATTCTAAATTAACCAAAAAGAATATTTTTATAGGAATTGCCCTTTTTCTGGTCTTTGCCGCTGGATTTGCGGTTACATATTTTAGTTTTAAATTCTCAAAAATTTTTGAGAAACATGAGGTTTCTTCTGCACCTTCAAATGTGTATATCAATGTTTCCCCGGAACCCGTAGATTCAAAGGAAGGAGTTTTCAACGTACTGCTTTTGGGCTACGGAGGAAGCGGCCATTCGGGCGGAGGGCTTACCGATAGTATTATAGTTCTGCATATAGATACCAACTCCAAAAAATACACTCTGATTTCGATACCCAGAGATCTTTGGATAAACGGCAACCGTAAAATAAACGCCGAAGCTTCGGTCAACGGTTACCCAAGCACAAGTGCCGCTGTCAAAAGTGTGACCGGCCTTCCGGTTGATAATTATGTTGCGGTGAATTTTTCAAATTATTCAAAAATGATTGATAATCTTGGGGGGGTTGATGTTCAGGTACCGACTGCTTTTACCGATTCGTTTTATCCTGTTCCCGGATTGGAAAATGAAACTTGTGGTTTCACCGGAGATGAGATTAACGGATTTAAAGCCAAATATTCAGGGTTTGAACTGGAAAAACAATTTACCTGTCGTTATGAAACGATAAGTTACAAAGTTGGTCCCGCCACTCTCGACGGAACCGCGGCTTTAAAATTCGTCCGTTCCCGTCACGCCGACAGTGACTTTGCCAGGAGTGCCAGACAATTCGCTGTTCTTGCCGGAGTAAAAAATAAACTGCTAAGTTTAAAATCTTTAAATAAACTTGACTCAACTATCGGCACGCTTTCGGAAATGGTTAAAACAGATCTTACTCTTGGTAAAATCAAAACTTTAATCGAAATATTCGGAGACACATCGGCTTATACCGGTACCGAAATCCACCTGACTACTGAAAACTTACTTAATGAGGGTAAGTCTGCGGAGGGAGCATATATTCTTTATCCTAAAGCCGGAAACCTAAATTTTACGGAGATTAAAAACTTCATTTCCCAAAATATTTAATCGTTAAGAACGTAAATATCTTGGCGTGTGTCGCTTACTCCAACAAACTCTCCCTCACCTTTAAGAATACGTTCGTAAGGTCGGCAGGCATAGCAACCGCCCTTGGGACACTTAAAATGATTAATTTTTCTGGCAAGCTGGATTCTTTTTGCAACTTTATACACTTTGTCGTAAGACTCCTTAATGTCGGGCAATTTCTTATCAACGATCCCGTCATCCCTATCCAAATACCAGTAGGAGGCGCCGCTTATATCTTTTGATTGCTTATTTGTAGCTATCAAAATATAAATTGGTAGCTGTAGACTATCTTCCTTTTCTTCGTTCTTGCCTGTTTTAAAGTCAATAATACGAACCGAGTCGTCTTTTTCAACATATTGCAACCAGTCGATCTTTCCGCTTAATATAATTCCCTCCTCGGCATTTAACCAATAGTGGGGAAGGTTCATTTTTGATTTAATTTTTATAGCTTTTTCCAAAATAGGGCCCGGGTTTTCCTGTAAGTTTATAAGCATTTGCACCGCACGTCCGCGGTACTCCCCTTCTTCTTCAAAGTTTTTGAATCCCCCTTTTTTTCCGGTGATTTTAAGCCAGACCGGATCAAGTTTTTTAACAAGTGAAATTTTCAATCTTTCCTCGACCGGAAGAATTGCCAAGGATTCAAGAACCTCATGCACCGCCTGTCCCAAGGCCAATGGCGGAGTAATAACGGTCATTTTATGCCCGGTTTTGGGGTTTTTGTAAACATATTTAAGGTAGTAGGCCCTAGGGCATTTGAGAAACTCCGAGATTGAAGAGTGGGATACCCAGGTTGCGTTATATTCGTCAAACATTAGCGTGTAATAAGTTGCCCCGAAGCTGTTGAATAACACTGGGGAATCATGTCCGCGGGAAAATTGGGATAAGGAGAAACACTGCTGCACTCTATTATGCCGTTACCGTCCCAGACCAGTTTCCAAACCCCGTTTACTTTAGCAGCAAACCACATTCCTCCACCGTCACCCGTTGATACACTGCCTTTGGCAAAGTCGCCTTCCATGCCCGTAACGCTAATAGTCCAGTCAGAGGTATCGCCGTGTTTTGCAGCCAAAGCTGCTCTTATCTCACTAATATTTACGCCTCCGCTCGTAGCCAAAGGGGCTGATGCACTCGCTTGAGGTGAATCAGTAGCTTCACTGGAGGTAACTGAAACTCCCACAGGATTTGCAAATTTGGGTAAGCCTTTGTAATAAACGGTCGCTCCCAAAAAAACTGCTACCGCGGTAATAAAAATAGCAAGAAAATACTTCATTCCGGTTTATGTATACGACTATTATATAGAGGTTTTTTGATAAATAACAACAAAACACCCAGAATAAATAGGGAGGCTCCAAATATTATCCAAATTTTTGCCACATCCCGGATTACCGGTGGGGTTATTATTGCAGCCAAAGAAGTTCCGATGTTCGGACTACCCGTAAACCCCTCAGCAAGAACCCTGCCACCAAATTTAGCTGCATATGAGGCTCCAATAATTAAAATTGCTGAGAGAATCAATGGAACAGCCGGGGCAACCAAGCGTTTTCCCGCCTGTGTCAGACGGTACATTAAAAAAATTATTATTACCAAAAGAATAAAAGATACTGCAACAAAAGCCCAAGACCATATGCCAAGTCTGGAGATCATTTGTAAATCGGAAGCGTTAACACCGATGACGTTAAATTTCTCAAGAAATTCAGTCATTGTCATTTTTTCGGAGAAATTTTCCAGATTATAATAATCATTACCCTCAAGCGCGTCGCTCAAAGTTAACGGAACATAAACCATCATTTCGAGAGATTTACCGTTTGCAAAAAGTAAAAGGCTATCTATATTATTTTCAAAAAAATATTTCAGGCTCGAAGGTGAAATTAAACCCGACAATACCGTAACGTCGCTTTCCTTGCCCCCTTCCGCAACGACTCTTGTTATGAGTTTGTTCTCGATAACTGAAGATGTCTTTATATAAACATCGCCTTTTTCGAAAGCACTTATCCAAAACCCGGAAGAAAGAAATTGAAGCCTGATGTTAATTGACAACAGACACATTAAAATTACCGGAATACTTATTAAAACCAATAAAATTTTTGCTATTAACTTCATTGCACTTTAGTATACAATAATAGAACCACTGGCTCATACGGCTTGTTGACGTGGAAGGAGGTGAATTATTAAAAAAAATGGCAGGATACCACGGACAAATTGAAAAGGATACACTGGAAAACTCATTCTTCCGCAAAGTACTTTTTACGGCTCCCCATTCACAATTGGTGTTGATGTGCCTTAAACCAAACGAGGAAATCGGAGTGGAAACCCACGAAGGTAATGACCAATTTTTCAGATTCGAAAAGGGCGAGGGAAAAGTTATCATCGGAGGCGAAGAGTTTATGGTCAAGGACGGTGACGCAGTAATAGTCCCGGCAGGACAAATGCATAATATTATTAACATCTCGGGTGTTGAAGAATTAAAACTTTACACCATTTACTCACCGGCACACCATCCGGACGGAACAATTCACGAAACAAAAGAAGAGGCATCAGAATAAGCTTCCTTGTGTTTCCGATTCGGACTTTTTGGGATAGGAAAAGTCCAAGCTAATTTCGTGTGTTTCGTTCCAAAAATCAATATACTTCAAAACATTATTCTTCAGGGCAAAATCATATACGTCCCTGGTTATTTCCACATCCATCTCGCAGTATTTTTTGAGTTTGGCCAAACTCTCCTTAGTTTTCTCATTCCAGTATTTAATTGCATTTTCTCCACTGTCGTTTTTCTTTGTACCCAAAGTGGCCTTGGCCAGGGAATTAAGTGACATCCTTTTACCTTCAACCTTTTTAATTTCGGCAAGAATATCAAAATGACGAAGCTTGGACCAATGCGGCGGCAAATATGGCGAAAGTGCGGGAACATCAAAGCTATTTGAATTAAAGCCTATTATTCTGTCGGCCCTTTCAAAAAGCTTAAACATTTCCCCGAATTCTTCTTCCCAAAAGCTTTGCATTTTGCCCTCGACTTCGTCAAAGTTTTCATCCAGGGTTCTTGAATAAACAGAGGTTATTGATACACCAAGTTTTGCGGGATCATTTCCCTCGACCTCATCAAAAAACTTTTTTGTTTCGGTGTCAAAAATTACTTCAAAATAACTCATAGGATAACAAACATTCTAACCCAAAAGGTGGGGTTTTGTTAATAGTTGCAATATGAAGAGCGCTACTACCTAAATCAACCCGCTTAATTTTTGTTCTTTTCTTTTCCAAACTTCTTCTTCTTTTCTTTTCCAAACACATCTCTCAAATCCACTCCGAAATACGCAAGAGCGGAAAGAAGTAAGAAAGAAGCTCCGCCTTCATCCAAATTTCCAAACAAAGGGATGTTGTCGGGAATAAATTCAAATACCCCAAATCCCGGATTGATCAGATAAAGCGCAGAGAGTACCCCGACTACCCCCACTAATGCTTTTTTCATATAACAAAAGTATATTGCAAATCTTTAGCAATGTCGAAAGGGTCTCCCCCCAAACGGACTTATGGCATGAAGAAATAGCCATACTCATCAAAGTCAAAACGTCCCGAAGGCTTATTCAGAAGAATATCTGCAATCTGCCAGGTGTCCATATCTTCCGAAATCCTGTATTCCGCATTTACATCAATCGCTCTTTTTTCATCAACAACAATCACTTTATCGGCCGAACCCATATCATCCGTATGCAGGAGCGCGTAGCGAAAAGAGTCCTGGTTTCTTATAAAACCGTAATAATAGAGATTTCCGATAAGTGCCTCCAAGGTCGTCTTGTCGCTTAATCTAAGATCAACCGTTCCCTGAGACCCACCTCTTTGTCTTACAATAATGGCCTCGTCGGGGCTCATATTTAACATCTCAACGAAGTAGTCTTCAACTTTTTTGGGGGAATTCCAGTTTTTTCCGGGAGCAAGAAAGCTATCTCCCGACTTCTTTTTCGGAGTGGATAGATATATTAATACTCCGGCCAACGCAACAATGCCCATAATAATCAATAAATATAGACCGGTTTTCTTGCGCTTTTCTGCCACAATTTATTTTAGCATTTTTACAAAAAATTTATTGATCCCCTCTGTAACGACGCAGGAAATTTTCTATTTGGGTAATATCTTCAAGGTCTTTTCTCCTACTACTGTCTCTTTTCCATTCTGCAACAACTTCGAGTCTGACAAACCTCAGTCCGTTAATAATCTCAGCCTCGTCAATCAGCTTGTCTATGTTCCACTTTCCCTCAGGCGGCCATTGATCGAACACCTCGATAGCTCCACCCATCAAGCTAATGACACTTCCAAATTTGCTTCTTGAAACTTCTGGGGTACCGAACGTTTTCGCCTTCTCCCAGGCGCTTTTGCGGGCAATCACATCTAAATCATTTATTGACCTTTTGAGGCCATGAGCTACCATCGGGGCGCTTCCGAAAACCGCAAAATCAAAAAGAGGCAAATCCAGAAACGAAAGCTTTCTAAAAAGCGATACTTCTTTATTAAACCTGTTATTTTCTCTTTCCATAAAATATTTAACCGACTGAGGAATATTTACAATTAGTAGACCCTCAATTATCTGCAACGAAAGACAGGGCAAGTGAGTTTATACAGTAGCGCTTTTTTGTCGGTTTTGGCCCGTCCTCAAAAACATGCCCAAGGTGTGCTCCGCAACTTTTGCAAAGAACTTCTGTTCTTGGCACAACCATACTGAAGTCCGTTTCTCTCTTAATTAGATGTGGCCCCGCAACATCCCAAAATGCCGGCCAGCCGGTACCTGAATCATATTTTGTCTCTGAAGAAAAAAGTTTTTGCCCACAGGCAACACACCTGTACTCCCCAGGCTCAAAATATTTGTCATATTTTCCACTCCCCGGAGCCTCGGTAACTTTCAAAAAGCAAACATCATATTGCTCCTGGGTGAGTTTATTTAGCTTCATCTAACCTCATATTAACACTTCTACGTATGGTGTCGTCCTGAATTCTCACAGAAAATTATATTTTACTGATTTATTTCTTTCTTCGAAAAATGAAGCTGACTACAAAGAAGGCAATTGCCGTAAGTACGATTATCGGACCGGAAGCGGCTCCGAAATATCTTGCGGCCAAAATTCCGATGATTGTGGAGGCTACGCCTATGATAACGGAGATAACCTGGAAACTTTTAATGCTTCCGGCAACATTTTTGGCAGTAACCGCGGGGATAATTACCATTGCTCCGGTAAGAAGCGTTCCCAAAAACTTTACCCCAAGCGCAACTACACAGGAAACCAAAATCAGGTAAATCAGATCAATTATTGATGTATTTATTTTTTGGGATTTGGCCAAATCTTTTGAAACAATCATCAAAAGAAGTTTTTTGGAAATGGCAATTGTTGCTGCAAAAATAAGAATCGCTCCGATTAGTGTAAATATTCCATCGTTAATCCCAATTTTATCTATATCTCCGAAAAGTGCTTCCAAAAGTTCTACTTCAGGAGTTATTAAAAGTCCCAGTGACAGTGATGTGGTAAAAAATATTCCGACCAAAGCCTCAGGATAAACTTCCGAATGTTCACTAAGGTACCATATTCCGACAGCCGCCAGGATTAAAGCCAAAAGAGCGCCAAACATGGGATTTATTCCTATTGCCAGGGCAATTGCAATTCCGGGTAGGGCGACATGGCTCAAAGCATCCCCCACCAGGGACATTCTTCTTAGTACCATAAAACTTCCCAAGTATCCCGAAACCGCTCCGGATAAAGCTCCCACCAATAGTAAAATCAATAAATTATCAGTCATGGTGATGGTAAAGATGCGCCTCGGATCCGTACATTTTTTCCAAAACTTCCTTGTCAATTGTAGTGTCGGGAGGACCAAAACAAATCTTATCTTTATTTAAACAAAGTACCGAGTCTGCATATTTACTGACTATTTCAAGTTCGTGGGAAATAAAGATTATAGTCAGATCCTTGTCCGCTTTTAATTTATTGATAAGCCCGTAAACCGTTTCTTCCCCGGCAACATCAATCCCTGCAGTCGGCTCGTCAAAAAGGAGAACATTGGGGTCTCCCAAAAGTGCGTAAGCAATGAGTACTCTTTGAAGCTCACCTCCGGAAAGATCTCCGACTCTTGTTTTTAAAACCCTCATGTCGTTATGTATATGCTCGGCTTCTTTCAAAAAGCCGACCTTGCGCATCACTTCGGAAATTTTTTCTTTATTATTTTCCTTTGAATTTAAAAACTCATTAACGGTTAGTGGCAAGTCTTTATCAACGGCAAGTTTTTGCGGGACATATCCGATCCTTGTATCTTTTGCCCAATCGACCGATCCTTTAAAAGGAATAAGTCCCAGAAGTGCCTTAAAAAGTATTGTTTTTCCGGCTCCGTTTGGACCCAATACAACCATCGTGGAGTCACGGTTAAGCTCAAAACTTATATTTTTGAGAATCTTATGTCCGTCCAACTCTACACTCAAACCCGTGACGCTCAGTATTTTTTCAGGCATATATTTATTCTAACATCATCTTTCCAACTCTTTTTGAGTAAATTTGGCGCTCAATAACCTCATCAAGTTTTGCATCGGGAGAAGGAAGTTCTTTGTCTCTCGGCCAATAACCTAGAATTTTTAAAAGTTGTGTAACAAATTCGAGTCTTAAATCTTTTAGTTTTTTGGCGGTTTTAAGCTTTTCCATCAAATCCGAAATAAAGTTATAAAGCTCAATATTCCCTTCACCCTCATGTGTGGCTTTGGAAAGAACTTCTACAAAGTAATAAGCAAGCGACACTTTTTTAATTGATTTTCTTAATGACTCAAAATCATCGATTGTTTCAACTTCGGTCATTATACCCATACCTTTGCCTGAAATTGCCTGAAAGTTAATCCTGCTAAAAATTTCCAAGTGTCCCCTTTTACGACTTCCGGGGCGCCTTATCCCTTTGGCAATGAGGGAGACTTTTCCTTTGTCTTTGGAGTAAATGTCGAGAATTCTATCCGCTTCTTTAAAATTCCTCCTTGCAAGTACGAAGCCTTCGGAAACATAACTGCGGGGTATCATTTATAATCCAAATTTCAGTTCCTTATCTGTGGTTAACTTAAATTCTTCCATTTGTTTACCTACATTCACCGTATACAAAAATCCGTCCGTCCCCGGCTGTTTTTGAATCAAAAGTTTATACTCTTTTGAAACTTTAAAAGGAAGTTTATATTTAAGTGTAACTTTCGAGACACCCTCTGGCCTTAGTTTGAAAAATCCTGCAAACACAGTTTTACCCAAATCCTCGTATGGGGCTTCCGATTTTTCAAGGCCTTCACTGGAAATAAGCTCGCTTCCCTTGGGAACATATACACGTACCCAGGTCGGTAATACGGAGTTAAGCCAACCGTCCTGTTTTTCAGGATTTTGATAAGTAATGCTCACTGTTTTGGTTACTGTCCCATCACCGGAAATTTCCACATCCTGAGTTACATCTTCATATGCGTAAAGGTTACTTTTTCTGCCGCCTAAATTTGCATCACTGATATGTAAATAATCCGATTGGTAATCCTGATTGATCGCTCCACCCAATCCGAAATTCGAAACAGCCGATTGCACTTTTTCATCCATAAGGTAGAAAAGAACATGCTTTTCCGCCATGGAGCTAAATACCGCAGAAAGCAAATCCGGGATTTTTTCCTTTGGCTGAGCAAGAGAATTTGCCAAAATTGAATTCATGAGTGGGCCTATTATTGCTTTTCTATTGTTGTAATTTGCCGGGGCAGAAATAATTTTTCCTGTCAGAGGATCCCATATGATAGCGCCCTCCACATCCGCAAAGGACTCAAGTTCATATATCACCTGTGCGCAGTTACATTCCTTAACAATTTCCGTACTAAAGTTTCCATATCCGGGAACGCCGATTTTTCCCATAACCTCCAAAAGGTCAACCAAAAGATGTGTGTCGACAGCGATAATCCCGTCTATCTTTGTAATACCGGCTTTTTCTGCAGCCGGGACAAAAATTCCCATACTGGTTGCAAAGTCAGGTGACCAGTTCATATCTCTAAGTCTCCACCTCTGAGACAATGCATAAGGACCTTTAATATAATCAATAATCGGCTTGGGTGCTTGAATGGTGGGAGAATACTTTGCATCCAAGGTGTAAATGTCGTCGCTTGTCACCGGTGTAAAAGTGGCATTATCAACTTTCATAACCGCATAGGCAGTCATAAATCCTCCGGTTGGCCTCAGCTCTTTATCGTTTTGGAAAAGAACCAAATATGTTCTGGGGGATTCCACACCAAGAAGGTATGGTGCCGATTCCAGGAATGGCTTAGCGTTTACAATGTAGGTGCCTATTTCAGTTGTTAAATCCTGCGCCTTTTTAATTTGAGCTCTTACTGCCAACCCTCTGACTTCCTTAGGATACCTGTCGGCATTTATTTTGGAAATTTCCTCCTGGACAATTTTTACTTTCCCGGAAATTGTGTCAATCTGGGGAATCAGATCCGGAATGGCTTTAACGATAAAATTAATTCTATCCTGTGTTGTTTGCTCGCTTGTTTCGGCACCCAATACATTTGAATTTCCGTTGGCAAAACCAAGTAGGTCGGCGTAAGGCTCGATTACAGTCAAAACCGTTTCCCCGGCATCAAGTCCGGCCTGACCTGCGGTAAGCACATGACCCCCGTCGGATACGTAAGACCCTATAAACGGAATGAACTTTTCCCAAGCTACCAACTTATAAGACGAAGAAAGACTACCTAAAGATCTTTTTGTATTTCCTACTTCAGTTTTTAATAGTGCCAAATCCTGAGATTTTGCGGCTAGTGATAGAGCTGAGGCGTTTTCTTTTAACCTCATTGCCCTTTTGTAAATCACAAATCCCGAAACAATGTTATAGATCAGAAAAGCCAATATGAATATGCCTATATAAAGGGCAATTTTTATCCATTTCTTTTTTGGTTTTACAAAGGCGGCTTTTTCTGCTGTTTTTTCCGGAACTGGTGCTTGAACAACAGAACTTGCTACAGATTTTTCCGCAGCAACATTAGTCTTGGGAACAAGAAGCGAAGAATTTTCCATATAAATTTAATAATACAATAAAATGCAATTTTCCTAAAGGTCTCTGAAGCTAAACTGCTCCGACTCCGCTTATCATTGCTATCGGAGTTTTGAGGATAATCATAATATCCATAAGAAGAGATTTTTTCTTGGCATAGTCAGCATCCATTTCTATTCTCTTGTCAAAATTGATATTACTCCTGCCGGTTACCTGCCAAAATCCGGTAATACCGGGCTTTACCGTTTGTGTCTCTTTCACATAAATTTCCGTTCCCGGATATCTTTTTTGCTGTTCTGTCAGTTCATCTGCGTGATACGGCCTCGGTCCAACCATGCTCATGTCTCCTCTCAGGACGTTAAAAAACTGGGGCGTTTCATCAATTGAATACTTACGAATAAACTTTCCGAATTTCGTCACGCGTGGGTCTTCGTGCAGTTTAAAACTCGATCTTTTGTATTCGTTATAAAGTTTTTTAAACCTCGGATCTTTGGTTAAAAGATAATCCGCGTTAACAGGCATTGAGCGGAACTTAAAAAGTCTAAACACTTTGCCTCCTTTACCAATCCTCTTCATGTGTGAATTTGTTTTTTCAACAAGCACAGGACCGGGGGACGTAACTTTGATAACAATTGAGGTTACAAGCATGATGGGGAAAAAAACAATTATTAGTATTATGGACAAAACTATATCAATCGTTCTTTTTACGATGTCATATAACATAATTTTAAAGAAGGTCTACCCTCTTTTTTTCCTTAAGCTCTTCGACTACTTTCTTGACGCTTTGGGCGTGGCTTTTGGAACACACCAGAAGTGCATCCTTCGTATCAACAACTATTACGTTATCAAGGCCCACCAGGGCTACCATTCTGCCATCTGAATGAACCAGAGCGTCGGATGTGTCAAAAGTCATGACTTCACCACCGGGCTCATCACCTGAAATAATAACATTGCTCTTATTGTCCTTTTTGGAATTAGCCCAAACTTCTCTCCAATCTCCTATGTCTGTCCAGAAAAAGTCCCCCGCTACCACATAAAAATTCTTTTCCCTCTCACTTATTGCATAATCGACCGAGATAGCAGGCATCTTTTTGTATTCCGATTCCAAAAACTTTGCCTCATCGGGCTTACCCAGGTGTGTTTTTATCTCCTGAAGATATTTATAAATTTCCGGTTTATGTTTTTTGAAAGAATTCAGAAGGTCTCCCGCAGTCCAAACATATTGTCCTGCATTCCAAAGGTATTTCCCCGATTCCGTATATCTTTTTGCAAGTTCAATGGGAGGCTTTTCAACAAACCCGTCCAACTTGTAAAAATCGACACTTCCTTTAATGCGGATCTTCTTTCCTTTTTTGATATGTCCCAAACCTGTGTGGGGATATCTCGGTTCCACTCCCATGGCGATTAAAACGTGGTCTTGGTATGCTACTTTTGCGGCTTTCAAAAGAGTTTCCAAATATCTTGAAACAGGTTTGACAATTCTGTCGGCCGATTCTGTCATAATCACAGCGTCAGGATCTCTTGATTCGATATAAAGGGCTCCTAAGGCGTGTGCAGGACCTGTCTCCCGCCTGACCGGTTCAACAATAATATTTTCGGGTCGCATCTGCGGGACCTCTTTAAGAATTTCTTTTTTATAATCCGATGAAACGGTAACTATAAAAATATTTTCCCAGGGAAGGATTTCGGTAAAACGTCTAATTGCTACTTGAGTGAGGGTTTCGTTATCGAAAAGTTTTAAAAATTGTTTTGGGGTTTTTTGTCTGGATCTTGGCCAAAGCCTGGTACCTCCACCACCGGCCAATATAAGGGCGTACAGGTGATTTTTGTAGTCATCTGCCCCTCTCATTTTCAACTTGGACAAAATCTTTAGAATTTTCACTTGTAATTAGTGTACCACCTTTTTAACTATATCAAGAAACTCTTTTTTAAATCTACTTTTAGAAAACTTGCGGGCATTACTCATAATCGCTTTTTTATTAAAGCTCATTTTTTCAAACTTGCCGACTGCTGCGATCAGGTCTTTAGGGTTTTGTTTATTAAAAAACACTCCTGTTTTTTCATCAATTACTGTATCTGTTGCCCCGCCCTTTTTATAGGCTATAACCGGTACTCCATAGCTCTGCGCCTCAACTGCGACAATTCCAAAATCCTCCTCCTGGGGCATCAAAAGTGCCTTTGCTCCCGAATAATACTCCGCCAATTTCTTTTCATTGACCCGTCCTGCGAACTTGATATTTCCTAAAGACATTTTCTTAAGTCGACTCTCTTCTCTGCCCGTTCCGACTATCACTAAAGGTAGGCCCAACTCGTTAAAAGCATCAATAGCCAAATCAACTTTTTTATATCCGTAATCCAGCCGGCTGACTAATAAAAAGTATTTGCTGCCTTCTGTTTTATTGTTTTTGACCCCTGTTTTAGCGGTATCCACAGGAGGAAAAATTATTGCGGAATCTCTACCGTAATACTTCTTAACCCGTTTTTTAATTTCTGATGAAATTGCAATAATCCGTTCAGGATTCATGGCCGCCCTTTTATCCCAACTTCTCAATAAATTAACAACAGGCTTGGTAATAAATTTAAAAACCGGATTTCTGAAATAATCTTTGTACCCGCTCCAAAGATAGCGTGTGGGGGTAAGGCAGTAGCAAATATGCTTGGTCTTACCTTTACTTCTAATACCCTTTGCTGCTTCTGAAGTAACGGATATGACAAGATCAAAATCCGAGAAATCAAAAGAAGCAAATACCAACGGCATAAATACCGGCAAAAACTCGTGATTGGATTTTGTAAAAGGAATCTTTTGCAGGAAAGAAGTTTTAACTTCCGGAAACACTTTCGACCATTGCGCATTTTTGGGATTGTATATAGAGGTATAAAGAGGGGCTTTGGGGAAAATCTCATGAAGAGCAAGGAGAACCCTCTCGGCTCCTCCCCATTTATTTACCCGGTCGTAGACTATTGCAACTTTCATAATAAATATTTAAAGTTTCCTCCGCCATTTTAGCCCAAGAATATTTATTTACAAATCTAATTGACTTTGAAATTTTATTTTTGCGCGCATCCGAACCCACAGACAAAGCCATATTCATGGCAACTACTATCGACTCCACATCTTTCGGATCAAAGTATAGGGCATTGTCACCGTAAATTTCCCTGAAAACTTTAATATTAGATGCCAATAGTAAAGTACCGGAAGCCAGTGCTTCAAGACCGGGTAAACCGAAGCCTTCGGAAAAAGACGGAAACACAAATCCGATAGAATTTTTATAGAGGCTTCCTAGTTTTTCGTCCGGAACAAATCCTAATATTTTTACATAGTCTTTTGCACCTGTATCCAGAATCAATTTTTCAACTCTTTGAGTAAAAATATTCCTCGCCGAGGCAATTGCCAAAAACACCTTATGTTCACTTTTTGTGTTCAAAGCTTTTATGGCTTTTATTAATCCTTGTAAATTTTTGTGCGGGTAGGCGTTTCCCGTAAAAACAAAGTATGGCTTTGGCATATCGATATTGTTGCCCCCTGAAATCTTTTTATCAAAACCCTCGTAAGTTACCTTGATTTTGTCCGGACTAAGATTGTATTCGGCGATAAGTTCATCTTTAACCGATTGGCTTGGTGCAAGAATTGAATATGATTTTCTAACTGCATTATCAAATACTATTCGATAGCCCAATCTTTTAAGAAAATATAAAGGCGCAGGAAGTGTGGTTGCGGAAAGTCCACGGCTCCGGTGCATCAACATATCGTGAATCGTTACAACAAATTTTCCCCTGAAAGTTAGGGGGACATTAAAATGAGGGAAATGTGTTATTTCGGCATTTTCCTTTTTAATTATTCCGGGAATTTTTAATTGCTCAGCTAAACTGTAGTGGCGGATGTCCACCAATACCTTTTTCCAATTACCGGGAAGGTTGAGCGCATCAAAATATTTCTTTCTGAGAAGTATTACATATTCATCTTCGGACTCGATTTTGGCAAGTTCACCAACCAAATTAATCAAATATCTTCCCAGGCCTGCATTTTCAAGCCCGTAAAGGCGTCCGTCCAATAGTATCTTTGCCATTAATATGAAGAGAGAATTGCCACTTTAATATACCTTACTATTTTGAACATATTTATTCCGAAAACTACAAAGTAGTCAAAGATTAACGGATATTTTTTCCAGAGGTTTTTTCTGAAAAATCTCTCCATCGAAGCAACACCCGCCAATCGGATTTTCTTTCTTTGCTGAGGAGAAACTTTATACTTCCATTTGGATACTTTGCCTTTGGTAACGCCTTTAAGATGGGTTACGGTTGTCTCAGGATAGTAATAAAGCTTATAGCCGGCTTTATGTATCTGATAGCAAAGATCTATATCTTCTCCGTCAAAAAAATATTCCTCATCAAACCAACCAACTTTATCCAAAATTTTCTTCCACGTTAAAAAGAAGGCTCCCTGAATCGCCTCTACTTCGTGTGTTTCGGTTTCCGGTATATCTTCATACCAATAGTTCTTATTGAGACCCAAAGCAAGATGCTCAAAGGCAATTCTGGGGATAGGAAATCGGCGTCTTATGTCTTTGTCTAATTTTCCGTTAGCAAGCACCAGTTTACAGGTTACTGCCCCGGCATCTTTGTGTTCTTTTAAAAACTTTGTTGTTTTTACAAAAACGTCCTTATGTACGACCGTATCCGGATTAAGAAAAAGAACCATCTCCCCCTCAACTAAATTTTTCGCACGGTTATTGCCTTTGGAAAAGCCCTCATTCGGTCCTTCCGTATATTTCACCCAGGGGAATTTTTTCTTAATCATTTCCGGACTTCCGTCGTTTGAAGCATTATCAGAAACTATCACCTCAAGATTTACTTCACTCATGTGATCTTTAACTGAATTAAGACAGTCTTCCAAAAGTTCTTTGGTATTGTAATTAAGAATGATTATCGAAAGTTCCGGTTTATTCATTTTTTGCGCTTTTGACGTAAATTTTGTCTAAATATTCACCCATTTTATACCAGCTGAACTTTTCTTCAACTAAGAGTCTTGCGTTTTTTGCTATTTTTTCTGCAAGTTTTTCGTCTTCCAAAAGCTGAAGAGTCGCTTCTGCTATCTCTGCGGAGCTGTTCCTGATAATTACTTCCTTACCGTCAAGAGCTCCCAGCCCTTCCGCACCTACCGAAGTTGTAACCAGAGGAAGCTTGGCTGCCATTGCCGCCAAATGCTTCAGCCTGGTTCCTCCCGGGCCCCTAAGCGGGGATACGAAAACCGAAGATTCGTAGTAAGCATCCCTTATTCCTTTTTGATCGTCCTCACTTAAATTGTCGATAATAATATTATCTTTTTTATAGGACAAAATTTCTTCGGGAATATGCTGCCCGACAATCCAAATTTTCGTATCCGGTAATTTTACCTGTACCAAAGGAAAAACTTCCCGAAGTAGAAGCTCTGCCGCTTCCACATTCTGAAGCCATTTAAAATTCGCGATAAAAAGAATTCTGGCCTCTTTGTCTTTCCAGCTATCCTTTTCTTTAAAGAAATTAAGGTTGACTCCGTTTGGGACAAGATCGACCTTAAGATCCGGAACCAGTTTTCTCATTTCTTCCTTATCCGACTCAGACACGGCAACAACACTGTCTGCCTTTTTCCAGAAATTGGTTTCCCAAAATTTCAGCTTGGCAACGTCCAGCGATAACAAAAATCTAAGTAAGGGGTTTTTTGTTCCTTCCATGTAGTGTTTGTAAACCAGATACTCGATAGTTTGTTCAACCAAAAGAATCGGGATTTTTGTTTCGGGGATGTGGGGCATGACATAAAAAGTTTCGGCATGAATCAGATCGTATTTAAAATTACGGATTTCCTCTTTAACGGCTTTCTTCTGCTGAGGCGATAAGTTTCTGATAACCAAAAACGGATACGGACCAAAACCGGTCAGAAAAATATTTCTGAGTGTCCAGGGAGATTTGGAACGCCTGAATACTTTTACTTTTGTGCAATATTTTTCAAGCTCGGGAACAAATCTTCTTTCCGAATCGTCTTTAATTAGTGAAAAAAGAGTGATTTCATGCTTTTTACTCAAACCCTTAATCAGGTTATAGGAACGTATTTGCCCCCCCGAGGAATCGGGAAAAGGAAGGTAAGGAGTCAACATTAATATCTTCACGTTTATTTTATAGGATTTACCAGGTCGACAATTATAAACCTGTCCGTCTTTTTGAGAGTTTTAAACCTCGACTCAATCATTTTTGTGTCGGGGCTTCCAAGGTCAACCGAAACATAATAGTCAGCCCCGTTAGCAATAATGTTATCAATCGAGTCATCAATCGCAGGCCAACCGCTTCTGCCCGTTTGGTAGAGAAATGCCGTATCACCGTTGTAAGGAGCCACAATAAGCGCTTCCTTGGCTGTAATTTTATTAACCTCCGCCCCGGCTTCCACTATTTCCGGATGATTTACATTAAAGTTACCCACTATCTGATTCCATCCGGTAATAAACATTACACCAATCGAGACCACCAGAACAATTCTCCTCAAAAAGACATTAAAATGTTCTGCCTTCCAAAGATAAACCGCTCCCGAAGCAAGAGCTAAAGCTATCACGGGTATGGTCAATATTTGATAATAGTCGTGCATCACATTGGCACCGGCTACCGCAGCTACATAAAAAAGGGCGCCTCCCAAAAACACCTGAACGAATAAATTCTTAACCTTAGTATTTAGTACACCAAATACAAAAGGCACCACGCCCAGGGAACCTAAAATTAAATGTCCCAGTCTTTC
>Ga0209416_1001326_pt1 | contig 17667 bp, 20 predicted proteins | sample RifGroF1_FD_184001 | JGI IMG/M metagenome (GOLD analysis project Ga0209416, IMG submission 184001) | Groundwater microbial communities from Rifle, Colorado, USA - Groundwater F1 (SPAdes) (version 2) | ecosystem: Environmental > Aquatic > Deep subsurface > Groundwater | place: Rifle, Colorado...
CCTCTTCTATTGTATCCACCACCTCTTCTATTACTCCTATATGAGGAGCTACTGTATGATGGTCTTCTTTTGCCGTAACGTGTATTACGTGCGTATTTATATCTGGAATTATTTTCCATGATTAAGTGTTTATATATTTTATTTTCAGTTCTAATAGAGGTAACCGAAAATAAAAAATGTTTAACCTAATATGGATATGAGGCGATTATTTCGTTTAAATCTAATCAAACGAGTATGAGTATATCATACATGTGTTAAAAGACCTAATATTATTCCATAGGGTATTGCAAAATCTTTTCTAGTAGGATGTATTACTTTGATTTAAACATATCTAAAATACCAATATCTAGAGTATCCTCTATCTTTTGTAAACTATCTTGCATATCAAAAAAATTGAAATCAGGAAGTAAACTTAATTTAGTATTTATTGAGAATAGATAGAAGGTATTTATCACAGAACTTATTGCTATTATTAGTAGTAATACTATTATCAATATTTTAAAAAATGTATGAGCCCTATTTTTTTCAACAGTTTTTTCTTTTTCCATTTATACAAAATCCCGTAACAATTTAACTATCCTTATTATATATCAATTAAGGTATATAGATATATTAAATAGTTTAAAATGGAGATAAAGGAGCTAAAGTAGATAGTACTTAAGTACAATTTTTTCTCTTTTTCAAGTAAGATAGAGTATGATAAAAAATATAATCTTAGGTACATCTTTTTCCCCTGAATACTGCGAAGAAATTGGTTGTAGTAAACCCTTTGATATATTAAAAATAGTAAATAAAGAATTAAAGATAACGGATATCAGATTAGGAATAAGATGGAATAGAGTAGAAACAGATAAAAAACTCTCTCTAGAATTCTACAGTAAATATATAAATTATCTATTAAAAAATAATTCTAACATATGTTTAAATATTGGTCCTATTAAAGTACTAAGATGGCCAGAAGAACATATACCAACGTATTTAGAAAAATATGCTGAAAAAGATATAAAGGTAGATAGTGAATTAGCAAAATACTCATATGAATACCTTAATAAATTGCTATTACTAATAAAGAAGGAATATGGTAAAAATACATCTAATTTATCATTTCAAATAGAGAATGAAGGATATAATAGGTTTGGACATCTAGGTACTGGTATGTCACAGGAGTATATGATTGAAGTATGTAATAGCTTAAAGGGATCTTTTCCAAGTAACAAATTAATGGTCAACAGTGCAGGTAGGACTAATTTGAAAAAGGTAGTATCCCTTTTTAGTGCCTTAATACAAGAAGATATCTATAGTGGGGATTCTCTTGTATTAGCTCTTAATTACTACTTTAGATTTCCTCATACTTTACCTTTTGTACAAAAGGTTGAACCTCTAAAATATTCCTTTCCTTTTGATATGAGTATTAAAGAATTACACAGTAAACAAAAAGAAATGAACTTTGGATTAGAAATTTCTGAAGCACAGCTAGAACCATGGGGAAAACAACAAACACCTGGTAATTTGTATGAAGATTACATATATCTTTTAGAAAAATGTAATACATATTTTCCTAATGATTATCCTAAAAAAATGATTAGGTTATGGGGTACAGAGGAACTAGCTTTCAAAATCTTTAACAATACAATAGGGGAGGAACATAAAAAAATAATTAAATCTATACAGAAGGTAAATAATTTGAATATATTTGATATAATTGGGTAATAAATTTGTATATATATAGATATGGATTTTAAAGATAATACAGTAGGGAAAGAACCAATAGAAGGTATATTCCTAACTCCTGAACATTTTGAAGGATTAGAAGAAGTAGAAATAGTACCTTACACTGGAGAAGGAAGTACATCCTTTGCATCTAAAGACAGTAAAGGAAACAACTTTGACCAATCAAAGATGGAATATCTTAATGAAAGAGGAGTGAAAATTCCTGTTGAATGGTTAACAGAAAAAGGTGATATTAAACCAGAAATGAGAGCTGTCTTTATCTCTATGTTTATTGTAGTAGGCAATATTTTAGTAACAGAAGATATTAGAAGAGTATTGGAAGAGGGTGGCGATATGGCAACCTTTACAGAAGTAGTAGAGGAAAGAAATATTCAGTTAACAGAGAGTAGGTTGGATAAATATGGATATAGAAGAGTACTTCCTGATGGTAGTTTAGTAGAGGATCATTTCAGAAAAATGAACCTATCCTCTAATCCAGAAAAAAGAGTATCCGTTGAAGAATTACACTATATTGTTGAATATGTAATAACAGGATTAAAAGAAGGGAAGAAAGAGTAATTTGTAATTAACTGTACGAAGCAAAAAATATTCTATACGCAGATATTCTTCTTTTTATTTCATCACTTGGTAAAAGTGGGGTTCTATAATTATGATTCTCATCTGCTAATGTCTTTTGTATACCGGGAACATGATTACCTCCAAATACCATGAACAGCTTTTTGTTTGGATACATTTCAGTTATTCTTTGTACTTTAGCTTGATACACAATCTCTCTACAGACCGCATCATAGTTTATATCCATTTTGATCAACTCTATTAAATCATTTATACTTTCTTGAGAAAAATATCCATTTGTTAAGAGGGAGTAAAGTTTTACAGCCTGAATTCTAGAATTTCTGAAAGGATCCTCATTTTCATTGGTCACCCCAAGTGATTCAAGTGTATCTTTTGGTGATAGTCCTTTGCGAAAATCCACAGAACATTTAGATAAAGCTCGTACAAAAGCAAACTCTTGAGGGTTAATATTTGTTCCAGCAAATTGCCAGACATCATATCCAGCCATTCTTCCATCATCCATAACTACATAGGGAAGGTCATATTTAATTGCATACTCTCCCGCTTGAGACATAAAACTACCCTTTAACTCTTCTTCTAACCAGGCTACTGATTTTTGAGTATCTGACTCTAAAATGAATATAGAATCTTGGTTTTCAGTCAGTAATTCTTGAAACACCTCATCACTATGTGTGTAATCTAGATCTGTTTCTCTTCGATGATTTTCTCCAATGATTGTATGTTGGCCAACGATTACTTTTTCAAAGAGGAGACCTCCATCTTGTTTATCTTTTCCATCCATTAAAAAAGTATATTTAATATATTATTTAATGTAAACAAAAATTTGTATGTTATGAACATTTTCATATATACTAGATATCGTTTAGTATTAATCACATTCCAATGTCATACATAGATATTAAGAACTTAAAAAGAGTATATCAGATGAGTAAAGAAATCTCTGTCGAGGCACTAAGAGGTGTTAATTTTGATATTAAGGAAGGAGAGTTTGTATCTGTAGTAGGAAGCTCTGGAAGTGGTAAATCTACCCTGTTAAATATTTTAGGAGGATTAGATCGGGAATATACAGGTCATGTACTAATAGATGGTACAGATATTAAGAAGTACAATCCTAATTTCTATCGAAGACATATAGTAGGTACTGTATTCCAACAGTTTTACTTAATACCATCTCTAAGTGTTGAGGAAAATATTTTACTACCAATGAAATTTACAGGTAGTAAAGATATTGATGTAAGCAAAAGGTTAGAATATCTCTTGGATATGGTTGATTTGAAAGACAGGAGAAAACATCTACCTAAGGAGCTCTCAGGTGGTCAAGCACAAAGGGTAGCAATAGCGAGGGCATTGATAGATGCTCCTAAGATTGTATTAGCAGATGAACCTACAGGGAACTTAGATAGTAAGACGGGAGAAGCAATATTAACTTTGTTAAAGGAGTTAAACAGAACAGAGGGTGTAACTGTAATACTTGTAACACATGACAAAAATATTAGTAAAAAGACAGATAGAGTAATTACTTTAGTAGATGGTAAAAATGTTTAAATATGCAATTAGCTTAATACTAAGAAGAAAACTGAGAACAATGCTTACTAGCTTAGGCATAATGATTGCTGTAATGCTAATGACATTTATACTCTTTGGTATGACAGATTTACAAAGAGCAGTACTTACTCAATTTAGTTCAGTATTTAAACCAACAGACCTTTATGTATCTTCCCAAGACTTGATGTTTGGAGGTATGTTATCTGCACCTACTAAACAGAAAGAAGAAAAGAAGGAGCCAGTGATAGTGAATGAGACAGTAAAAAGAAAAATTGAAACCCTAGATGGTGTTGAGTCTGTAGATTCAATGTTTTTATTAAATGGTTTAGAGATATATCTTGAAGGAGACAGTATCCCGTATCCTACTCAAATAGTTCAAGCAATGTCTATTCCTGGTGATGATCCCACATTTATAAGCTTTGATGGAGAGAATCCAATACTTGAAGAGAATGGTATATTTGTAAGTGATTTTGTTGTTTCATTCTTTGAAACTACAAATGATGAAATAGTGGGGAAGAAATTAATTGCAAAAAGTGTCTCTTCCTCTTTTATGTCTGCAGCTAATAAAAATATGATTGATAAAGAGTATGAATTTTTTGTTCAGGGAGTAGTAGAAACTGCAAATAAACCTTTCTGGATAAGTACAGATAAAGCATTAAATATTTTGGTAGATATGGGAGGTTTTGAAAGTACAGATGAATATATTGAGAAGATTGGATACTCACAGCTGTTAGTTCATACGAAAGATGGGAAGACAACCGAAGTAGAGAGTATTATGACAGAAGATATGGGTCTTAGTGTAATGTCTACTAAAACAGTAGTAGATTTCATATCTACTCTTACTGCTGGTTTAACAATATCGTTAGTAGTATTTGGTGCTATATCAGCATTAGTAGCTAGTATTGGAATTATTAATACAATGATTATGAGTATATATGAACAAACTAGGGAAATTGGTATTATAAAAGCAATAGGGGCATCTGATATACAGGTATTAGTAATATTTTTAATACAATCAGGCCTTATTGGATTAATAGGGGGAGTATTAGGATTAGGTATTACATATGCAATGATGCAAATAGCTGACCCCTTTATAGTTGAAGTACTCAAGGAACAGGGCTTTGGAGCAATAGATAAGTTCTTCTACTTTCAATTAGGTAATGCGTTAATTATTACCTTTAGTAGTATATTAGTTGGTGTAATAGCTGGTATATATCCTGCAATGAAAGCAGCAAGATTAGATCCTGTTAAAGCATTAAGGTACGAATAGCTATATTTTTTGAGGTCTTGTTTTTAGAAAAGAACCTTTGAGAAGAAGTATAAAAAGAAAGCCTATTATATTTATTATTCCTACTACAAAGAAAAGATTGGTAAAACCCATTCTGTATGCAATAAATCCTCCTATTGAAGCAGTTAAAGCAGAGCCCAAATCTGTTGTAGTATTGTAAAAACTCCATTCTAATCCTTCTCTATCTTTGTCTAAATGTTTAGTAAATATTGTTAACCATCCAGTAGTACTTACTGCACTGCCTATTCCATATAGTATCTCAATCAAATATAATTGAGTTACAGAGGAAACAAACATATAAAGAAAAGGTATTATTGCTACTATAAAGGTTCCAATCAAAGTTGCCTTGTAGTTATCATTGTCTCCCTTTATGGTATCTATATATTTAGCTACAGGTATTTGTAATAAGCTTCTTGTAATAAAAAAGATTGTTGAAGCTATACCTGCCGTAACAAGATTTCCACCAGGTATATAATCTGTATAGAATACTGCAATGATTGGACTTATTAATCCCCAACTTGAAATTAACAGAATATCAGAGTAGGTAAGATATAATACTATTTTGTTTATTTTTGAGTTTGTAAAAAATTTCTTTATAGAACGATTTATCACAAGAATATAATATCAAAGAAAATTAAAGTGTAATAGTGGTTAATATAATACCTACTTAAAGAGTAAATCTAGAATATATGGTAAGAATATAATAGTTCCTAGTATTACAGATAGTATTGCACTAACTAATACAGCTCCAGCACTTACATCTTTTGCATATTTAATATTGACTCTGTACTCTTGAGATATGGTATCACATAGTGCCTCTATTACACTGTTAAATGCTTCCGATATTAGTACTATCGCTATTAGAAATCCTACTGCTATCCAATCGGTATGAGATATTTGAAGTAATATTGCAAACAGTATTACTAATACTGCAACTACCATTTGTATTCTAAAATTTCTTTCATACTTAACAATAGAAAGTATTCCATCTATAGCGTGTTGTTGACTCTTTAATATTGTTTGTGGTGTTCTAAATGATGAACCCATATTTATCTCAATTAAAAATTACTTCTATATTGTAATATATAGTGTGGGGAAAGGACAGGTAAAAACATTTTATTTAAGAGGGGAGAGATGTAGTAGATTATTGATATAATAAAGTAGAAGAATTCTAAAAGAGTACATAATTTTAATCAGTTATTATTTATGGAGTTAGAAATAGTATTAATAGTGTCTTTCTTTCTCATATCTGTAATCGGAACAGTATTACACTTTACTCATAATTGGTTTAAAAAGGGAATACTTTTACATATATTTTCCGCTGTAAATGAGAGTACATGGGAACATATGAAACTATTAGTATTACCCACTATCCTAGTTATGGTATTTCAGTATATCTTACTAAGAGACAGATATTTTAATTTGTTTAACACTCTCTTCATATTGTATTTGGTTGAGATATTAACAATACCTTTACTCTATGAATCTCTTCGTTTAATTTTTAAAAAAGTTAATCTTTTTGTTACCATATTAATTTTTTACATTGCGATTATATTAGGAGTATATATTCAATACATTATGTTAATTAGTGATATATCTTTTTTGAATGAATATATATCTTTTGTATTAGTAATAATAGTAACAATGATATTTGGAATATTTACATATTATCCACCTAAGTATGCAATATTTAGAGATCCAGTTACTAGAAGATATGGAGATAGTAAGAATTCAACATAATAGAAAGGATTAATCCTACCCTTTATCAATATTGAGTGACCTATTTACACTGCTCAGAATCTGCTATTTTTGTAACAGCATTGGTTGAGGTGTCATACATCCAAATACCCAACTCTCCCAATTTACATGAGGAGCTTAGCATGTTTTCATAGGATTCTTCATCTATCCCAATATTTTTTGTTCCGAAAAGTAACTTAGCTGTATTGTCTTCGTGAATAGTTTCTAAATCGAATATTGTAACTGCGTAAGATGGTTTCATTTCCCAAAGAATTTCTAGACTTTCATCAAGAATGTTAACTTTCCAAATCGCCCAGTCCGATCCCCATATAACGAAATCATCATCTATGAGGTACTCAATGTAATCATTTTCTACATTATATGAAAGATCTTCCAATAATTTATTATCATACTTTTCTTGTTTTTCTATAACCCCTATAATTGTTGATTTAAGAGTTTCTTTACATGCTGCCCAAGGATTTGAAGGGGGAACATTAGGAAAAAGAATGAACAGATAGTCAAGATGTACCCGAGATGAGTCTTTCACAGCACCTGCTTTTATTTTCTCAAAATCACATACAACTTTACTTTCTTCACCATCTTCTCCCTCCTGTACCTTTTTAACTTCAGAGTTTTCGCATCTCGTTGTTAAACTAGAAAGAATATTTTCTTTAGAGAAGTAGAGATATCCAAACAGAAGCGAGGTTATTAATAATATTGAAAAAGTGAGAGCTATGAGAATTCGTTTCAGAGAAATAGCATTACTTTTCTCTGATTTAGTAGGATTTAATTTGTCCATTCAAAAATCAATGAATTTATCTATTCTTAAGGTAGCATACAATATTATTATTGTAAATAAAATCATAGAAAGCTTCTTAAATTATATAGTAAGGATATTTCATTTGTTCTATACTATACCCAAGATGTCTAATGAAAATGTACATATACAACTCAAAGATCATGATGGTACAGATGGAGAATCCCATAAGGTCGTAAAAGAGGTCTTAGAAAAAGTAGATCCTAATGTAGAAAATGTTGTGTTCTTTATGGAAGCTGTTGGGGCAGACGGACAATTTCAAAAAGAATTGGATAGGGCAAATAGGGGAGAGGTAAGATATAGGGATATTAAGATTTGGATTATTTACTAAAGATTTCTAAGTATCATGAAGAATTCTCCAATAAATATCATTATGTGGACTTAAAGACCATGTGTAATCGTTCTTTCTGAAGTTCCACTTCGTATTTCTATCAAACCTATCTGTATTTGTAGGTAATCTTTCCATTACAACTCTATTTATCTTTCTTTTTTCATCCATGAAAATCCATGTTGGATCTAGTAAATACCAATTTCCTTTACTTCTGAATAAACAAACTGCATGAGGGGAATTTCTTGAATTTTCACTATTAACAAGAACCTTTTGATACCTTGATTCAATACCCATTAATTGAAGTAGTACTGTTGATGAAAGTGCAATATGTCGACATACACCTTTGCCTTGATTAAAAATATCAGAAACTCTAATTGACATCATGGGGTTTGGTATTAAATTCTGTTTGTAATCATATGCTAGTAAGTTATGAACATATGAGCCAATGTATTCAGCCATATACTGTTTAAAATCATAGTTAGGATCTTCCTTCCTCTTTCGGGCAACAATTTTTAATAAGTCTAACATTGCTACTTTTTGTTGTTGATATACAGCCCCTTTGTCTGCTCTAATTTTTTCCCTATCATGTGGAGTTCTGATTACTTTGTTATCTGAACCCATATCACTAAATCCATCAGGAATATATTTTAACATCCCATATTGTGGATTATAATAACCAGTATCGGGGAAAGCCTTGTGGTCAAGCTTAACTAATAGGGAAACATAAGCATCATAATATCTAGACAGTCTATAATCCTTCTCACTCTCAGGGCATCTTTTGTCATTAATCACAGCAATGAGATTGTCTCTTCCACATGCATGTGCAAGTTGAGGTTTTTTACGAAACTCCGAAACGGTATATTGCAACATTTGAGAATCTGATAGGGGTAACTTCCTAAGAATTCTACTTCCATCTGGTGCTATCTCATACTTATCGGTTAAAACTTCTGAGACATCAGCATGAGGAGATTTTTCAGATAACGCATATGATTGGTATATTGCATATAACAAAACTTTCTCACCAACAGACATTTCCGCTACTTCTTGCGTTTCAGTAATTCTATTAGGTTCAGAAGATTCTATACCTTGATTGTTGCTCATACTTATTTAAAGATTATATAAATATATCAACTCTGTCAAAGCGAAAAAAGGGGGAAATTACTTTAGAAGTTTTGTTAAAGGTAGAGTCTCTCTTTTAGAGGAAAGTTCCTTTATATATGAATATAAGGCTATGACTTCAGAAGATTTTTCTGTTAATCCTGGTCTTCTATTTACTTCTAATACATAGTTTTTGTTTGTATGATTATCTGTAACAACATCTACCCCAGCCCAGTTTAGTTTAAGAGCTCTTGAGGCTTCTACAGCTATATCTATGACCTCTTGAGGAGTATCTTCAATATTTATAAAATCTTCTGTTGCTCCTAGTGCAACATTATTTCTATATTTATCCTCAACTCTTGTTCTTTTACATACAGAAGAAGCCTTGTTATTTGCTACAACAACTCTGTAATCAAAATCATTTGAGATAAATTCTTGAAATATATATCTATTGTATTTACCATTTTTCCTTATCATGTCTTTAATCTTTTCTTTACTATCTATTAAATAGACACTTGTACCAAGAGAACCCAGTAATGTTTTGTATATACATGGTAATTTACATATCTCTTCAATATTTAAGATCTCCTTACTATCTATCTTTAATCCGTTTTGAAAAAAAGTATTAGGTACTGAAATACCTTTAGAAGCTATAAAGAAGATATCTGAAAGTTTAGTACTATGTGTATTAGGTTTATTATGTAAGATATTATTAGACTTGAGATAAAGATGAAGTAAATATGCCATATGTGTTGTATTCCATCCAGATTGGATTAGTACATAGTTGTACTTTTTAAAATCTTTGCCATCTATTAAGGCTATTATTTTTCCATCTATTATTTTAAAAAGGATATCCTTTATAGATGCTACATCTAAATCTATGTTATCTAACTTGAGCTTCTTTTGGATTTTTGCCTTATCTTTTTTAGTACTGTTAATACCAATTGCAAGGACCGAATATTTTGTCATGTTTAAATGATAGGGAGATTACATTGCTATTATACCATTTATTAGCGAAGAAGTATGAAATTAGCTATTATTGTTACTTTCTGTTACAATGTATTGTAGTTATCTGAGTATTTAGAATTTCTCAAACAAATTTCTTAGTAATCTTTTAGCTTTAATTTATTTTTATTTATATTTATCATGGAACAAGGAACTGTAAAAACGGTAACTGATAAAGGCTATGGTTTTATTACCAAAGAGGGATCTGATAAGGATGTTTTCTTTCACGAAAATTCTTTAGAAGGTGATCTTGCTGTTAGAAAACTAAAAGTAGGTGATGTTGTTACTTTTGAGGTTGAAGAAACACCAAAAGGAATCAATGCTATCAATATCAAATTATTAGAGGAATAACTCTAAGTAATTTAGTTACAAATTTAAGAGAAGGTACTAGTACCTTCTCTTTTTGTTTATATTGTAAAAAGATGTCAATTAAATAATGTTAATTTATCGAATTATTAGGCAACCTTATAATATGAACTACCATGATATATTATTTAGCATATCAAAATATTTGCTGTTAGAAACACTTTGGTATTAGTGAATTTTCTAAGAAATTTTTATACAAAAAACATTAATAAAATAAGTGCCTGATTAAAGAAATCCTATAATTAGGGGAAATTTGACTAAAATTTTCATAAATTGATATCCTAAAGGTAGTATGATATTTATTCATACTGCTATATAAATTGTTAAATCAATAATCATGATTGTAGATATCATAGTTTGGTTACTGATTGGATTAATAGCGGGTTGGTTAGCTTCTGTAGTAATGAAAACCAATGCGCAGCAAGGAGTACTTGCTGATATTGTGTTGGGTATCATAGGAGCAGTAGTAGGTGGTTACCTTTTAAGTTTTCTTGATTTACCGGGAGCATCTGGTCTCTCTTTGTATAGCATTCTTGTCGCAGTATTAGGTGCGATAGTGGTTATAGCGGTAGGAAGAATGTTGTACCGAGCATTCAATAATGCTTAAATATTTCATACTACGAAATATACAAATTAAGTAATCAGTAAGTGACTGCTCAATTTTCCTCCGATTATTGTAGCAGTCACTTCTTATTTTCAATACCTGATATCTATTTATTTCATATTTCCCCAATAGAATATCCAATAAAGTAAGTTTGTTCTTGAATTACCATCATCTAGAGGTAAAGTTAACAAGTTTTCAATGGAAGATATCTCCAATCCATCGATAGTTGCATAATACATTAGATTAATATCTTTCCATGAATCTTGCCCGCTAGAGGAATTAAATAGTTTGTCAGAGATGAAGCCTTTATCTCTTAAAACATATGTATCATCTTTAAGATATACGGAACCTGGTGTAAGTGGGAGGTATTGTATTCCATCTATTGCAAGATTGTCTTGACTAAAAAAAGTTGAATATTCATATTTTCCACCCCATACTAAGCTTGCTTTTGGATATTTAAATCCTTTAGGAAAAAGACCTAGGGATATGGGGTCTTCATTTCTGTTTAACCAATATGTTCTTGTTGATTGTATTTCAGAACTATATAGAAATTCGGCCATATCTTTCATCTCTTCGTTTTTTCTAACCAAACTCCACATCCACAGACTATACCAAGCATTAATTGCCTCTGATGTAGATTCTTGATTGTTTCCATCAAGTTCTTTTTGAAACCCAGAAGCCCAAGAATGATTCTCATACCAATCATATACTCTTACATAAGGGAACGAAGGATCATCTCTTTTCCATGATGCGAAATCTCTAGCAATTAAATCAATAAAATCACCATATTCATTTAAAAAATCAGGATTCTCCTTTGCTATTACAGAAGCAGCATACAGAAAATATGCATAATGAAAGTGATGATCATTGTAATTCTCTGAACCAAATTCGGTTTTCTCACCAATTAAGCCCTTTAATTTAGTATCATATTTAAAATATTTACCCTCCTCATTCTCAGTATATGTAAACCAATTTACTAATTCCCTAGTTAACTTCTCCCTAATATTGTCTGAAAGATTTTCTGCTCCAATTTCTCTAGATATTTGAATGATTCGTGCAGCTCTTGCTAGTTTCTTTCCTCCAAAGTACGTTGATTCAGGTTCAAAATTGGTTGATTCATTTTCTAATTCAATCATTGATTTTAACAAGATTATTTGTTTTTCTGTAAGGGTACTGTTTTTTAACTCAGTATATAGTTGAGATTTTGGGAAAGAAACAACTAGTTGATTGTTTAAGGTTGTATATTTTTGTATACCTCGTATAGTGGGGATCTCAAATTTAAAATCATACGAGTTATTAATATAATGGTGTGGTAAAAGTCCCCATACTGTTTCCTCTTCTGAATCTTTTGCATAGGTAAAATCATATGTTAAGTTTGTTGTTGTAAGCGTTAGGGTAGGTTTAGCATAGATAGAGATAATTTCGTTATCTACGTACTCCTTTACAATTTTTTCAGAATCATCATCTGTGTATATACCAAGAGTAATTAAATCTCTGTTGGAAGAAGAAATGACTGCTTTCTTGTCAGACTCTATAACAAAATTTGCATCTGTAAAAAATCCTATTGTATTATCATCTCTTTTTGCAACTAAACGTTTTTCTTCTTCTTGAAGTCTATATACTCCTCCCTCAATTATTAATTCATCTGTATTGGGATGTATAAAGATGTATGGAGAACCTTGTATAAAGGTTGCATCAAATACTATTTCTGAATTATCGGTATAGAATCTGATTTTTACTGTTAAATCTGAATACTCTATTACTTCAGAAGAAGATATTTCTCCGTTAATTGGTTTTATTGTAAGATATTCTCCACCAATTAATCCTGTTACATTCTTTTCGTTTGCAATTATAGTTGGTATCCCTATATGTAAACCCTCTGTATTGCTATTTATAGCATATGGAAGGAAATACCCTCCTGTTATGAATTTAGAAAATACAGCAGAACTCCAAATACGATTTGTTGGTATCGGGTTATTAAGTAAATTTCTTGATACATTTAATTCAGTTGTATGTTCATACAAAGCAAAGGAAGAGTTCCCTTTTGCAATTGGAATACTATTTGAATCAATTTTAAAAATATATTTATCACTATTTCTATTTGAGAAATATATAAGTAAGAGTGTAGCAACAACTAACGCTAAAAGAAAAAGAGTTAATTGTATTATATTTTTTCTTTTTTCCGAATCTTTCATTTTGGTAATAAGAAATTTTAATTAAACATTTCATCAAATCCGTTTTTTATATATTCCGTAATTTCTTTATACTTCATATATAGTTCATCGTTCCTTTTTATTTCAACATTCACTGGTGTACCGTTATACAACTTTCCAGTCTGTTCGGTAATAATAGAATCAACAGTAATTTCTTGATTCTCGTAGTCATATTCCGGATGAATAAAAGAGATGTATCCTTTAACCTTTTGTCCATTAGGGAGTGTAATTATTACTGGTGTATCAACTTTCAATATATCAAACTGATTTGGTTTTAAATTAATAGTAGAACGTATTAAAAATGAATTTAATTGTAACTCCATAACTTTATCATCTCGTGTCATGTATGAACCCTTGGGGAGAAAGATAGAGTTTAAAATACCTGCTACGGGAGAAAATATCGTATTATTTGAAGAATCTACTCTTTGAGCGAGTAATCCTTCGTTAACTGAGATTAGATGTACTGTAAGATCCTTTTTGGTCACACCTTTGGTATTTTGAGAGGTATCTTCAATTCTTGCATAGCTAAATAGTGGTTCTCCTTCTGCCACATCCTCTCCAATTCTTTTGTATATCTCTGTGATATACCCATATTCTCCTGAACCTACAGATACAGTATCTTTGACAACGATAGAATCCCTTGCTTTCATAGTATTCCTCGCATCTAATCTAGAGCCAACGGCAAGATATATCACAAGAAATACAAATACAACTATTGTTAAAAATATGAAAAATCTATTCATAATTAATTCTTTTTATATGTTAAATTAAAAACAATATATGTACCTAAAAGCAGGGAATTCAAAAGTACCCAGAAAATATTAATTGCCGTGACAGCGGGTCTGTCCATATTGATTAATCCAACGGGAATAGAGGTAATAGAGAGAAGAAATATTAGGATATGAAACCAGAGATAATCTATTGGTTTCTTTTGAGCAGTTCTTTTCAAAGAACCACTGGCTTCCCATTTAACTTCTTTAGAAAAAAGGACATTAAGAAAGGCTTCTATGTATGCAAGGAAGCTATTTATAGAAAGCAAGTAAGAATCTTTATTCATTTTTCCTGTTATCGATAAAATGACTACAAACTGGAGTAAAAAGAATGGAATGTAGTGGATTGCCCAAACTCCCAAAGATGCATGTATTGGAACGATACCAAAAAGTAAATATAGCAAAGGCATTATCATCATTAGTAAGACTACTATGCCTGAAAAATAGAATGTACTGGAAAGAAGGTATTGAATTTTTTGATCAAAAGTAAGATTTTTAGAAAGGGGATTTTGTTTAAAGAACATGTGGAAACCTCCACTTGCCCATCTAACTTGCTGTTTATGATACACATCAATTGTATCTGGACCAAGTCCTGTTGCTAATATATTTGGAATATATACTGTCTTCCATCCATTTTGATGAATCAAATATGTTGTAAACAGATCTTCAGACTTATGTGGATATATTCCACCTATCTCATCAATGGCTTTTCTACGAAATACTGCATTTGTACCAAGCCAAAATACAGCATTAAACTTGTTTTTACCTTTAAGAACAACTTCGTAGAATATTCTTTGTGCTCCATCTGCTCCTCTGGAAATCAAATTTTTCTTGTTTCTGTACACTTGAGGAGTTTGAACTAGAGCTATATTTTCTTTCGAAAAGAATGGCAAGGTCTCTATTAAAAAATTCTTTTTGGGAATATAGTCTGCATCAAAGATGGCAAAATATTTACCCTTGGCTATCTTTAATCCATTATTAATATTCCCTGCTTTAGCATCTTTGTTTCCCTCTCTTGTTACATAGAGTACTCCGTAATGATTTGCTATCTTTTTTACTTCTTCTGATTTACCATCATCAAGAATATATGTAGTGTGTTCAATGTCCATTTCTTTAACTGCTTTTACAGTCTTCTCTATTACATCGGGATTTTCGTTGAATGTTGTAATGAAAACATCTACTCCTCCAGCAATCCGATTATCGTTTTTTAACCACTCTTTTGTTTCGTAGTAGAGAGGGTCTCTTACTCTAAAATCTGCATACATCATTGTCATCCAAGACCCAACTGTTTGGATTACAATGTATGATTCAATTATTAAAAGAAATATATATGCTATTAAATCTCCCCTGTAAGTGGGGTTAAAAAATAGTAGGCCGTAATATATTGCTGCTGCTATTGAAATAATTAGGAAAACAGAAAAACTTACAGATTCACTGTTTCGAGACCTAATTTCTGCTTTTCTGAATTTTATTTTAGAACCTAATTTAGAGCTCATCTTTGGAGCAGACTAAAATTAGATCTCTGGTTGTTTGGGAAAATATTAAGAATGGAATTTATTATAACATGTAGAATTTGAACTTGACAAATTTTTTATAAAATATTGAACTAATTCAAAGGAGAATCGTTTACCTTCATCATTACTATGAAAAGTAATAATATCCTTGTTATCAATGTATTAGGAATTGTATCCTTAGAAGTTAATAAGGTAGTACAAATTTCCCGTTCTTGAGATTCTCTATTAATATTGATCCATAAGAACACTCCCCATCCCACAATGTTCCATCGTTGGTCATTCCTCCACATGGGACCTTAATGAAGAATATTACTACCAAGATTGCTAAGAGAACGAATAATATTATTAAAAAAATATGTAATTTTTTCATTAGTATAAGATAACACGAACAATTTAAAATTGAAAATAGTTAATAATAAAAATATTCTTGCTTACGATTGAACGACATTAATATTTCACTTTGATATAATCTAACATTAAATTGATAATACTTAGTTATGGTACCAATTGGAGAATACTTTGGAAGAGACAATACAGATTTGACAGATTATGATGCTTTTGTAGATGAGGTATTGGGTGTTACTTTAGAAGAACTTCATATTCCAGATCCAGAGGATAGAGAATCTCGTACACCACAATTAAATCACGATGATGGGTTTAATCGTTTAAGAATATCATATTCTGTTGGTCCATATGAGTATGAATATCATCTAGGTAAAGGTAATGGTAGATTTGAACCTACTTCCAAGCAGAGAGACAATTTAGCTTTACGGATAGCTGAACTTAGGGAAAGGTATAGCATAGAAATGAATAGATTAGAGATAGTGGAATGGAAGAATTCAGTATTTGAGCTAATAAGGGGAGAAGACCTTGAACCAGAAATTAGTAATGAGAGCATTAATGAAGAAGAACTTCAGAGTCTAGACCTTTTTAAATCTAAATTGTATGTTCATTCTCCAGAATTGATATCACAGTTTGAAGGCTTAATACCAGGTTGTGAAATTGTTGTTGTAGAGGGTTCTGATGCTCCAGTAGCATTAGAACTTGATACAGATTTGGATGTAGATAGGGATATTAAAGAGCAATTGGCCAATTCTTTAAAAAAGAGATTAGTAAGTAAAATGGATTCAAACAAAGATTTTGAATATTCTACTGTATGGGTAAGGGGTGGAAATCCAGATGTATATACTTACAATGGTAATGGTGAGCTTTTAGAAAATTAAGTGAGACAAATTCAGTTATATTATATATACTAATACTATTAAATTAAACATATAAGTAAGTATGTCTGCAACAAAGGAAGAGTTGATACAAAAGATTCTTGAGTTAAATAATGGGGATAATCCATTTAAAATAATCCCTATGGATGAAAATCTAAAAGCTATGTGGAATATTGTTGATGCTAAATGGATTGAATTCTTTGGGAAAGCGGGATTAAAAGAGTATTACGAAATTCATTTTTTCTTTGATGAGAACAAAAAGGAGGTTTCGTATAATGAAAAACAAGGATCTGTATCTTGGAAGGCAGGTGTTCCAGAAATTGCTTTTGAGAAGAGTTCTTTTTCAGGTAAGACTGTTCAAATGAAAAGGTCAGTAGCTTTTGGAGTAAAGGAGGACTTATCTGTAGGAGAGATATACAATTTTGACTTTAATACAAAGAAGATTAAAGATCCAATCTTTTCAATAATAGAAGATTCAGGGTGGATTATAAAAAGATCTTTTTTGGAAAAGATTTTGGGAATGTAATCAGGTCTAAATATACAATTACTTGTTATAATAGGTAGGAATGGTTTTCTTTTTGGAATAGTTTTATGCTTTTAATATACAATTTAACTTCTTAAAAATCTTTAAATGAATTTAGAAGGTACAGAAAATTTACAATGGGAAGGAGAGCAACCAACCTCATTAGCTACAGAATTAGTAGATAAAGGTATTGTAAAAGAAGGAACCCATGTCTTAGATATGGGATGTGGCTTTGGAAGAAATTCTAATTGGTTAGCTGATCAAGGAGCTATTGTAAATGCAATAAATGTTAATGAGAAAGAATTAGCTGAAGCTAAAAAAAGAGCAAG
>Ga0209416_1001330_pt1 | contig 17628 bp, 23 predicted proteins | sample RifGroF1_FD_184001 | JGI IMG/M metagenome (GOLD analysis project Ga0209416, IMG submission 184001) | Groundwater microbial communities from Rifle, Colorado, USA - Groundwater F1 (SPAdes) (version 2) | ecosystem: Environmental > Aquatic > Deep subsurface > Groundwater | place: Rifle, Colorado...
GGACAGCTGGTTGATCCGCTCCGGAAAAGTGACCTCCATGTCCGCTCTTTTCGCCGTGCTGTGGCAGAGCGAGTACCGCGACGCCGAAGGAAACATCTATCCGGTGCGCTTCGGGGTGCAGGATGCCATGGGCCACCGCACGGACGAGGTTTATAACTTTGCGGTGCTAAACCGCGGTTTTATCATGCCCAGCCAGGGCAAAGACGAACTGGCCCAACTGTATGCATTCAGCGATCTTGAGTTTTTCCCGGGAAGTAAAAAGGCGATACCCGGCGGGCTCAAGATGGCGCGCATCAACACGACCTATTTCAAGAACCGTCTGGCCAGAAAGCTGGGTGTTAAGCCCGGCGATCCGGGAGCCATGTATTTTCATGCCGATTATCCGGAAAGCTACGCCGCTCACCTGACCGTCGAAGAGGTGGACGACAAGGGGCACTGGAAAAACCCGAAAGACCGCGAAAACCATTTGTGGGATTGCGAAGTTCTGGCCACCGTGGCTTACGAGATCCTGGGTGTAAAGTACTGGCCGGCGCCACAGGCCGTAACACAGACCAGCAATGAGGAACCGCAACAGATCATCGCCGCACAATCCAGTTACCTGACAGGGGGCCGTAGATGACCGCAGAAACTTATCTTTATGTCCAGACTGTGGCCAGTCGTTTGAAAGTCTCGGAACGAACCGTTTACCGGCTGATCCAGGAAGGCAGGCTGACCGCCATCCGCATCAACGGCCGCGCCCTGCGCATCCCGGAGAGCGCCTTTGCCGGGTACCTAAAGGGTCTGGTGGTGGATCCGGATGCGGATCTGCGGGAGGTGGGCTGATGTATTGCGAACGGTATTCGTGCAACATGTCGGAGTTGGCCTGCATCGCACGCCGGAAAAACGCACTGCTCGAAGGCCGTCATGGCTCCCACGGGACCATGCCGGGGCGCAGCGATACGGGATGCCGGGGCTGCGTCCAGGGCGAAGCTGTGGCCAAGAAGCACAATCCTGATGAGGTTAAGGCTTACAGCGATAAGCTGCGCAAGGTTCGGACCGAGGCCTTGGCGAATTTTCAGGCCCGCAAGCGGCCCGGCAAAAAGATGCCGGCAACCGGAGAGGAGAATCAGAAGCAGATGACCGAAAAAAAACGAAGGGGCCGTCCGGCCAAACTGAACGCCGCGGCGCCGGCCGGTGCTGCGTCCGCGCTGCCTGAATCCAAGCTGACGGGGGACGAGCTCATCCCGATTCTCATCCCGATCCTGGTGCACGAGCGCGATTACCACCTGGCCCGGGCGCGGGCCCTGGACCAGGCCATCGCGGCCTTGGCGGCCTGAAAGGAGCATGTGGCGAAGATGGATAAAGGACCGATGAAGCACTGCGACAAGCACAACTTCGACTTTATGGGCTTTTTGCGGATGTGCCCCATCTGCCGCGGCGAGCTCATGGCGACCTTGCCGCATACCCCTTTGGGGCCCTGCAATATAGATGAGCAGTACATTCCCAACAAGACCGGCCTGTACCTGTCACAGCCACCGGCATCGGCGATGGCTATAAAGCCGCCGGCGCCGAAACCGGTCGCCAGGCCCGTGCAGATGGAACTTTTTTGATGGAGGAAGAGATGCGCGCGAGAATTACCCAGGCGGCCTTGGTGCTGGCAAGGTGGGCGGCGGTTACCGTGCTGATGGCCTGTTCGCTGCTGTTTGTGGCTTATCAAATTTGAGGGAGGGGAGGATTCAATGGAAAGAGTAAAAATTGACGACGGCACAACTTGGCCAGACCCAACCGGCGACGATTTTAGGACGTTGCACTGGCGGTTGCTTCATGCGCCTGAATCAGTGGATCGGGGATGCCTGATGGAAGCTGCCGCTGTCATCGATGCATATTCGAACCTGATATTGCACCCGGCATTTACCTTGAATGTCGTAACAAAAAAGGTGCGCGGGATCAGGAAAGCTCTGAAAAACAAGCGCTCTCGCTTGCTTAAAGAAGGGGGTATTATAGATGAAAATTGAGATCGAAGCGACTCAGCATCTTACCGAAATTCAAGGGGTTCCAGTGCGGGTGTGGGATGGCAAGACGGAATCTGGGACCAGGTGCAAGGTCTTTGTCCATCGGGTAGCAGTAAGCGCCGATGAAGATTGCACTCAATTCGAAGCCGAACTGAAAGAGAAGGTTCCGCCTGGACGGCATATCGATTTAAGGCACATTCTTTAGTTTGTAGCGAAGGTTTAACATGTCACTTAAACCAATAGATCCAACACTATCAGTTAGTCGGATAGAAGATATTGTCGATGAAATTTTCAAAAAGCTAAAAAGACGTGAATTGAGTCATGAGCGGCTGGCCAAAAAAGCAAAGACAGAATTGCGCTTGATCGATTGGAGAAGGCATCGGGGAGTGGCTAAGGCTTACAAGCAGGCCGCCGAAGAGCTGTTTGCGCTCTGTGAAATACCATTTTAAGGCGCACCCCATAGCGATTGGAAGTAAAAATGGAAAGCTTTGATAGGCTCAAACGCCAAAAGCAAGAAATGGAATTAAAAATCAACGAAAAAGCACTTGACGAGGCATCTGGTAAGCTTCGTAAATTACGCCTGACGAATGTTTCTGGTCGCAAGGAATACCCGGTGGAAACGGTTAAATCCGTCTTAAGGCGCGGCCTTTGAAGTCTGTACGATGATGCGGCAGTCACATATATTTTGCGGCATGGGATCAAGTATTATTTGGAGTCCATCCAGGGCTCGAAGTGAGGATAACGAGATGAATTTTCTATATTCAAAGCGTATTTGGCTGAATGAAGATCACCTCCCGTCAACCGGATCTGTAGTCGCATATCACGGCGATATTGCCTACCCGGATGGCGTTGATAAAGCCGTCGCTTTTCTTGAGATTTCCGATTGTCATGGCAAGGTGAGATTGCATTTCACTCCAACGGATTCGATGGATCAGTTTGTCAAAAAAATGGAAACGCTCAGGGGCGTTATTGACGATTTTATCTTGCATTTAAGGCCGACCGACAAGGCTCCTATCGAAGAAACGACCATGTTGCACCGTCCAGACCAAACATTTCCGGTTCAAACCAGGGACCATAAAGGCGGGCGTATCGATAAAGGCCCGTACATGTTGGCTTATGAAGTTTACAGCTGCGTTTATGGTCCGCAAAAAGCATTGATAGAGGGGAACTGTAGGGGCGGGTTCTCAACCTGCGAGTTGATCGCCTTTCTGTACGCGAGGTCATTTCCAAAGAACGAATGGCGGCAGCGGGTCGAGGAAGTCTTCAGTAATCAGGAAAATATTTAGTCCCTTAGCTGATATGTAAAAATGAGGTCAAAATGCCCAGGAACATGTCCTTTGCGATTACTACCGACCAAATACGAAGAAAAGAAAAGACGGTGACGCGCCGCAATGGCTGGCGGTTTTTAAAGGCCGGCGATATCGCCAACGCAGTGGAAAAGGCCATGGGGCTGCGCAAGGGGGAAAAGGTCAAGCAGCTCTGCCGGATCCGCATCATTTCCACCAGGCTTGAGCGGCTGTGCTGGATTACCGAGCAGGATGTGGTGAAGGAAGGGTTTGCCGATAAGGACCGCGACTGGTTCATTCAGATGTATTGCCAACACAATGGCGGAGACGCCTTGCAGATCGTGAATCGGATAGAGTTCGACTACATGTAACCTCCCGAAAACAATTAAATTAGATACGGGGCGTTCGGCCGTTGGCGGCCGTTGGCCCCGTTTGTTTTGCATAAACATGGATCAGTTTATTGAACAATTAAAACATGGATATAGAGCACAGGCCCGCGCGGCGCCTGGATGGTTACTGACATAAGGCGACACAAGGCGTCAGGAGGCGTCAGGAGGCGTCAGAACAGGACAGGAGGCGACAGCTGCGACGTAAGGCGTCAGGAGGCGACACGAGTACCTTCCCTTTCGAGAATATTTCGCGCTACTCATCGACCATCGAATCGGTTTTTTCAATCAGCGTGAAAGAGGCAGGGGCATGGCGTTTTCATCCGATGATCAGACAGCTGTCGAACAGGCCATCCGGGATCTGGCCACCGGGCAGCGGGTGGTGCGCATGACTGTGGCGGGCAAGTCGATGGAGTTCGGCCAGTCGGATCTGGGGCAGCTGCGCGGGTTGCTGCAGCAGGTCAGCGAGGATGTGGCCGCGGCGGCGGTAACGCAGGCGCCCAGCTACGTGTTGACCCGGTGCGGGAAGGGGCTTTGATGCGCTTGGATGCAGCCAGCCATTCTCCGATCATAGACCGCCACGGGCGGCCCTTTGTGTCGGCCGCAGCGGGAGAATATGCGGGTGGCTTCGAGGGCGCGACCACTGGCAACCGGCTGGCGGACTGGGGCCTTTCTTCCATGGGGCCCAATGCGGCGGTGGAGGGCTCGCTGGCCACCTTGCGCAGCCGGCAGGCCGAGCTGGTGCGCAACAACCCTCTGGCCGGCGGCGGGGTGGATACCATCGTGGCCAATATGGTGGGCCGCGGGATCCGGCCGCTATGGAATTTTGACGACAAAGAGGTGTTAAAGCGCGTCCAGGACGAGTGGTACGATGATGTCAACGATGCGGACGCGGACGGCGTCTGCTCGTTTTACGGCCTGCAGGCCCTGGCCACGCGCACAATGGTCAACTCCGGCGAGGCCTTCGCCGTGTATTCCTATCCGGCGCCGCACGAAGGGCGCGCAAATCCGGTGCAGATCAAGATCTTCGAGGGGGCCCAACTGGACGAGGGCTACACCCAGACGGGGGGCGACGGCAACGGCATCCGCCTGGGCATAGAGATGCGCGCCGGGCGGCGGGCGGCCTATCACTTCTTTAAGTCCCACCCGGGCGAGCCCTACTTTTTGAACAGCTTTGAGCGGATGCGGGTCCCGGCCACGGAAGTTGCGCATGTGTACCGCCCCTTGCGGCCCGGCCAGCTGCGGGGCATCCCCTGGTTTCACAATATCGTCTTAAAGCTGCACGACATCGACCAGTGCGTGGACGCCGAGCTGGTGCGGCGCAAGACGACCACCATGTTCGGCGGCTTCATCAAGCAGATCACGCCGGGCGGTTTTTTGCCGGGCGGGGCAACGCCAGGTGGCATGCCGGGCAACCTGCTGGGCCACCAGAGCGGCACGACCAACGCTGCGCCGGTGATCGATCTGCGGCCGGGCACCTTTCCCCAGCTGCCCTCTGGCTGGGACGTCAGTTTTGCGCAGCCCACGGACGTGGGCGGCAACTATGTGGCCTGGATGGTCCAGCAGCTGCGCGACGTGGCCAAGGGCATGGGCATCACCTACGAGCAGCTGACCGGAGATCTGGCCGGGGTAACCTACACATCGATCCGCGCCGGCCTGCTGGATTTTAGGCGGCGCCTGGAGCAGCTGATCGCCATGTCGCTGGTCTACCAGTTGTGCCGGCCCTACGCCTGGCGCTGGCTGGATTTGAAGGTGGTCTATGGGGCCATCGTGATCCCGGACTACTTCGCCCGCCGGCATGTTTACCGGCGCATCGACTGGCAGCCGGACGGCTGGGACTGGGTGGATCCGGTCAAGGACGTGCGGGCCGCCATCATGGAAGTGCGCGCCGGCTTTAATTCGCGCCAGCGTGTGGTGGCCAGGCGCCACGGTGTGGACGTGGAAGATATCGACCGGGAAATCAAAGAGGACAACGATCGCGCCGACCAGTCCGGGCTGGTCCTGGACAGTGACCCGCGCAAGACGACCAGCGGGGGCATCTATCAGGACGGCGGGCAATCCGCCGGCCGGGACGGCGATAAAGAGGAATAGGCCATGAAGAAGAACGACATCGAGCACCAGGGATCTCCATCCAGTATGCCGGGCGCCGGCATGCAGGTGCCCACGCGTCTTTTGGGCGTGCCGCTTTTGGTCAGCCAGGCCGAGGCGGAGCTGATGCTGGCGGCGCTGTCGGGCCGGGTTCCAGCCGGCATGTTCTTCGGAATGGCGGACGAGCGCGAGCGTTCCTATGAGGTGGTCAACGGTGTCGCCGTGCTGCGCATCGTGGGCGGGCTGATCTACCGGGGTTACGGCTGGTACTGGCGCAGCACTTACGGCGATATCCGCGCCCAGTTCCGGGAGGCCCTTTCGGACAGCTCGGTGGCGGCCATCGTGTTCGACGTGGATTCGCCCGGGGGCGAGGTGGCCGGCTGCTTCGACCTGGTCGATGAGATCTACGCCGGCCGGGGGGCCAAGCCGATTTTTGCGGTGGCCAACGAGGATTGCTTTTCGGCGGCTTACGCCATCGCCAGCGCTGCGGATAAGGTGTTCGTGCCGCGCACGGGCGCGGTGGGCTCGGTGGGCGTGATCGCCATCCACTACGAGCAGTCCAAGTGGGAAGAGCGCGTGGGCGAAAAGTACACGGCCATTTTCGCGGGGGCGCACAAGAACGATTTTAGCATGCACCAGCCGCTTTCCGACGCGGCCCGGGCGGTGGGCCAGGCCAGTGTGGACAAGGCCTTCGATCTTTTTGTGGCCACCGTGGCGCGCAATCGCAACCTTTCCCCGGAGGCGGTGCGCGGCTTGCAGGCGGCCATTTACGAGGGAGAAGACGCCGTGAAGGCTGGATTGGCCGATGGTGTTCGGACGTTTGAAGAGGTGTTGGCCGATATGGGCCGCAAAAATACTTCCAACCAAGGAGGAGCGAACATGGAATTTGCACAGATCTTCACGGGCCTGGCCGCACTGCTGGGCGATGCCGAACAGCGCCAGGCGGCTACGGAAAAGCTCGGCAAGATGGGCCTGGCGCCGATTGCCGACCCGGCGGTGGCCGCCGCGGCCGTGGCCGAGGCCGAACAGCGCGGGCATGCGGCGGGCGTGAGCGCCGAGCGCACCCGGGCACAGGCGCTGGCCGAAAAGTGCGTGCTGGCCAGAACCCCCCAGTTGATGCCGGCGCTGATCGGCGAGGGGGTCACGGCTGAGGCCGCGGCCACCCGCATCCAGGAGGCGCTGCACAACACGGACCCCTCCAAGGGGCTGGACAACAGCAATTCGGGCCTTTCGGCCAGCGGCGCGGATTATGTGATCGCGGACGCCAAGCGCCGGGCGGGGATTAAGTAAAGGGCGCCGGGCGCGGGTAGCGCCCAGGCTACATATCGACACGACTCAGACAGAAAGGATACGGCCATGCCAGTGCAGGCGGAAGGTAAGCGGTTGTACGACGGGTTGGTGGGTGAAGTCGAGTCCCCCTCGCGCTTTTCGCGTGAGGAGGTCACGATTCTATCCGGCGAGAATATCGGGGTGCTGGAGGTGCTGGGCAAGGTGAGCAAGGTGATCCCCACCACCGGCACGGCGAACGCCGGCAACACGGGCCAGGGCACCATGACCCTGGTGACCGGCGGCGATGACACCCAGGTGGGCACCTACACGATCACCTGCATCACGGCGGCCTCCGGCGCCGGCGCCTTCAAGGTGGTGGCGCCCAATGGCGAGGCGCTGCCGGATGCGGCGGTGGGCGTGGCCTACGCCAACGATCAGCTCAATTTTACGATCAACGACGGCACGCCCGATTTTGCGGTGGGCGACAGCTTCACGGTGGCGGTGGCGGCCGGCTCGGGAAAATGCGTGGCCATCGACTTTGCGGCCGTGGACGGTAGCCAGCAGGCCTATGGGATCGCGGCGGGGGATTATGACGCCACCTCGGCCGACGTCAAGGGCGTGGCCATCGTGCGCGATGCCGTGTTCATCGAGAGCGCGCTGGTGTGGCCCACGGGTGCCACGGCGGGTCAGAAGGCGCGGGCCCTGGCGGAACTCAAGGCGGCCGGCATCGTCACCCGCGTGGCGGCCTAAACCCAATCCAATTTGTCCCGAATTACGAGAAGAAGAGGAGTTAGAGAAATGCTGAATCCGTTTGCCACCGATGCCTTCAATCTGGTGACGCTCTCCAGCGCCATCAACATCATGCCCAATAACTACGGGCGCCTGCGCGAGCTGAATCTTTTCCCCGGCGTCGGGGTGCGCACGCGCTCGATCATCGTCGAGGAGTTAAACGGGATACTCAACCTTTTGCCCACCCGCCCGGTGGGCTCGCCCGGCACCATGGCCCAGCGCGAAAAGCGCAACGTGCGCTCGTTCGTGATTCCGCATATTCCGCACGATGACTGGATCGATCCGTCGGAGTATGACGGGATTCGCGCCTTTGGCACCGAAAACCAGATCGCGGCTCTGGCTCAGGTGGTCAACAACCATTTGCAGTCCGCGCGCAACAAGCACGCCATCACCTTGGAGCACCTGCGTATGGGGGCCTTAAAGGGCCTGATCCTGGATGCCGACGGCTCCACGCTCTACAACCTGTTTACCGAGTTCGGCATCACCAAGAAGATCACCTATTTTGCTTTGGCCACGGACACTACAAACGTCCAGAGCAAATGCTTCGAGGTGTCGCGGCACATCGAGGATAATTTAAAGGGCGAAGTCATGACCGGCGTGCACGCCCTCGTCTCGTCCACCTTTTTCGACGGGCTGATCGCCCATCCGCTGGTGCGCGAAGTCTACGCGGGACATGCGGCGGCCATTCAATACATGGGAGGCGATCCGCGCAAAAAGTTTGTCTTCGGCGGCATCACCTTCGAGGAGTACCGCGGCACGGCCACGGACCTGGCCGGCACGGCACGGCCCTTCATTACCGCGGGCAAGGGCATCGCCTTTCCCATGGGCACCAACGACACCTTCAAGACCAACTTTGCGCCGGCGGATTTTCTGGAAACGGTCAACACCCTGGGCCTGGAGATCTACGCCAAGCAAAAGCCTTCCAAGTTCGACCGGGGGATCGATCTCCACACCCAGAGCAACCCGCTGCCCTTGTGTCTGCGGCCGGGGGTGCTGGTGGAGCTGGATCTGGCGGCTTCTGCGGGCTAACCGAGGCGAATTAATCGGTCGACGGGGGGCGCCTCGGCGCCCCTGGCGATGACGGGGAGCCAGTCGTGGATGTAGCACAGACAAAAGCCTTTATGTTCGAGCGGCTGTTCGCGGCGGATTTTGCCGACACGGTGACGCTCAACGGCGTGGTGCTTACCGCCCATGCGCTCGAACAGGGCCGCGAAGAACGCCCCGGCGGCATATCGGATTTTATCGAGATCGAGTTTCGGCTGGCCGATTACATCTCGGTCAATTACGCCGGCGATATGGTCGACATCAACGGCGTTACTTGGCACTGGCCGGTTGAGATCAGACGCGATGCCCATACGCGCGTCGTGCGCTTTACCCGCAACCAGCGTCCGCGGCCATAGAGGTCATGGTGCGATGAATATTTACGACCTGATGAACCTGGTGGTTTCGGCGGTGGCCGATGACGGTGCCCTTAAGGTGGCCTGCCAGGACTGGTATGGCGCCGACCAGCGCGTCTTTATTGACTGCAACAGGTCTAACCCGCCGGATCCGGCGGACGGCCCCATAATCCAGTTCCACTCGCCGGGCATGCGGGGCGGCGAAGAACAACGCGATGCCGTTTACGAATTTTTTGCGTCTGTGGACATCTATGACAATGCCCTGGCCGAGCGCAGCGAGGACAATGTGGTCGAATTTTCCGGTACGGCCAGGCTGCATGAGGTCATCAAGCGGGTCAAGGACGATGCCCGCGCGGCCGTCGATATTGACGGATGGTATCTTTCCATCGAAATCGAAACCAATACCATCGACCTGTGGCCGATTTTAACCGGAGATGTCCATTTCTTATGGCGGCGTTCCCTGGTGATCGGTGAGGACCCCTTGGATTTTTAACCAACTATCACGGCAAGAAGGAGTACTCCCATGGCGCAGCAAAAAGGGGCCAATGCAGCGATACTGATCGGCGTGCAAGATGACATCTCCACGCCGGCCACGGCCGGTCTTTTGATGCCGGTCAATTCGTGTTCGGTGGTGCCGGACCAGACCATCAATAAATCCGGAACGCTGACCGGCGGCCGCAACCCGGTGCAACCGTTCAGAGGAAATAAAAACGTGGGCGGCCAGATCGTGGTGCCGGTCGATTCGCGGGCCATGTGGCATTGGCTGCAGCTCATGTTCGGCGATCCGGTCACGGCCGGCGGTGCGGCTGCTGCCTGGCAGGCTACCAACAACTATGCCTTGGGCGCGGTAGTGATTCCCACGGTGCCCAACGGGCGCTATTACGAGGCCACGGCCGATGCCGGCTCAAGCGGCGCATCGCAGCCCACCTGGCCGACGACCATCGGTACCACCGTTGTAGATGACGGCATCACCTGGACCTGCCGGGCCTTCGTGCATAAGTTTAAGGTGCCGGACAGCCAGCCATACTTCACCCTTGAAAAGCAATTCGAAGACCTGACCACGGCCAAGTACGAGCAGTACTACGGCTGCAAGATCGGATCTTTTGCCATCGAAGTGGGCGGCGACGCCGAGCTGACCGCCAGCATGAACGTGCTGGGGGCCGATTATGACATCGAGGATGCCTCCATCGATTCTTCGCCCACCGACGTCAAAGCCACCCTGGACCGCGTGGCCAACTTTCAGGCCGCCCTGCTCGAAGCGGGTTCTGCGGTGGCCAATGCGCGCAGCATTACGGTCAACATCGACATGGACCTGGACGGCGATCAGTTCGTGATCGGCGGCGGCGGCGTGCGAGGCGATATCCCCGAAGGCATCGTGGGGGTGTCTGGCCAGTTGGTGGTGTTGTGCGACGATGCGGCCTTTGCCCTTATTCAAAAGGGCATGGACGTGACCGAAACCAGTTTAAAATTGACGATCACCGACACCACCACTTCGGTCTTTGAACTGGAGATCCAGGAGTTGGAAGTGTCTGTGGCCGGCGTACCCATCGAGACCCCCCGGGGCTTGACGGTCACGCTCAACTATCAGGGCTTTTACGCCAACGGCAGTGAGACCTCGGTGGTGGTGGCGCGGCTGACCAATGTGGACCAGCACGCGGCCTAAGTAAATGGAGGTGTGCGCGGCCGGCGAAGGGATCGCCCGGTTGCGCTGGTTGGGGAGACGAACCGGGACGGCCCCGGAATAACGGGCCGGGGCCGTTTTTGGGATGCTTCGGGCGAAAGCAAAACCGATTCAAAAAAAGGAGCGGCGGAGATGCGAGTAATACCATTAAGCGACGGCCAACCATTTGATGTGCGGCCGTTGACGCGTGGAGAGATCCGCGAGATGGCCAAGGCCGGCCTGCCGGTAACGGCGGCCGGGTTTGCCGGCGGGATCACCTTCCAAAATTACGAATCCACGTTCGATGCCGTGGTGGCCACCCAGGCGCCGGATATGGATCGCCTGGCCATGCCGGACTACCGCAAGCTCTTCGATGCCATCGTGGCCGAGACCTGGGGGAGCAAGGACGAGGAAAAAAACTCACCGACGCCTGGGCCTTCTGCTCAGGCAGGGAGCAAATAGAGCGATGCGCCGAGTGCCGAAAGTGGAGCCTGAAGCTAAACGAGCCGACACCGTGCGATGCCTGCCAGTGGGCCGAAGCGGCGCCGCTATGGCCGGAGAACGCCCAAGCGTGGCAGCTATGGAGTGCGGTCTGCACGCAGTGGCGTTCGGGTGGCTGTGGGCGCTTGGGCCTGGATTACGTGGCCGTGCGCCTGTGCGCGCGTTGGCTGGGGCTGGATTGGTCGCTGGGGCTGTGGCGCAAGATTCAGGCGCTGGAGCGTTTCGAACTGGGTCGATCCTCGGACCGGGATGGTGGAGATGCTGCAAGTAACGGCGATCGTTAATGGGCTATCAAAAGCAGAGGCCGAAGTCCGAAGGGCGCAGGCCGACGCCATAAAGGCCGAGAACACGGCGGTGCGCGTAGATGGTTTTCGCCTGATGCGCTTGCTGCGGGCCGAGATCCGCAAGGGGGCGCCCGGCGGCCGGCGCTTTGCGCCGCTGTCCATGATCCGGCGCACGCTGGGACAAAGCGGCCGGCTGCGGGGCAACAACCCGTTGCAGAAGCTGTCGCGGGCTATCGGTTACGAGGTCGTCGGCCAGTCGCCGTTCTCCCTGAAGATTGGTTTTGTGGGCGCGGCCTCTTCCACCTCCTGGCGCAAGATCGCACAAGCCCATCAGGAAGGCTTTGCCACTTCGGCCGATGCGCCCTACTTCCGGCGGCGCAACGAGAGCATCCGCGAATACTTGCGCGGCCAGGGCTCTTTGGTCGATCGCACCATGTTCGGCGGCAAGAAGAGCCGGCGGCGCAATGTCTTTTTCCTGCGCAAGAGCACGGCCAGTTTGCGCACACCGGCGCGCCCGATCATCGATCCCTTCTGGCAGGCCCACGAGGATAAGGCGCGTTCTAATATCAGATCCAATTTCATTCGCAAGCTGCGCGGCGAGCGCATTTAGCACCATAGTGTAACCCCCTTCGAAGGTGACCCGATGACCGATGTCAAGCTGTCGATCCTGCTGGATGCCAAGCAAAAGACGGACGCCGCCTTCGCCTCGGTGCGTAATAACATGCAGTCCCTGGCGGGCACGGTCAACGTGATGAAGGGAGCCCTGGCCGGGCTGGCCGCCGGTGTGGGCATCGGCGCGGTGGTGTCCGGCATCAACTCGGTGACCAGCGCCGCCAGCGACATGCGCGAGACGGTCAGCAAGGTCAACACCTTGTTTGGCGGCGAGCAGGGCGCGGCGCTTTCGCAATGGGCCGACGGTGCCGCCGTCTCCATGGGCCTTGCCAAGCAAGAAGCCCTGGATGCCGTGGGCACCATGGGCAACATGTTTTTGCAGCTCGGGGCCGGGGCCGACGAGGCCGCCAAGGTGTCCACCAGCATGATCAAGCTGTCGGCGGACATCACTTCTTTTCAAAACGTATCTGGCGGTGCCACCCAAGTCATCGAGTCCATGCAATCGGCCTTCCGCGGCGAGTATGACTCGCTGCAACGCTACATTCCCACGATCAACGCCGCCGCGGTCGAGCACCGGGCGCTGGCCGAAACCGGTAAGTCCACGGCCAAAGAGCTGACCAACATCGAAAAGGCCATGGCCACCTATGCCCTGGTCATGGAGGGGGCAGGCGCTGCTGCTGGCGATCATGCCCGTACCAGCGGGGAGCTTGCCGGGCAACAGCGCATCCTCGATGCGCAAATGAAGGACCTGCGGGCCAACATCGGCGAATCACTGATCCCGGCCTACACCGACGTCATCAGCAAGACCAACGCCTGGATCAGCGCCAACAAGGGCCTTGTGGCCCAACGGGTGGACGGCTTCGTGGATGCCACCACGGCCAGCCTGAAGCGCATGGTGGATGTGTACAGCGCCATTCCTTCCGAGATTACCACGGCGGCCGGCTATGGCCTCGTGGGCCGGGTGGTGTTTGGCGGCTGGGGGCCGGCCAAGATCGTGGGCGGATTGGTCCTGATCAACGAGACCCTGGGAAATTTTAATACCAACATCGGCAGCATTGGCGAAAGCTGGCGCGAACTGGGCAAGATCGCCGACGAGGCCCTGGCTGAACTTGATAGGCGGGCCAAAAAAGCAGCGCCGGCCGCCCTGCTGAGTTCTCACGGTTCGAGCGATTTGCTTCAGAGCGCCCATGGGGGTGCTTCCGTAAACGCGCCCGCCGGCGCACCAACCCCAAAAACGTCCCTCGAAGGCGGATTGACCGATGCCTTCGGCGAGCTGGACGCTTTTGAAACCCGCTTTCGCAAGACCTGGGAAAACCAGCGCACCGCCGCCGACAAGATCCGGGCAGAACAACAGAAATTGTGGGACGACCTGCACGAAATGGAGGTCATGGCCCTATCCGAGTACGACGACAACATGCTCCAGGGCCTGGCCGACACCGAAGCGGCGCTCAAAGAGATGCGCCAGGTGGCCAGCGACAACGCCATCACCTTCGAGTTGGACACCTGGTTTGGCGAACTGGACCAGGCAGAGGAAAAGCTGCGCGAGACGTCGAACAAGATGATCGATCTCAGTCAGCACACGGCCGAATCCATGGCCGACAACGTGTCCGACCTGTTCTTCGACGTGATCACCGGCCAGTTCACCAGCCTGGAAGAGTACGCCACGGCAGTGCTGCGCTCGATCGCACGGGCCATGTCGGACATGATGGCCAAGCTGGCGGTGGAGGGAGCCGCTAAGGGACTGGGCGGCTTATGGTCTTCGAGTTCTTCTCACACCACCCCGGTGCCAGAATCACAGCTCGGCGTCGAGTTTCACACCGGCGGCATCGTAGGCCAAACGGCCGCCCGCACACGATCCATGCCCGCCGGCACCTGGGACCATGCCCCGCGCTTTCACGGCGGGCTTTTACGGGCCGATGAGTACCCTGCCATTTTACAGCGCGGCGAAACCGTACTTCCGGCCGGCATGCGGGCCGGAGGCGGCGCCGTCGCAGCCCAGGCCCCCCAGGTCGAAATCCACATCTACACCGACGGCGAAGAAAAGCGCGTGACGCGCCAGGAAACCAGCTTTGACGGCGTCAAGACCGTGTGCGAGCTTTGGCTGGAGGGCTACAATTCTGGGCGCTTCGGCATGCGCCAGGCGCTGGGGAGGTCATAGACATGGCATGGCCAAGCATCGCGGCGCCCACTCGCATCCAGGCAAAGCACATCAAGGGGCAGCACAAGAGCAAGATGGAGACCGGCCGCGTGATCTCCGGCGCCAAGCATGTGGTGGGCATGCTCTCCTTGACGCTGTACTGGGATGCCATGACCCAGACCGATCTGAATTCCCTGCTGGCGGCCCATGAGTCCGATGCGGGCGGCACTTTCAGTTGGACCCACCCGCTGACCAATGTGACCTACACCGTGGGCTATGCCGAAGACGAGATTGCGCATGACCTCTCCGGCGCCAAAGTGAACCGCTACGAAGTGCAAGTGGCCCTGGAGCAACGCTAAATGCTCGAGCTAAACGCCAACTACATCGCCAAAAAAAACCTCACCGCCGATGCCGGCGCCTGGGTGTGGCTGGTGCATGTGCGCTATGCCGTGGGCCAGTACCTTCGCTTTGCCGTCAACCAGAACGCCGACGTGGTCTGGAATGGCGCCAGCTGGCAGTGGATGCCGATTGAAATGGGTCCCATGCGCCAGGAAAAGGGCGCCGTTCCCACCATGAACCTGCGCATCATCAACGCCAATAAACTTCTGACCGGCTACATGGAGCAATACAGCGGCCTGGTGGGCCAGCCGGTAGTCTTTTACGGGGTGCATTCGGCGCACCTGGATGTCACCACGCGTATCCCCACCTTCGCATTCACCGTGACCGGATCTTCGGTCACCGGGCTGTGGGCCAGTTTCAACCTGTCGGTGGTGCCCAACCCCTTTAACATGCCGGACCCCAAGGACAAGCTGCTCAAAAACTTCTGCCGCTTCAACTTTCCCAACTCCCTGGACAGCCGCTGCCCCTACACCGGCAGCACTTACACCACCTGCGACAAGACCCTGGCGGCCTGCATCGTGCGCAACGCCGCGCTTTCCTACCGCTTCGGCGGCTTTCCGGCCATCGGCCAGAACAGGATTTACGTGTGATGCCCACCGGCCCTGGCAAAATAGACCATCGCAAATACCTGCTGATCCCCTATCGCCTGGCCGATTGCTGGGAGTTGATCCGGCGCGTCTTTGCCGATTGCGGACAAGCGCTGCCCGCCTTTGCCGTGGCCGCCGCAGATGCCGCCGCCATCGCTGCCCAGGTGGATGCCGCCCGGCCGTCATGGCGCCGCCTGGATGCGCCCGTGGCCCCCTGCGTGGTGGCCATCTGCAACGACGACCAGGACCCTTCGCGGGTCAACCACTTCGGCGTCTACTTGGGCGAAGGGATTGTGCTGCACACCTTGGAAGCTTCCGGGCCGTGCGTGTGGCGCCTCAACCATCGCTGGTGGGCGCCGCGGATCGAGGGGTACTATGTCCCAGCCGAATAACGAGCTTTTGCCGGCCCTGATCCGGCACGCCGCCAGCCTGGCCCTGCCGGCCGACGATGTGTTGTGCCTCTATGTGCGCAACCCCTTAGAGCCCGTGGCCTCGGCCGTCCCGGCACGCTTTGCCTGCGACGGCGGAACGGCCCGGGACTATGCCAGCCGCGTGGCTGGAGAAGGCGACTTCGCCCTGGGCCTGGAAGGCCAGTTGATCGATCCGGATCTGATCTTGCGACCCGGGGATGTTTTGGTGATCTGCCCGGTGGCCGGCGGCGGTGATTTCTTCCGGCTGTTTGCGGCCATCGTGGTCACTGTTTTGGCGGCCTGGACCCAGCAGCACTGGGCCTATGGCGGTATTTGGGGCGCCTATGCGGCCGGCGCGGTGGTGGCCATTGGCGGCATGTATGCCGTCAACTCCATGTTTCCGGTCACTCCGGCCGCCATGGGTCGTTTAGACGACGCCTCCCTGGAGCGCTCCTCCAACTACGGCTGGGGCATGCCCAGCAACGCCTGGCAAGAGGGCGGGGTGTTGCCGGAACTGATCGGCGAGCGGCGCTTTGCTCCCCCACGCATCGGCGCCTATCGATTTTTAGCGGCCAATAGCCAGGCGCGCCAGCGGCTGCGCTTGCTTTATGCCATGTGCGGCAATGGCATCGATGCCCTAACCGACGCCGATGTGTATTTAGACGGCGTGGTGATTACAGGCTATCCGGGGGCATCGTACCGCTACACGCGCGGGCTACCAACCGAAAGCCGTATTTTGCCATGGTTTCAAAACACCCAAACCGAGGTGCAGCACGGCATCGATTTGCCGGACGCGGCGGCCGAGGCCTACAGCCATTTTTTAAACGTGGCCGGATTGGCCGAGGGGAGCTACATCCCGGCCCCCTATCATACGATCGCGGCCAATATCACCCAGTTAGATGTTCAATTGGCCTTTTTGTTTGATACGGAAGAAGCTCTATCGTTTTACGCCGACGCGAACAACTACCTGATAGCAGAGTATCGTTTGGCAGGTTCGGCGGGTGCTTGGACGGCGGTGCAATTACCATTTGTAAATCCGCGCACCTGGCATGTCACCTGGCTGCCGGAGTACCAGACGCACGGCGACTATGTCACCTTGCGCATCGATGGCCTTCCGAGCGCAAGTTACGAGTTTCGCTTTGGGTTAAATCTTGCCCATAGCAGTCTTGCCGTGGAAGCGGCGCGCGTGCGCATTGCCTGGTTGCGGGGTTACTCATCGGTATCGGAGATGGCCACGGTCACCACCGAAGGCGAGGATATCACGCGCCTCGGTGTGGGTTTGTTGTGTCCCGGCGGGGTGTACCACCTAAACGATCTCGGCGATTTTGAAAACCACACGGTATCGGTGTCGGTAGCCATACGGCCTTATGGTGCCACCGCGTGGACCGCTGTGCGCCGCGTGGATATTACGGCGGCGACGAGCGAACCGATACGGCGCTTCGAAGAATTCGTGGGTCTATCCGCGGATCAGTGGGAAGTATCGGTTTTCATCTCTGGCACCATGCCAACCGAAAACCGCTACCGCCACGACGTCACCTTCGAGTTTTTGCAAGAAGGCATCGACCAGGCTTTTTCATACCCCGGGGTGGCCTTGCTGGCCGTGAACGTGCCGGCCCTGGAGCAATTTGCCGGGCAATGGCCGGTGGTGGAAGTCAAAGCCAAGACCAGCGATTATGCTTCCGGCACGCGTGCATCCACCAACCCGGCCTGGGCCGCATACTACCGCTTGCTGGAAAAATACGGCGTGCCGGAAGCCGACATAGAGTCCGCCCACTTTGAGGCCTGGGCCGCTTTTTGCGATGCCCAAAATCTTACCGTCAGCCTGTATCTGG
>Ga0209416_1001332_pt1 | contig 17597 bp, 21 predicted proteins | sample RifGroF1_FD_184001 | JGI IMG/M metagenome (GOLD analysis project Ga0209416, IMG submission 184001) | Groundwater microbial communities from Rifle, Colorado, USA - Groundwater F1 (SPAdes) (version 2) | ecosystem: Environmental > Aquatic > Deep subsurface > Groundwater | place: Rifle, Colorado...
CCTGAACTTCGGGGCCCAGGAGAACTATCCGGAGTTGATCCTGCGGGCGGTTGAGAATGAAGACCTGACAGTGCTGACCACCGCCCTGGAAAAACTGGTGCCGCTTGGCCTGCGGGTGGAGCAGTCGGTGGTACGCGACAAGCTCGGCCTGCCAGATCCGGCAAAAGATGCAGAGGTATTGCATGCTCCTCAACAGGCGGAACCGCCGCTGGTCCCCGGTCAGGCTGAAAAGCAACCGGTGGCCAGCGCCGCCAACCGGGTTGAGGCGTCGGAGGCGACTATCGAAACCTCGTTGTACGATTGGATGAAAACCGCCTCTGCCGATCCGGCTGAGGAAATCATCCTGGCGGCAGAGGCTATGCTTGTGACATCTACCAGCCTGGCACAGTATCGCGAGCAGCTGATCGATCTTCTGGCCGCCACCGATCCGGAACGGCTTGGGGAAGAGATGGCGCGGCTCGATCTTCTGTCGAATCTTGCCGGTCGGCTGGAGGCGAAGGAATAATGAACGATGCCGAATTCGCGCGCATATTCAACCTGCCGTTTGCCGAAGCGATCGCCTTCTTCCGCGACAAGCTGAATCTTCCGACCAAGGCCTATGACGATTTGGTCGGGGCAGCCCATAACAAGGCCTTTGTCAGCGCTGGGGCCTATCAGGCAGATCTGCTCAACGAATTGCGAATGATGGTTGACCAGGCCATTGCCGGGGGCATGGATATCCTCGAGTTTCGCCGGCAGTTTCGGCCGCTGGTTCAGCGCTACGGCTGGCAGTTGAAAGGCGGCGGCTCGGCCTGGAGGAGCGACCTGATCTGGCGGACCAATATCACCACGGCCTATCAGGCCGGACGCTGGCAACAATTTGAGGACGGTGGCATCGACTATCTGAAGTACGTCCACAACGACGGGGTTATGCACCCTCGCCCAAACCATGTGGCGATGGACGGCACGGTACTGCCTCGAACCGATCCGTTCTGGGCAAAGAACTATCCGCCCAACGGCTGGGGTTGCAAGTGCCGGGCGGTTGCCGCCACTGCTGGAGAGATCGAGAACGCCGGGGACAGGCCGAAAGGATGGGAGACTCTGGCCGATAGCGGCTGGGATTACAACGTCGGCGCCCAGGGGAGCGATGACCTGGCTGCGAGCATGCGGGAGAAAATGGCCAAGCTGCCCGAAGATATCGCCGCGGTATGGCAGCAGCAGCTGACACAGAAAGGGCTGGACGGATGGATCTCTCAATAGCTCTGGACGACAGGGAGGTGCAAGAACTCCTGACACGGGAGGCAGCCAAGGTCGGCAACATGAAGCCGGTGATGACCAGGATCGGCGCTTTCTATGAACGGCGGGTGCTGGAGAATTTCCAGAACGAATCTGCTCCTGACGGCACTGCCTGGAAGCCGCTGGCCCAGGACACCATGATGATGGGTCTGGCAAAAAAGAAAGGATGGAACAAGGACGGCGGATTATCGGCCAGGGGCAAACGGTATATCAAGGGCAAGCGCATCCTGCGGGAGAGCGGTGATCTGGAAGGGTCGATACATTTCCAAGCTGATGCGAACAGTTTGACCATCGGCAGCTCCGGCTCGATTCTCTACGCGGCCATCCAGCAACTCGGCGGAAAGGCAGGACGCGGCCGCAAGGTTACCATCCCCGCTAGAGAGTATCTGGCCATGAATAGCGGCGACGGTTTCGACCTTGCCGATCAGGACCGGAACTGGATCATGGACCTGCTGAGAGATGAAATGGCGAGCTGGGAATGAAAACGCTCAAAATGGCCCTTAGATCGATCTTTCGGGTCGTGCGCCTGGAAGGTCGGGCGCATGGGCGTCCGTTCAATACAGGAAAAATTAAACGTAGTTTAAATAAGGTTTCGGAGTGAGGGCATGAAACGAAACGCGGCAGCGATCAACACCATGGAAATACCCCTGGCAAACGGCGACATGCCGGAGTGGGTCGAACTCATTCCGGCTGGGGCTGTGATCGGCAGGGACGGTCGGTCATGGAACAACTCCAGTCCGGAATCGATCCTCGAGTATTTCGTGGCGCTGGCCCGCGAACTGCCGATCGACATCGAGCACAGCACCGAGCTGAAGGCACCAAAGGGCGAGCCCGCCCCGGCCATAGGCTGGGTGATGGAACTGCAGGAACGAAACGGGGCGATCTGGGGCAGGGCCGAATGGAACGCCACCGGTAAACAGCTGATCGGTGAACGGGCCTATCGCTATCTGAGCCCGGTGATCATTTATCAACCGAGCAGCGGCACTATAGTCGGCTTGACTTCGGTCGGCATTACAAATCAGCCGAACCTGAAGCTGCCGGCACTTAATCATGAACAAGGGGCCGATGCCCCAGAGGAGATCACGATGCTAAAGGCAATACTGGCGGCCCTGGCGCTGCCTGAGAACACCACCGAAACGGAGGCCGTGAGCAAGATCGCCAGCCTGCGCAGCGAGCTGACAACCGCCATGAATCGGGCAGAAAATCCGAGCCTGGAAAAATTCGTGCCGCGTGCCGACTTTGACGCGGCGCTGGCCAAGGCGACCAATGCCGAGCAACAGCTCAAACAGATCAAGATCGAGCAGCTCGAGACAGCCGTCAACACGGCTATCAGCCAGGCCCTAAAGGAAGGCAAGATCACCCCTGCCACCGCCGAGTATCACCGTGCCCAGTGCCGGCAGGAAGGCGGGTTGGAGAGGTTTACCGCCTATTGCGCGGCTGCTCCGAGTATTGGCGATGCCAGCGATCTGGGCAAGAAGGATGTTGAAGAGCAAACCAAGGCGATGAACGCCGAACAACAGCAGGTCGCCGCGATGTTCGGTAACTCGGCAGAGGATCTCGCTAAGTACGGCAAATAGGCCGACCGGCTCGTCTGCAGATTGAACTATTACACCACAACCAGGAGGCAATAATGTCTGACAGAATGACGGAAAGAAAAGACGGGGATCTTCTTTCCCTGCTGGTGGCGGCATCCACCACGATCGAAGGCGGCAAAATGATTGCCCGCGATGCTAACGGATACACGGTCGAGGCCGCTGATGCGGCAGGACTCAGGGTGGTAGGCGTGTCCGATGAACGGGTGGACAATTCAGCCGGGGCAGATGGCGCGAAACGGGTCAGGGGGTACGCCGGCAAGATATTTAAGCTCAAAAACTCGGCGACAAATGCGGTGGACGTGGCGGACGCCGGCTCGCTGGTCTTTGTTGAGGATGATGAAACCGTTGCCGATGCGGCCGGTACCAACGGCGTCGTTGCCGGCCGCTGTGTCGAGGTGGGCTCGGATGGTGTCTGGGTAGAGATCCCGGCGGGCATGCCCCAGGTGGCAACTCAGGCTGCTTCCACTGCTGCCGATGTGGCTACGATCAAGACCGATTTCAACGCCTTGTTGACAAAGCTGAAGGCGGCCGGCCTCATGTTCAACGCCTAAAGTCCTGTCGGGGCGCAAAGGTAAGATGAGGACACAGATCACCAAGAATGGATCATAAGGAGAAAAGATCATGATAGTAAATTCTGCAACATTGGCGGCAGTTTTCGTCAATTTGAAAACGACCTTCAATAAGGCGTTCGAGGCCGCCCCCAGTTTCTGGGAAAAAGTGGCGATGCTTGTGCCGTCGACTGCGGCCCAGAACGATTATAAATGGCTGTCAAACTTTCCCAGGATGCGCAAGTGGATTGGTGAAAAGTCGATCAAGGCGCTGGCCGCATTCGGCTATACGATCGTCAACGACGATTTCGAGGCGACTGTCGAGGTAGATCGCAACGATTTCGAGGATGACAACCTCGGGATCTATGCTCCGCAAGCCCAGATGGCTGGATTCTCCTCAAAGCAATTGCCCGATGAGATTGTCGCCGACCTGATCAACGGAGTCTTCACCAATCTGTGTTTCGACGGCCAGTATATGTGCGACACCGATCATGTGGTGGCCGGGGCATCTGTCTCCAATAAGGGTGTAGTGGTACTGAGCGCGGCGACCCAAGCGCTGGCGATCGCCTCACTCGGTGTGGCACGCACGGCAATGAAAAAATTCAAGGACGATGAAGGCCGTCCATTGAACATCACCCCGAATATCCTGCTTGTGCCTCCGGCCTTGGAGGACATCGCCAATATCCTGGCGAATAACGAGAAGCTCGATGACGGCAAGCCCAATCCTTACAAGGGCACCATCACCGTGGTCTGCGACGCGAGATTGACTAGCGACACGGCCTGGTTCCTTCTCGATACTACCAAACCGGTAAGGCCGTTCATTTATCAGGAGCGGAAGAAGCCAGTGTTTGTCCAACAAGTCGATCCTCAGGCTGATGATGTCTTCATGCGCAAAAAATTCAAGTTCGGCGCTGAGGCTCGGGGCGCTGGCGGCTATGGCTTCTGGCAGCTGATCTACGGATCGACCGGTGGCGGGTGATAACCGGCAGTAATGATACTGGGGGCGGCAGCAATTAGTCTGCCGCCCCGCATCTATAAGGCATCTATAAGGAGTGGAGTCGATGATCAGGATAACCAGTAAAAAGGACGGGTTCAGGCGCTGCGGGATAGCCCACAGCAAGAGTCCCGTCGAATATGACAATAAGCGTTTCAGCAAGAAGGAAATGACTCTCCTGCAGGATGAACCGATGCTGGTCGTAGAGGTGATAGCCGACGATGATCAGGACAAGAATGCAGCTGAACGCAAGGCAACGGCTGAAGCAAAGGCAAAAGACGAGGCGGAGAAAAAAGCTAAGGCTGCAGGCGGGGGCAAGTAAACCATGTACGCAACGCTTGCCGATATCCTCGAACAGGTGGCCGAGGCAGAGCTGATCAATCTCACCGACGATGAGCAGCTTGACGCGGTTGACGAGACAGTAGTCGACCGGGCGATCGCCAACGGCATGGCAGTGATCGACGCCTATTGCGGTGACCGGTATACGGTGCCGTTTGCTCCGGTGCCGGAACTGGTGCGGATGTATGCGGTGGACCTGGCCGTCTATAACCTGTACAGCCGGCGCACCCATGTGGCGATGCCGGAGGTAATCGGCGAGCGGCAGAAACAGGCCCTGGCCTTCTTCCGCCTGGTGCAGAAGGGCGAGGCCTCGATCGGTGCGCCTTTACTAGCAGCAACCGACAGTGAAAGCTATGGCGCGCTGATCCCCGGCAACGAGCGACTTTTTACCAGGACCAAAATGAGGGGGCTGTGATGATTGACAGAATCGCCCAGGAGATCGAGGACAAGCTGAAAGGTCTGGGGATCTTCAAGGCGGTGGAGCGGACGGTCAGCAGGAAGGTATTGCAGAGTCCGCCTTCTGTCGCATTTTTCCTGGCCTATGATCGGGAAGTCGTAAGCAAACCGACGGTTACCCGGGAGCTGGGCTGGGATCTGCTTCTCATGCTCCCCGCCCTGGGCGCAGACAAGGGACAGAAATCGACCGGCACTTGTATCGATACTTTGCGTGATGCCTTTGTCGAATGGCGGCCCTGGAAGACAGGCGGGGTTTTACCTGCAGTTGTGCCCGAGATACGGCTTGAAGGAATCGAGCAGACCCTGCTCGTCTATACGGTACGGCTGACCATGCGGGTCATGCCGGCGATGATTACAGACAACGGCTGATAGCCATAAGGAGAACCCATGACAGATACACCCTTTTCGTTTATCGGCGCTGCCGATGCCTATGTGGATATTCTGACCGACGAGGGCGCAAGGACCGGCCTGGAGCTGAAGGGCAACTGCACGCAGTTTATCCCGAAGCCGGATTCTGAACGTAAGGAACAGACCGCAAACGGCCGTAGCAATTTCGGACAGGTCCTGGCTTCCGTTACCTTGCCGAAACCTATGACCGCCAAAATCACATTCAACCAGCTGGACGCTGCTCTGTTCGCGGCGGCTTTCTTCGGCACGAATACAGCTTTGACCCAGGCTGCCGGGGCTGCTGCCGAAAGAAACGTAACGGTCGTTCTCGACAAGTGGGTCGATATCGGCAACTTCATGATCACCAATGCGACGGTCGTCAAGGACCCCACTGGCGTCACAACCTATACCATCGGCGACGATTACGAACTCAATCTTCGCCTGGGCATGATCAAGGCCCTGTCTACCGGCGACATCACGGAAGGAGAGATCTGCAAGGTGACCCCGACCTGCGAGGTGATTGCGGGAACCACGATGGCGGCGATGACCAAAAGCAATGTGCGAATCCGCATCAAGCTCGACGGCCAGAACTTTGCCGACGGCCGGAACTTTATCTCTGACATCTACCAGATGCGTCTGGCGCCGACCTCTGAGTTCTCGTTGATCAGCACCGACTTTGTCGATGTGACTTTCGAGGGATCACTCGAAACCCCGGCCGGCTACAGCGAACCGATGAAACATCACTGGCTGAGCTGATCATTTTTAACATTGGCTGAAACAAGGATTAACTGATGCGAAAATCGAAAGTAATTCCTCTCGAAGTAGCGGGGAAGAAAGAAGTGACGGTCAAAGAGGTATCCCCTTACGCCATGTATAAGGCCCTGCTGGCTGAGGATAAAGTAGGGGAGCTCTTGGCCGTGGCGGAAAACTGCATCGATCTCTCCCGGAAGCAGCTGCAGGAACTCTATCCCTCTGAAATAGAGGAGCTCACCGATGCATTCCTTGAGGTGAACAGTTCTTTTTTAGCGGTCGCCGACAAGCTCGGCATCAAAAACACTTTAATGGCGACAGCAAGCAAGGCGCTCAACACTCTGCCGGCGATCGCGGACGGAATGCTGAAGAACTGTCCGCCTGTGTTTGCCACCTTATTCAGCGCGGCCATGGACAAGCTGCCTGGCATTACGGCTGGAGCTGCTTCCTCACCGCCTGTGAAACCCTGAGCGGCAAGAAAAAAGGGTAATCGACCATGAGCACTGCAAAAAACGTCCTGGAAATGATCCTTACCTTGAACGCTGAGGCCTTTAAAAAAGGCCTCAACGTTGCCGGGACAAGTGTGCGCACCATGGCCAGTGGGGCATCGACTGCCTTCTCCCAGGTGAAGTCCAGACTGCAGGAAAACCTGGCGGCTGCCAAGAATTATAACGCTGAACTGGGGCAGATGCCAGGACTCCTGCGGGGCATCGCGGCGGCTGGAGTGGCGGGTGCTGGTGCTGCTGCAGCCGTGGTGGTTACCACCGCGAACCAGGTCAGAGACCTGGAGAACCTGGCGAAGATGGCCAAGTCCACCAGCCAGGAAATGGCGGCGATGGGGTTTGCCACTGAAGGAGCTGGTATAAGCGTGGACCAGCTGGCCGACATCTCCAAGGACGTCCAGGATAAGCTCGGTGATTTCATCGCTACAGGCGGCGGCGAATTCAAAGATTTTTTTGAAAATGTTGCTCCGTTGGTCGGCCTGACGGCTGAGCAGTTGCAGAAGTTGAGCGGTCCCGAAGTACTGGTCGCCGTTAAAAAGGCGATGGACGATGCCAATATCTCCGCGGCCGAGCAGGTGTTTTATCTCGAGGCAATCGGCAACGATGCCTCGAAACTGATTCCGTTACTCGAGAACAACGGTGAGGCTCTGCGCCAGGCTGCAGAAAGGGCCAGGGAACTGGGGCTCGCACTCGATGAGCCAGACAAGAAAAATTTACTCGAGGCTGCCGCCGCGACCAGCGAACTTACGGCTGCAATGTCCGGTCTCAAGACGCAAACATCCGCGGCGCTTGCTCCTATTTATCAAGAAGTAGTCGAAAAACTGACCAGGACAATTGTCGAGCACCGCGATGAAATTATAGACACAGCCAAGGCCGTTGCCGAGTTTGTTGCCGAGCACGGCAAAGCCATCGTGACGATCGGACTGTTGCTGGCCGGCGCCGGAGCGTTGTCATTTACCATTTCCTCGTTGACCGGTATCTGGCGTGGCTTGAATACTGTCATGCTGTTGCTCACCGGTAGCCAGATCATTCCATTTCTCGGCTCAATTATTACAACGTTGAAGGGGGTGCAGGTCGCCGCGCTGGGTACCACCGCTGCTCTCGGAGCTGCGGCCGGGGCATCGCTTGCGCTTATCGGCGGGTATAGCCTGGGAAAGGCGTGGGCTGAGTGGGAATATTTCCGCGATGTGGTCGATGCAAGCAAGGATGCACTCGCGGAGGTCCCGGCGAAATTCGCGGCGATCTCCCAGGCCACGGGCGTATCGATCCGATCATTCGAGGATTTGAATAAAGCCCAGAAGGACGGGCTGATCAGGTTCAACGATGTTACCGGTGCGTGGGAAAAGGTTGCAAAATCGGCCGAGAAATCGGCGGACGATCAGGCGAATTCCCAGAAACGTGCTACTGACGAGATGAAGCAGGCGTATCAGGACTATGCCGACACCGTCAAAAAACTGCAGGACGACATTGCCAACCGGGAAAGATCCCTCGCTGAGCAGTTGCGGGATATGGCCAGATCGGGCATGTCCGATTTTTCCGCCTGGAAGGATCGCAAGGCCGAGGCTGAAGAGTATGCCGTTGCCGCCAAGAGAGCGGCTGAGGAGTCTAAGAAGGCGTTCGCGGCCGGCGACACCTTAGGTGGCCAAGACAAGGCCGAAGAGGCGATCCTCTTGTATGACAAGGCCAAAGACGCGGCTGCCGATCTCAACCGGGAAGTGAAGGACGGTGACACGGTCATTGCCTCTCAGCAGCAGAACCTGAAGACGGCCATGTCTCTGGTCGAGGAATACGGCCGCGATGCGATCGGCGTACAGGAATCTCTCCAGGAGGCGATCAAGCAGTCTGCCCAGGCCCTCGACGCTCAAAGCGGCGGCCAGCTCTCGGCGGAATTGCCGGAGATCGCCAAACAGTTCGGGGATCTCAAGGTGCAGGCTAGTGACTTGGCGGAGGCCTCGGCAAAGTTCAATGACGACTGGAACAACGCCTGGTCTGAATTCCTGGCTGATGGCAAGCGATCGGTCGGTGAGCTGGATGGTGAATTGTCGCAGCTGACCAAGGACCGGCACATCAAGGTCTACGTCGAAGAGGTTGAGAAGAAGAGATCCGGTGGGCTGATCGGCTATATGCGCGGCGGCCTGATCCAGGCCCTTGCGGCAGGCGGCTCGGTGGTACGTAACGTTCTGGCCGGTGCGTTCCTGCCTGGCTTCGGCGGCGGCGATCGGCGGCTACTCCTGGGTGAGGATGGTGAGGTCATGCTGAATAAGTTTTCGGTGAAAGAGGCGGGTTTACGTGCAGCCCTGGCCTTCAATGCCGGGAACTGGGGTGTGGTTATCAGTGAGTTGTTGAAGCTGACCGGGATGGATATCCGGTCGATGGTCGGCTACCACCTCGGCGGTCTGGTCGGCAGCCTGCCGAGCCTGCAGTCGCTGTCCGGCGGTGGCGCTGTTGAGGCAACAGGATCATCATCAGCCGGAAAACTCATCCGCCATGAACATAACCTGCGCACCGCTGATGGCAGGCAAGCCACGGTCTACACTGATGACATGAACGCTGGCCGTCTGATCGGCATTCTGCGCAGGGCGGAGGTGATGAGCTCATGACTATATCTGCTGGTGGTTTAGCACTTGGCGATAATCTGTTATTGCGCGGCCTGCGCGGCGATCCGGTGGCGGTCGATGTGCAGCGAAGTGAGGGCGGGGTCGCGCAGATCCTGGTGGCGAGTATCGAAGGCGGGCGGCCGCTGGCCCTGGAGGGATATTTTACCGCCGCCCAGGTGGATGCCCTGATGGATATGGCCAGGCTCAAGACGCCGGTGACGCTGGTCCACCCGCGCGGGACGTTTTCCTGGTTGATCACCGGCAGCAGTTTGGAACCCTGGATCGATTATGTCGAGCCCGATCCGGATGACTATGAATTTGGAACCGTAAACGGAATCGAGGTTTAATAATGGTCGCACCAATCGAAGCAGAACTGAAGTTTTTCCATTGCGAGGAGCGATCCTCTATAGCCACCAACGGCGGGCGGCTGTCGACTACCGAGATCATCAGCGCGGCGGTGAACAATGTATGGCCGCATGTCCTGCGGGCCGAGCGCGAAAGTGGCGGCACCCTGCTGCGCAAGCTGGCGCTGAAGATCCACCAGGATGGTAACGGCACGCTCGCCACTACCGAGTTCTGCATCGACGGACCGACCCTGGGTGACGACAGGATTATCCTGTTCGGCGGGACGGCTACCGATACGCAGGATGATATTACTGGCAGCGAGCGGCAGTATTGCGCCGGCGGATTGGTGAACCCGATCACGGCCGGCAGCTCGACCATCGTCTTCGCCGTCAAGCATGCCGATGATCTTGCCGGTGTCGATGTCGGCGACGATATCCGGCTGACTGATAAACTGACCCCGGCCTCGACCAGCGGCAATGTCGAATATCATACGGTGGCCACCAAGTCGGTCAGCAGTTTGCAGATCACCATCACCACCGAATCGGCGATCGCCAATAACTATGCGGCCTATTCAGCCGGCTCGGGCGGCAAGGTCGGGGTGATCTATTCGGCGGGAGAAACCAAGGCGAGCAACGGCACGATCGTTAAGACCTCGGCGGCTGGGGGCTTCAATTCCGGCTCCTTCCCTCTCTTGTGGAACAACATGGGGGCCGACGAGCATGAGGTCACCCACGAATTCACCGACAACTCCGGAAACTTCACGGCTATCTCCGATCGCTTCGGTTCACTCGGCAGCGGCAATATCTCGGCCGACTGGGCGCCGCTGCATCCGACCTGGGGCAAACCGCTCTATACGATCGAGAAGGAAGCCTGGGAAGGCACTTGGGCTGATGGCGACACCCTGGTCAGTCCAATGCATGCCGCCGCGGCTTTTGCCTGGGAGAAACGCTCCGTGCCGGTCGGCTGCCCGCCGCTGTCGAACAACAAGGTCATCCTGGTCAACCGTTCCGAGGGCCTGTAGATAATGTCGAAAAACCAGAATATAGGCCTGACCCTGGTCTCTCCGGAGTCTCTGATTCTCGAGTCGGAAGACTGGCTTGAGATCGTGCAGCCGGAGTGGCCTGAACCGCCGGATGGCGGGTTTCTTGGCTGGCTGCTGCAGACCGGTAAGGGCCTGACACTGGCGACGGTGCAGGAATACTTCGGCCAGTACAAATCGCATTGCGCCGATGACGGCTCGTGCGAGATCGAGATCCAGGTGCACCGTTCCCGTCCGGATCTGGACTATGCCATCACCGCCAGTTACGGCGATCTGTCCGAGAAATTTTTGCACACCGGCGAGCATATCTATTCCATGGACGTCGATCAGACCGACTCAATTGACCTGGAGCGAGAAATAGTCGGCGGCGTATCCGCCAGTTGGGAGGGTGAGGTGATCGCTGAGGATCTCTCCTTCATCAACCCAAAACCAGCAATCAGCCAGGACGGATCGGTGCTGAGCTGGGGCGTGGTCTGCACCGGCACCCTGCGGCTGAAATACGCGGAGGAGCACGACACTTATATCCTTACCATCGTGCCGCGCACCGGCGCCGATGTCGACCCAAACGACCTGGAGACCGCCTACCAGTCCACGGTAACTGCCCTGTACGCCGGTGGCAGACCGGTGCGCCACGAGGTGGACTTGCCCGATATGACCGGTTACTGCAACGGTGGCAGTTCGGCAATTATCGACCCGGACGATCCCGACGAGGGCGGCTGCTATGATCTCTACATCAAGCGGCATAAGTGTACCGGCGAGGAGATCAGCCGTAAGTTGGTCTCTGTGCCCTGCCCGCCTGACGAAGAAGAGGAATCCTGATGCGAATCCTCAGCACCCACTATGAGGACGTGCCGCCGGAAAACATTCTTACGCCGGAGGAGATTATGCAGATCTGCTGTAAGCTCGTTCCGGTCGATGAGTGCAGCGAGGTCGGCAAAGTGTCCGATTACGACGGTGCCAGCCAGGATGATATTGACCAGGACGCGGCCCTGGAGCAGGCTCGGGCGGATAACCCAGGCAAGCGCATCCTCGGGGTGGGCATCGAAGATATCGGCCGGCCTGGCAAACCGTGTGGCAAGATGCGCGAGACCTGGCAGGGAAATTTGAATTGTTGCGATTTTGTTGAGCCCATGACCTGGGACGAAAACAGCTCAGTGAAGGTTATTGCACCTGGATATAACGGATGGGTTTTCGTGAACGGGGGCACAGCACCATATCACTGGTCGATTCGTGGCGAGGGTATGACCTTTGATGGATATCGGCTCAGGGATGCTGTGACTGACGTTCCATATATAAGAGTGTTTGCCGGGCCATTTTCCTGCGGGACATCGCCAGTAACTGTGACTGATGGTTGTTCTACAGCCAGGGGCTATATCAGGGCGACCGTCGGTAGTTGGACGGACGGATGTATGCTGTTTTATTATAACGTGCAGCCATCACCCCTGCAGGACAGGTGGAGACCAACGCAACTCTGCACACCTCCCTGTAGTTTACAAATGGGCGAGCCCTTGTTGTATGTTCCGCCACCGAGCGAAAACGTAATCGTCTCTTCATATGTTTACGAGTGGACTGGATCATCCTGGCAGATCAATAATGTTGATCATTGCGACATACCGAATATCGCCGTTATGGACTACGACTCATTTATGTCCGCCTTGGCAGATCTTTCAGGGAATATAAACATTGTAACAACCGAACCGATTGATCCACCACAACCAGGGGATGACTGCGCCTATTCAGGACTGTCATGTAATTGGCTATGTTGACCGCCCTTAATATTTTCAGAGTCGCAGATTTGCAGCACGTTGTCACAGTTCTGGCCATGTTTGAGGGCGCAGGTGTAAGTGATGTACAGGAAATTAAGCAAAAAATTAATACGCATTTAATGGGTAAATTCGCAGCGAATTCTCGCCCTGGTGAAAAAATTCGTCCAGACAATCTCACCGCCTGTGTCGTATGCGGAGAAACGGCAATAACTATCCCTGTAAACACGAATAGAGGAAATAAGATTGGGGGGAATTTTACCCATGTAATTCAATGCCAGAATAGGCCCGTGACTGATGCAGCTTGGGGTAATGAACACTGTGGACATTCTGAATATGTGGTGTTGAAATGACTATTCCACTGCAATTCAGAGAGCATCTCTATGAATCGGGGTTGGGAGGGTCGTGTACGTTTTCATCCAGCAATGATACAAGCTTTTCTTTACGAGCTGATCACCGAGGGATGGATTCAGCGGTTTTTGCTGTTTTTCCCACCGCCTGGCTAAATGGGAAAAAAATACAATATACCAGAAGTATATCTGGGTATTCCGGTGCCGCCCATAAATTCAATAGGGTCGAAATACTTGACGGTGCATACGACAGAGCCAGTGCAATTCATTTTCCTGTTGATACGCCTCATATTTCACTGGGCGCTGGATTGCTTTTACTTATTGAGGAGAACTATGGAGACAATTTTGCATCTTCGACTATCACTACCTCGATATTGGATTTATCGGCCAGCAATCAGAATAATGTAACCCTGTTTTTTGGTATTAGGTCTCAGTATTTAGGATATTGGTGGGGTATTACCGTTACTTCTGTGCAAGTTTTAGATGCATCTGATGCAGTGGTATTGTCCCTGGATATTGATAATTATACAGCTGAACAGACTACTGCAAACCAGAGATATGGCACTTTAGGGACATTTCCATCTCTTGCTGTGCCGTTAGAGACAAGCCTGGAGCAGCCATACAGAATTATTGACGCAATTCATTATAAATCGATTGAGCAGGGATATGGCATTGCAGCGGAAATTCCTGATATTTCACTCGAGCAGCTCTACTCCATGGTCATGGAGATCTGGCTCGCCCAGCATTATGGCGACGTGCCGATCATTTCAAAATCCCTGATCCAGCCGTACTCCACCGCCAAAATTATCCACAAATCGCTGTTGCAAGAGTATGCCCATGCCCTGCAGCTGGAAGTGGTCCTCGAACAAGATCTGTCAATGCCGGAGACCATGGAAATTTTTAGCGAGCATCAATACGGCATAGTAGCCGAGGTGTTGCAGGCCACCTGCGAACAGCTCTATCAGATCAACGCCAACTCTACCCTGTTCGCCAACCTGATCCAGCCCTATGCCCTGGCTGGCGAAGCTGCCCGGCTCTATCAGTTCGACACCAGACTGTACATTAACGGCGAACGCATCCCGTTCCATACCCTGGAATGGCAGGCGACCGATACCGAGTATGCCTGGTCGTGCGATTTTTCGGTAAAGGATCTGGCCGTGGCGCAGAAGTGCGTCGACGGGGCCGCCATCACCATTACCTCGGCGGGGGATACCTGGCAGCTCAAGTGTTATGGCGGCTGGTTTCTCGACAAGCGGCACGCTTCCGAGATTTATCGGGTATCCGGCTACAGCCGGACCAAAGACCTCGATCTTGCCCTGCCGCTGCTCGGGGATCTGCCGGGCGGCATGGCTTCGGCGCTGGTCGCTGATCTGGCAGCGCCGTTCGGCATTTCAGTCGATTGGCAGATGGCGGATGGATACCTGGCCGCCGGCAAGATTACGGCAAACGATGAGACACCCCGGGAGGTGATTCGGCGGATAGTCGAGGACGCCGGCGGCATAGTCCAGTCGACGCCAGAAGGAAATCTGCTGATTGTAGCCGAAGAGGAGATCCCGGTGCCGGACTGGCCGACCGTTGTCCCTGCCGACACGATAATCGCTCAGCTGGAGCGGATCTCTACGAGCGAGCAGCGGGATGAGCAGCGGGGCTATAACTATTTCAAGGTCTCTAATCAGCTGGCCAGCGGAGACGGCTTCCGCTGGGACGAGGTGCCTATCGACGCCCGGACTAAGGAGGCCCGCCTGTTTGTCGTGCCGTTCGACCCGCTTCGCCGCTTCGCCCTCACCCACAGCGGTGGCAGCAATGTCAGTATTGAGCCGTTTGGCCTTCGCTCCCTGCAGGTGCCGGCCGAACAGGTCGAGTTTATCGCCGGCAGCAGCAAAACCAAACTGCCCGTCTACGGCAATGTCTCATACACCTGGCGGCGGACCAACTTGGGCACGGTCAGTCATGCCGAGGACGGCTTGCTGACCTCCGCGACGCCGGGTGAGTCGCTGCTTTCGATCAGTTACCGGACACAGTATTACCGCTGGATCGTCCGTGATCCTCGCGTTGAGGACGTGCAAATAATTTTTAACGAGGTGACGGCATGACGGTAATCGGCACATTGGTAGTCGGGTTTGGCCAGGATGTGGCGACGAAATCCGGATCGATTATCGCTGAATGGGACGACACACTCAATCTCACTGCGGACGGTAAGGTCAAGAATCAGTTCGTGCCGGGTGATGTGGCCTATTTGCTGGTGCACCATGACAGCACGGCCAAGATCGACGCTGTCCGGATGACGGCTGGATCAATTGTCGACGTGGGCGAGGTGATCCTTTCCCGTTCGGCTGAGATGGGCTTTGCCGATGCGGCCGACGAGCAGTCCCTGCAGTATCTCCCGGCTGGACCTATGGTTTTTGACTGGTTTGGTAATGTTGGCGGTGGTGATGAGGTTGATGAGAAAAAGCTGCTGGTTACTTCCGGCCAGTTTCCTTGCATGGCCCAGGTTAGCTATCCGGTGCGGTTTCTCCGCTACCGTGTCCAGACCCCATCCATGGATCTGGAAGAGGACGAGACATTCCCGCTGCGGGCCTATGTCTATTACACCATCGTGGACGAGCAATGAGTATTTCCCTTGAGGTGATCCGCGGACTCGGCAACATCCCTGGACCTGCTATTGTCTGCAACTATTTCACATCAGAGGCGGTTTTTCGCCAGCGCGGGCGGGTAGAGATCGACAAATCTACCCAGGGACTCAAGCTGGTAACTATTACCCTGCCAGGCATGCGGCGGCATGTGCGGCCAGGCCTGATCATCCGGATCATCGATGTCGCTACGGAATACCGGGCCAGGGTGACATCGATTCACTATTCGGTAGGCCGCCAGGCCGATGGTAAACCCTTTGCGGTCTGCTCGATGGGCCTGCGGATGCTGGAGGTTGCCTGATGCGCCAGCGGGATATTCTGCAGCGGTTATTGCGGCCCGGGGAACCCGTCCGGCGATTTTGCACGATCGAATCGGTACTGTCTGACGGCCGATACACGGTCATTGATGACCAGCGTCGGAAGATGACGATCGACGGAGATACAGGCTACCTACCTGGAGGACAGGTGATCGTACAGAACGGCCGAATCGTCGGCTATGGTCGCCAGACGGCGGCGAGAAAAAAAATCAGAGTATGAGGTGTGAGATGAAGAGAATTAATTTGTTGTCTATGTTGTTAATTTTGGCTGTTTTGCCGTATTTAAGTGGATGCGCTGATAGCTCAACGCACGGTACCGAGAAGGATATTAAAACCGCAATCACTTTCAATCTTCAAGGCGGCAGCAAAGTGACAATCACTTCGCCACTTAGTCTCGAGTCAAGCACTGAACAAAAGCAGGATACAGCTGGGACTTCAGCAATTTCGCCCACAACTCGGCTGCAGCTCACCGAGGGTGGGTCAACAGCGGCGGGGGAAGCGTCAAGTTTGCAAGATGTCGCCAGCATCTTACGGCAAAAACTTCATTCAGATAATACCACCACAACAACAACGACAACCGCCACCACTACCACCAACTATCAAGGCAACGAAGATAATGTCGTGCAGGGTGAGAAGATCGGCAATGAAGTCAAGCCCGGCAAGGAAGAGCCGAGCGAGGATCTCGACTACAAGAACAAAGCCACCTATACCAGTTACGGCGAACGGAACGGCGGGCGCAAAGCTTGGCGAATACCGCCACAAGGCCCAGATTTCGGCCCCAAAATCAAGGTTGTTTTCGCCGACGGGCACACAGTCATAGTCAATGATACATCTCACAATTACCGGGAAAAGGACGGTTTTGTCTTCAAGCCTGGCCTCGGACCAAACGGCGAGGGTCAGGCGAATACCGGCACCGCCCATCACGGAGTCTATCTCCATGCGCCATATGGCAATAAGAGCAACACCGTTACGTTTTACTTTAATAAGCCATGATCAAGTTTTGGCGTGGTTATAAATACGTTATCGCCGAAGACTTCACGGTCCAGACGGCCATCATCGGCCATGTGGTGATGGATAACCTCACTTCACTGGATGAGGATGGTTGTCTGAAGGTCCGCAAAGGGTATCCGTGGGACGGCAATTCAGGTCCTTGCTACGATTTCGATTCATCGCTGAAAGCGTCGTGTGTCCATGACGTCCTTTGTGACTATATAAATATGGGATCACTTCCGGTCGAGCTGCAGCCGATGGTCGATCAGGAGTATTACGTGATAGCGACAGGAAAAGGAATGTGGTGGCGTTGGGCCAGGGCAAGACTTTTAGCTATACGCTGGTACATGACCGGCAAGGGCGCAAAACGGTTTACTAGGAAGGTGTACGAAGCCTAGAATTATCACTGTTCAAATAGGATGTGCGAAGATGGATATTTGGACCGCGGGGATGATACTTTTACTCGTGATTTTGTTCTCGGCCGGGCTTTGAATTGGCTGGTCGCCGGGGTGATTTTTTAGCTACGATTTACAATCGATTTAAAGACGGAAAAACCGGGTCTGAAAATGCACTTCAGCTCCGGTTTTTTTGTGGCGAATTGTGGGTTCAAACCTTGCGTGTCAAGGTATCATACCTTGCGCCGCGCTACAGCTACCGTGATAAACACACAGCCCGAGGCAATGAACCCGCCGAGGGCATAGGAGTAATTTCCGCCCCAG
>Ga0209416_1001337_pt1 | contig 17543 bp, 15 predicted proteins | sample RifGroF1_FD_184001 | JGI IMG/M metagenome (GOLD analysis project Ga0209416, IMG submission 184001) | Groundwater microbial communities from Rifle, Colorado, USA - Groundwater F1 (SPAdes) (version 2) | ecosystem: Environmental > Aquatic > Deep subsurface > Groundwater | place: Rifle, Colorado...
TTCTCTGTCCGAAGAGAACATTAATGCGCAAAGAAAGTTTTGTAATAAAGTTTGGAATGCCTCAAGATTTGTTTCTCAGTTTGTGGGAGAAGCAAAATTTAACGAACTTTTTGACAAACGTTTGCATGAAATTATTAAAGCCACAACAAAGCATCTTGATAAATATAAACTTAACCAAGCTGCGGAACTGCTCTATTCGGAGTTCTGGCATTGGTACTGTGACGAATGTATAGAAAACTCCAAAAAAGGAGAGATCGGGGCAAAACAACTTAAAGAAGGACTACTGGTATTTCTAAAACTACTTCATCCGTTTATGCCTTTTGTAACAGAACAGATTTGGAATGAAATTGGCGAGGAAGAACTTCTGATAACCTCACCCTGGCCAAAAGATTAAGGTTTGACCGTTGCAGACGGAGAACTTGCGGGGCTTGCTGCAGCACTTGCCTCAATAAACTTAAAAGTGGAGAGGATTTGGTTATAGATTTCAATAATTTTTGTGTCAGGATATTTTCGATCATAAGGAAACAAATTTAAACCTGCTATCTTATTGTTAAATTCAATAAAAACTTCATAACCGGGCGTTTGGCCAGGAATATCATATGAAGAATGCATTTGGTAACCATTAAGCACGGCCGAGGTGAAATTTGATACGCCCGATTGCTGCATCCAAGAGTTAAAATCCGTGTCATTAAATTCAGTTGATATCACATAATAGTCAGACCCGCTGTCACGATAAGAAGGAAGGGTGGGTGTAATATCAGACACAACAGAATTCTCTACTTGTGTCCAATTTGCAGGATATTTAAAAGTAAATCTTGACTCCTGATCGGTAAATGATTGCCAACTTATCGTTGGATCCGGTGTCGGTGTTGCGGTTACGGGAACAACAGGGCTAGGTGTTGGTTTTATGCCCAAACCACTAAAGTTTTTTGTCCATAAAACATATCCACCTAAAGCCAGAATGGCAACTAAAAGTAGTGTCAAAGCAATTACAAAAACCGGGGAGTTTTTTTTGACAGGCTCAGGCGACGGTTCTACCGGCGGGGGTGCTACAGGGGCTGGTGGCTGATCTGTTGACGGAGGTGGTGTCATTGGCTCAGCAGGTGGTACCGGAGCGGGTGTAACCGGTGGTGAAATGGGCACTTGAGGATCTACCGGGCTTGGTATATTCCCCACTTGTGAGACTGGCGTGTTTGGGTCCATAATTTAGACTAACACATGCAGGACTTTGAGGTCAACAACAACACAAAATTTATACTCATTGTCGTTAGCTTATTTATTCTTCTAACTCTAAGTGTTGTAAACATTAACGACTACTCTTTGTCTAATAATGTATTGGGGATTGAAACAGTTGAGGATGTCAGTGGTAAATTTTGGGATGATTTTCTGAGCAAAAACCCCGACTATGTTCCAGGATGGGTCGAAATCGGCAGACTAGATAAAGCTACTGCCATAAATCCAAACTTCCAAACCTCTTTGAATAATTAGTATTTACCCTGTGGCAAGGATGTTTTAACTTTGGGGTTCCTCTTTAGCTTCGGGTGCTCCTGCGGCAGGTTGTTCACCATTTCCCGCCTCTACAGCTCCCTCAGTAGGCACTTCACCCTCTGCGGGTGCAACTGGGGCTTCTACAACCTCTTCTTTTTGTGGAGGTTCTACTTTTGCAACGATTTCATCTGGGTTGGTCTTAACTTCTACTTTGGCCTTATCATAAGATAGATCTTTAACCATGATGGCTTGATCAACCTCTGCAAGACCACTCGTGTCTACCTCAAATTTTTCCGGCAAATCAGCCGGCAATGCTTCTACTTTAACTTCATTAACATATTGAACCACGGTTCCGACTCCTTGTTTCTCAGCGGGAGATTCACCTGAAAGTTCAACCGGAATATCAGCCTCGACCTTTACTTTAAGATCAACCTGCAAAAAATCTACATGGACCGATTCGTCGCTAATTGGATGAAGTTGAAGGTTATGAATAAGAACCGGTCTTTCGTCGGTTCCTATACTAAGAGTTAAAAGCCCCGTTTCCCCTACTTCTTTATATGTTTTTTCAAAATCTTTTAAGTCCACCTGTACTGCAAGGGATTTAACTTTTTTCCCAAAAACATTTCCCGGTAGAATTCCTTTATTTCGAAGGGTTTTTACCTTTCTCCCCTCAACTGACCTTTTCTCTGCTTTAAGTATTGTTTTAGACATTAGTATGAAAACCTGGCAAACAAATCTCGGACCAAGGTTGTATTATACCAGTATTTATATCCCTCTGGCAACGGTGCGTCGCAAGGAGGGTTTGAACACAGATCTTTAGAGCCCGAAGGATTGTCGTCAATGTTTCTATTTTTGGCTATCAATGTGAATATGGGGCTTGTTCCTAAAAGCTTGACAGGAGAACTCACGGAAACATCCACCGGATACCCGTCAACACCCGCTTGTTTTCTAATAAACACATTATATTCGCCTATACGTCCATTTAGTTCCGTGCTCCAATAAAACACCAACTGTTTTGTCTCACCAGCTAATACTTCTACTATAGTCCCCACCTCCTTGCGCCCTTTAGAGTTGGTGACTTCCGGATTAAGAACTACAGTATTTTGGCCAATAATGCTTTTCGTCTTAATGGAAACGGAATTCTCCGGAATCAGTAACCTAATATACGATTTATATCTCCCCGACAAACCAAGATTTGCATTCGCAGAGTTTTTCAAAGTCAGTGTCATAGTTTTATCGATTCGTGCTTCATTAATATTTATTTCCAGGGTTGCCGCTCTTGTTACAAAATAGTTAGATTTGTTAACCCCAACATTTGCTTCGACTATCCCGACCAAATCAGAGTAGCAGTTGCCGCTACAAACAGGTGTAAATACAGACCCGTCCCAACCTAGTACCTCCATTGTGTTTTGGAACCCTGAATCGTGAAGAAAAACCTGTATATGTCTCTGGTCCAGGTTATCGTACACAAGTTTTAAAAGCGATGTTTTTTGTTTAGGCGACAGGTCTCCTGTTTTATCAAGAATACTCCTGGATAGTGCCGTTAAAAAACTCGCTTTCTTGTGTGTCCCTGCAAAGAAGTTGTCCTGCACCTCCGATTGAACTTTCTCGTATAAATTATCTGCGTTAATGCTCATGTTATAGTCAGATAAAAATATTGGTCCCCCTATCTTTAAAAAACTTTTTATGGGATTTAAATCGACAGAAAGAACCCCGTCCACCTGTTTGTCCATTTCTTTATCTAAAAACCACTCTGCCCGCTTTGCGGATGTTGGAAAATCGGGATCCCAATTAGAATCCCTTAGCCACCAATTTGCTTCACCCAGATACTGCTTTATAGGTAGGGGCGGTTCAACGTGTCCGTTCAGTTGACCGTCTGCCGAATAAACATCGCTAATTGCAAAATCCGAGAGTCGTCCTTTATCAAAAGTAAGGAGACCGTATGAACCTATAAATCCGCCCGTAGGACGGAGTTCCATGTTGTTTTCAAATAAAACGAAATATGTCTTGCTATTTTCCTTTCCCAAAACATCAGGTAATTTGTCGACGATTATAATGGTCTGTGAAATTAATTCCTTATAGCTTTCGAAATTTATTTTTGAAAGAACATAACGTGCAGTAAACGAGTTGCCATTATTTGTTCTAACCGTCACTTCTTCAACACCTGAAAGTATTTCGTAAATATGTCGCAGCCTTTCGTCCGTTCCACTTAATAAAACCGATGTAGAATATGACGAATCTCCTAGGACATTACTAAGTAGCTCTCCCCCGGTTCTTACCACCGGGATTCCTTCAATTCCAATTTTTGAAGCATTTATTAAAACATATGACACGTATTCAGATTCTTTATATACGTGTCCGATAAGCGGTATATGTTTCAATATTCTACTTTCAAAATAGCCAATATTAGAAACAAATTTATTTACATAAAGTAAATTTTGGGAAACTTGGCTATTACCAGACAAAAACTGTCTATAAGAAAAGTATGACAGTCCAGCATTAATTACCAGGGTTAAAATTGGTAATGAAAATATTAGAAGTAAAGTCAAAAGTAAAAGTTTCGATCTTTTAAAACTGTGCTTCTCTGCTGGTTTTTTAATTTTCTTTATCGGCTTTAAACTAATCCATTTGTATGTCTCAGTTAATGTAAATGTTAAATCTTTATTTAATCGGAATATTTCCACGTTTTTAGGTAATCTCCCAGCGACGGTGTCAGTAACAGTCTTTAAATTAATTTCACCAATGAGCTTTGTGTTAACTTGCCAAAAGTTAGTCGAGGAGGTGTCTTGTCCTATTAAAAAAATTTCTTTGCCATAAGGCCCAAAAGCAAAAAGCCATTTGACCAATTGTTTAGCCGCATCACTAACAAAAATTGGGTAAAGAACCTCTCCCACCGGCACAGTAAGACTTCTGCTATTAATTATTTCATTTAGATATTTGGGCAGTTTTAAGTTACTTTGTAAATCAATTCTTGGACCCAGCACATCTCCTAAATATATAATTCCCACATTACTGGTGTCCCCATGTAAACCGATCTCTGTTTCTCCATAATATTCTCCCGGCAATATAAAAAGGGTTTTTATTTCTAGATAATTGACGGTCCTAAAAAACTTATTAATATCACGTCTTAGATTTTCCTTCTCCATAAAACCCGAGCAGAAAAGAATGTAACTATAATGAATGTTTTCCGAAAACGATTTGCTGTTTCCCACACTAAATCTGTTTTTTGCGGCAATGTGGGAAGTCTTTTCAATCCATCCGTCAATATCCTCAGTTACAATATTTATGAAACAATTGTTTGCCAAAAGATTTTCCAAAATATTTACGGCGAGGAAGTTTGGTTCTGAGTAAAGGCAAACCAGGAACTTTTCTACGGGGTTCATGTTACTTAATATTTTACCGCAATTGAGAATTTTTTATTTGACACGATTTCTTGCAATTAAAACCGCTTTCAGGTGGCAGTTAAATATATTGGGAAAATAAAGCTAATTGGTAACGTGAAATTTTCACAGAATATATCCCGAATTTTATTGAAGGTCCAACTCTTCGTTAACCAAGCGATCGGCTTCTTTGTTTTGTTCCCGCGGAATGTTTTGAAAATTAACTTTGGTTGAAATATCTCTAATGTTCTTTTTGATTAACAAATTTAATGTTTGCAGTTCCGGTTTTTTAACTTTATAGAAACCAGTTAATTGTTTGACAACTAACTCGGAGTCAAGGAGGAATAGAACTTCGCCCATCTTAAGACTCTTGTTGTTTTCCAACATCCATTCAAACGCCAAAAGAACACCTTGGTATTCCGCAATATTATTCGTTGTAACGTCTAAATACTTTGACTTCTCAGCCAATACTTTTCCGTCCAACTCCGCAACAAATGCACAAGCAGCAGGACCTGGATTACCTCTGGATCCCCCGTCTGTATGAATAACTAATACTCCATTTTGCATGGAATAATTTTACCACGAGACTTTTGTTTCGTTGAGTGGCAGCTACACTTATCACAAAACTACTCCTTTCTTAAAGAAAGTCCGATAAGTAGAGAGGCAAGAAGCATATTTTGTTGAATAGTAAGCCAGTAGTGATCAAAAAGCCCTGTTGTTAATATAAAGACGATTGAGAGTACTCCCCAAATTTTATTTAACTTAATAGAACTTTTTAAGATTAGGTAAAACGATAAAAACAACAGGACAACTCCCGATATTCCAGCTTCGGTCAATATCAGTAAATAAATATTGTGTACCGGCTGAAGTAACCAAACACTATTTTCTAATTCTCCAAATAGAGTTTCTTTAATTACAAAGGTGTTTAAACCGGTTCCCACCACCCAGTTTTCGGATATTATTTCTCGGGAAATATCTGCTAAAACCAACCTTTCTCTAAAACTTTTTGAAAAATCTATCCCCGACTGAAGTAAGGGTTTTGAAAAAATCGTCAAATAAAAACTCGCTATAAAAGTTAAGACGATTAGTAAGTTTAATGCTTTTTGATTTAATATTTTTTTCTTAAAGACTAAATATAAAATTACGCAAACGGAAATTGCTATATAAGCAGACATTGAAAAAGTCAAAGTAAAAACAATAAAAATCAACAGAAAACCAATAAATATAAATAATTTATTTTTCACAAAGCGGTTAAAGAAAATGAAAATAGTAGCAAGTCCCACAAACCCAGCCAAAGCGTTTGGGTGTGGAAAGGTGGAATAGATCCTCAAAAAATTTTTACCAAATAAATATATATTTGCAATTCCCGGAGTAAGGTTTGAAAAAGTTCTTTCCCCTAGCCAATAGAAAGTTCCGCCCAATGTTCTACCAAAGAAAAATTGTAGAATACCAATAACAGAAAAAAACAGTAGTGAATAAAAGAGTGTCGAGCTTACCCTACTAACAGTAAAAACATCTTTCCTTTTATTAACATAGTAAGCAACAAATATCATTTCAATTATTTTTATCCACTTTATGAGTGATACCCAAAACACTGACGTAATTAGTAGGTTGACTACGAAAATTATCAAAAAAAATAATAGAAATTTATTGGAGTATTTTAAACTTCTCAAAAAGTTGCGTCTTTCTTTAATAAGCCAAGGTACCAGCAAAATCACAAATAAAAGGTCTGTTAAATATATTGCGGGTGATAAATAGTCAACACGGATTCCAAAAACAAAAGCAAAATCCGGCCAAAAGTGGAGTGCCAATTGAGTGGGGAATAAAAAAACAAGAAAGAGATTTAGGTATTTTTCAAGAAGTCTTAAAGTTGGAATCACTTTTTAGGACTGATAATTAGGTATCTTTCTTCACCCTCACCTTCGGAGGTGGTTGTTACTTCCTTATTGTCAGCAAGGAATAAATGGATAACCCTTCTTTGCCAGGCTTTAAGATTGTATAAATTTTGAGAAGACTCTGTTTCGATTGCTCTTTGTGCCGCGCTTGTTGCTAAATTTTTAAGATACTCTTCTAATCCCCTACATTAACAACAATCTTCTCCCACTCTCCTGTTTTTTGTTTAAAAAGAAGGGCTAAAACATTTTGAATACTTAGAAGTGTGTCTCCCCTTTTTCCAATGAGTAAACCTGTTGTATCCCCTGCTTCAATGTCTACAATGAAAACAGCGTCTGTTTCGTTATACTGAACGCCAACCTTGACATCTGCTGACATTAACGAGAACAATTCCTCCGCAACTTCTTTTAAAATTTTAACTTTTTTATCCATTCCTTTTTGTGACTTTAGATTTTACCAGATTTACCAGCGGCGTCAAACTTCCCCAACCGGACATGGAAACCTGTTGCCAAACATTTACTAATGAATAAACTAACCAATAAAGGGCAAGGCCGGAAGGTAATTTTAAACCAAAAATCAAGGTCATGAGCGGCATCATATAAGTCATAGACTTTTGCATCATCACCTGAGTATCGTCAAGGTCACCTTTTGTTTTCTTGGCAATCCTTTCTTCCGCTTTAATATAAGGTGTAGTTATTTTCACGGATAAAAACTGCGCAATAGTTGCAAGAATTAAGAATAATCCGGGAAGACCGAAGCTTATACCGGGAATATTAAAGGTGTCGGGTTTACTAATGTTCATATATAGAAACTTTGTATTAAGTGCTTGGCCATCAGAAAATTTGAGGGGAGCGTATAGTAGCTGATTTAGTTTTCCTGAAGTAATTTCCTGTTCCGAAAGAGCAACAGTAAAAACTTGAAAAAGTGCAATTAATACCAAGAATTGCAGTATATAAGGTAAACACCCGGCGGTAGGGTTAATTTTGTTTTGTTTATAAAGCTCGGCTTGTGCTTGAGAAAACTTTAATTTGTCACTGCCAAATTTCTTCTTAAGTTTCTCTACTTGTGGGCCAATATCTTTGATCTTTTTCATGGATTCCAGATAAGGCTTGGTTAAGGGTCTTAAGACAAAGATTAAGAAAATACTAAAGAGAATAATAGCCACACCCAAGTTTTGACCTAAATATTTGTAAAAAAGTATCAGGCCATTTGTTAATGGCTGAACTAATATCGTTGTAAATATATTTCCCATAATTTGTTTAGTTTACCGGATCAAATCCGTGACCACCCCAGGGGTTACATCTAAAAAACCTTTTAATGCCTTTTAGAGAACCTTTTATAAACCCGTGCCTTTCTAATGCCTCAACCATATATTCCGAACAGGTTGGTGTATAGCGGCAAGCATCACCAAAAACCCTGCTTAAAACTGGCGAAATGATCTTTTTATAAAATTTTAGTATTAAAACTGAAATTCCTTTCATTTCATTAATCCTGCTTTCCTAAGCGAAAGGCTAACCTCTCTCATTATGTCAGTTGTAGACAGCTTGGATATGCTTGTCTTCGCCAAAAAAACAACATCATGACCTTCGATTAGGTTTACACTATCAATTCTCACAGCCTCACTCATTGCTCTTTTGCACCTGTTCCTGTCTACCGCATCTTTTGCAATCTTCGTAGAAATTATAAAACCAAACCTACTTGGATTTTTGTCATTTCTATCAAGGTATGCAATTCCAAAATTGTCAGACTGGAATACTTTACCATCGTTTTGTACTTTGGCATAGTCCTTTGCTCCAGTAAGTTTAGATTTTTTTGCAAGCATAGTTGAAGCCTAGACTGAAAGGTGTTTTCTCCCTTTTGTTCTTCTTCGTTTTAATACATTTCTCCCAGACTTAGTGCTCATCCTAGATCTAAAACCGTGGGTTCTCACTCTTTTAATTTTACTTGGTTGATATGTTCTCTTGGTCGCCATGATGATTGGGGCTTGACGGATTGTGGATAACTTTGTAAATAGTACTATACACGTGTGCATTGGGTATTTAAGAAGTCTCCTTAATTTTACTGCCCCTTTGTACCTAAAAAAGATGGTGCCACGTAATGAATTATTATGAACAACGAACAAGTTTGGAAAGACTCTCTCGAAATTATAAAGGTGACTGTTTCTCCTGCAATATTTTCCACATGGTTTTCGCAAACACACTTGGTTTCCATGGACGACCTGAGTGAAAAGGCAATAGTTGAGGTCGGTTGTCCAACTTCTTTTGCAAAAAATACGATTGAGTCAAGATACTTTGGGTTGATACAAGACTCTCTTTCTAAAGTAATGGGGAAGAAATGCGATTTATCCTTCGTTGTTAAATCAAATCCAAAGAGTTTGAATACTGTTGAAGAACAAAGCTCTCCGCTTTTTTCTGTAGAAAAGGATGAAAACAACACCCTTGAGACTTTACAGAAAGCAAGAATAAGGCCGAGTTTCACTTTTGAAAATTTTGCGGTATCTTCTTCCAACCAAATGGCCCACGCAGCAGCCGAGGCAGTTTCCCGAGATTTAGGGTCTGCATATAATCCTCTCTTTATCTGGGGTGGGGTGGGGGTAGGAAAAACACATCTGATGGTTTCTGTCGGAAATTATGTTTTAAGAAAAAATTCCAATAAAAAAGTTCTCTTCTGTACAGGGGAGGATTTTACAAATGACATTGTGGAGGGAATCAGAAACAAAACCACCCAGGCATTTAGAAATAAATATAGAAAGCTTGATCTACTCTTAATAGATGACATTCAGTTCATAGCCGGTAAAGATACTATTCAGGAAGAATTTTTCCATACCTTTAATGCAGTTACTTCTGTAGGGGGACAGATAATATTAACTTCCGATCGTCCACCCTCGGAAATCTCCAAACTTGAAGAGAGACTTAGAAGCCGCTTTGAAGCAGGATTGATTGTTGATATTGCACAACCGGACTTTGAACTCAGGTGTGCCATTACACAAATTAAAGCCAAAGAGAAAGGTGTTGATATAAATTCGGAGCAAGTACAAATGATTGCCGCCAATTCTGAATCCGCTCGAAAAATTGAGGGGATTCTGACAAGAATATTAACAGAGATCCATATTAAAAATATTGTTGTTACAAATGAACTAATAGGATCAATGTTTTCTAAAAGCCTGGAAACCTCCGGAAAAGTAATGAGAAGCACACCCGACGAGGTTGTTGACGTAGTGTCAAAATATTTCCAGGTAGGTAAAAGGATTCTTTTGGGAGAAAGTAGAGCAAGGCCTATTGCCAGACCAAGACAAATTTTAATGTATCTACTAAGAACTCACCTGGGGATTCCTTTAGAGGAAATAGGAAGGGTTGTCGGAGGGAGGGATCATACTACTGTAATGCACGCTGTGGAGAAAATATCAGAATTGGCCACAGCCGATGTGCAAATCCGTGAGGATATATTGAAGATAAAAAGAATGGTTTGAGGATATTATTTGGAGTCTATCTACTTATCAACATTTAAGATTAATTTTATCCACAAAACTATAAACAAAAACTTATGCCTATTATCAACACAAACACATCCCGAAAGATAAAGTTAAAACCGATTACTTTTCAACTTATCCACCCTTTCTACTACTAGAACTACTATTATATATATGATAAATACACAAAAGAGAAAACCATTAATAAAGTAAATTGTTGTGTTTTTACAACTAATCATTTAACCTTAAAAACATTATGAAATTACAAATACTTCAAGAAAATCTGGAAAGAGCCATTGGTATAACCACAAGGTTTGCTAGTACAAAAGCGCAACTTCCCGTTTTAGGCAACATTCTTCTTTCAACCAGAAAAAGTAAAATACATATTTCTTCAACAAATTTGGAAATATCAGCTTCTGTTCAAATAGGTGCGAAAGTAGAAGAGGAAGGGGATATAAGTATTCCTGCGAAAGTTATAGCGGATCTCGTTTCTAATTTACCTAAAGAAACAATAAATCTTGAATCTGAAAAAGAGCAGTTGAAAATTTCTACACCAGGGTTTTCATCTACTATTTTAGGAATGGATCCATCAGATTTTCCAGCTGTTCCAAATTCGGTAAACGATAATAAATCTGTTGTTTTTTCTAAAAAAGAAATATCGGAGTGTTTGGGTAAGGTTGTTTTTGCTACATCGACTGATGAAACAAGACCAATACTTACCGGTGTCTTGTTTATTTTAAAAAATAATTCATTGTCGTTGGTTGCAACTGACGGTTTTAGGCTGTCAAAAAGAACAATGTCTCTCAAAGATTACAAAGGTGAAGATAAAACTGTAGTAATTCCTAAAAGTATATTAGGTGAAATTGTCAGGGGAGTCTTCGAAACAGATGAAATACTTTTTAACCTAGAAGACTCTGAAAAACAGGTTATATTTGGCTTGTCGGACACAGTACTGGCTTCGAGACTTCTGGAGGGGGATTATCCTGACTTTGAGAAGATTATCCCTAAAGAATCTAATTTAAAAGTGACACTAGATAAAGAAGAATTTTTGAGAGCGGTAAAGCTTGCCTCTATTTTTGCTAGGGAATCTGCAAACATAGTCAAGATTAAAATATTAAAAGATTCAATAAAGATATCATCTGAAAGTGGTCAGGCTGGTAGTCAGGATGCAAAAGTAGACGCTAAAGTAGAAAGAACCGACTCGGGTGACTTTGAGATTGCATTCAACTACAAATATCTGGAAGATTTTTTGCGCTCGGTATCAGGAGAAGAGATAAAAATTGAATTTATAAACCAGACATCAGCAGGGGTTTTCAGGGACACGAGCGATTCTTATTATCTTCATTTGATAATGCCTGTAAAAATTTAGCGAATTACTGTGGAATTTCATCTAAAGGAGAAAATTTTAACATTCCTGGCTTAAAGTTTAATATTATTTTTTCTGGTAAGTTATCATTATCTGCCGAGCTTACACTAATTGTTAGTTTGTAGAGCGTTTCGTACTTCCAGCCTTCTACCGCTTTCACATAAAGGACGCTATTGTTTTCATCTAGCTCAAAAGTAATATTTGTTTTAGGTTCGGACATGATGACTAACGACTCGACTTTTATTGGTTTTGAAAAATAAAATTCAACAGCGGATGTTGATAAAAGAGGTTCCGTTGAATTATTTAATGGAATCGTTTTAATTAATTCAAATTTAGTTGTTGGGGTAGGTCCGGGTTTAGTGTCTGATTTGCCACGGATTATAAAAATAATCCAAAGCAACGAAAGTAAACTTAAAATTATCAAGACAAATAAAAACACTCTTTTTCTATTCTTAAACATTGATATCTAAATTATAGATCATTTACAGAAATAATTTTCCGGTTTTACCCAGCGGCCATTTACTTGGAATTCCAGATGTAGATGTGTATTTGTTCCTTGATTAAAAAGAGTGGCTACTTTTGTTCCTGAAGTCACTGTTTTGGGTGCATTAGTACCCGCGACATGTGTAAGAACAATCATGTAAGCACCTGTTGTATCTGCATACATGACCGTATATCCGGCTGCACCGTTGCTAAAAGTAGCAGATAAATTCCAAGTCGTTTCCTTGCCTAAGACGGTTGGGGCATAAACTGTTTTTATGCCATTTGGAAAAACATCATAGGCATATCCGTAGTAGGGGCAACTGTCCGGAGTTCTACACCCTGTCCATTGTGGAATTGAATATCTGTAAGGTGTTCCCCCCATAGCATTCCAGTAGGTAGTGCTTCCATGGCCAGAATCTGTCTGAGGATTGTATGAATAGTTCATGGAATTTACAGGTTTTCCTGCGGGAAGTGGGCAAGAAATAGGAGGTGCTCCAAAGGTTACCGAAGCGCTTGTTTCTGCGGTAACCCCACTTTTTTCTGCAACGTCAGCTGTAACGGTAATAGTGTCTATTATTGAAGAGTCGTTGTAACCTTTGTCGTACGTTGATGTATATGAAAAGGTGTATGGTAAAGACGGTGATATAGAATCAACAGAACTGGGGATATCGCTTGTGGAAGGACAATTTTTATTTGAGCTACTCGTTACTTGGCAGTCATATTTAATACTAACGTTAGAAAGGACACCCTTTTTTGCCTTAATGGTGATGTTGTAATTAATTGTTTTGGGTAACTCATTATTTGTAAATGGTCCTGGAGGATCCGGTGTTTTAGTAATTTCAATGTAAGGCGAGGAAATACCACCAAACACTTCTGAAGTAGGGGGAACAATGTAAGCACCGGAATTAATTACAAAAAGGATTAGGGCAACAATTACAGGAAACACCAGAATGGTTATTAATACAGGCATCCCGATTGAAGTAAAAACAATACCACCCAGGGAAGCGAAGAAATTTCCGATATTTGCGCCGGCTCCTTTTAAGCTGGCCGTTCCTCCTGTGGCCACTGAAGCTAGCCCATAAGAACCAAACCCTACACCAATTCCTGCTATTGGCCCGGCAATTGCATATGCCCCAATCCCCAACACAACACCAATTGCATAGGAGGCATATTTTTTTACTTTACCCCATGGGATTTTCTCAATAATTTTACCGACAAACCAACCAACTGCAGCCCCGATAGCTGCAACAACAGGTGTACCCAAAGAACCAAGGGTGGCTCCTATCTTTGCAAACAGACCTGATGCGACAACCTTTGTTCCTCCCGACCCAACACTGGCAGCAAGACTTGATTGTCCTATCTTTATTCCGATTGCAAAAATCTTTGAACCTCCGACGGTAAGTCCTTTTCCTGCAAAAAATGCGAATTTCCCCGAACTTGATGCGATCATAAATGCCTGGCGGCTTACCAAAGGCATGGCTGTTTGAACAATTTGTGTGGTTCCACCTGATGTTAGTAATCCGGCCAGAGCAGGGTTTGGTAAAGCCCGGGTTCTTAAGAATGTTAAATTTATGGCCAGAGAACTAGTCTTTATTCCGGTAACTGCCCCTACTGAGGCGGGGAGTGTGGTGGCAAGTAGTTCAGTAGATTCATTTGCAATAGAAATGGTTGCTGATGGTAAATAGATCGGTGTGGACGATATTGTAGATGTGGCCACCTCTTCGGTTGTCACAGTATGGTTTGCTAATTTTTGCCACGTATTCCAGACATCTTTCCCTTGGTCATAAACGTCCTCAAGGTTAATTTCTACACCTTCGTCCCTACTTTCTTGGGCATCTTGATTTCCGTTAATCTGAAAATCTGTCAACTGTTGTGGGTAAAAAAGCTCGGATATTTTTTCTGAGTTTTCAAAAAGGGGAGCCGTTAATGCTGAATCTAAATTAACGTTAGAATCAAGTGCTAAAGCGAGGGATGCAGCACTTTGGGAAAGGGCTTCTCTGCTTTTTGTATCAGGGATTAATTTTACTAACTCCTCACTTTCGGGATTGGCAAGAGCGACCAATGGGGATGCGGGGTTCATTACGGTAATGTTATTTGGAATATCTTCCGGTTTTGAATAAACACCGAACGGTTTTATTTTTTCAACCAAATCAATCGATGTCTTGGTAATTTGAGCCCCGTTTATATTTCTTCTAATATCTTCAGAAGATTTGTCTACCGATTCTTGAATTTTTAGCTCAAATATTTTTTGAGCAGTACCAGGGTCTTTTTTTATCGCTTGTGCTAAATTATAAATTTTAAGCTTTTCCTCGTTTGTTAATATAACCTCAGGTAGTTTTTGTGTTGGTGTTACAATAATTTTTTTATTCGTCAAAAATTCGCGAAGTTTTTTATCTTGATTTTCCTGTAAAGGTGTCTCGGGAGATTGAGGTGGTGTTTCTATTTGGACTTCTTTTTGTGTCTGTTCCTTTTTTAAAGCTTGTTCTTTATTGTAAACCTCTTGTTTTCTTTTAATTGCTTCCTGGACCGACTTCTCGCCTTTTTCTTTAGCCTCATTTAATTCCGCTTCTCTTTTTTGCCGTTCGAGTTCCAGAAGCTCCCTGGCTTCTTTATCCGGCAGATTTGAATCAACAGGCTTTTCCTCCTTTATATTTGAAGTGAGTGCTTCAACGGCAAGTTGTGCCTTTTTTATATTTTCCAAATCCCTTTCGGATTTAATTAAGACACCTGTAAGTCGATTTATAAAATCTATAAAGTCTGCACGGTTTTTCCAATTAAACTCGCCTGAAACATAAGGTTTGTCTGCCGCATAAATTGTGTCTTCGGGGAAAAAGTGGGTAAACGCGTCTATTAAGTATTTTGTGTTTTCGGAAGTCAAACTAATTTTATTTGCCATAGTTATTTACCGGAGTAGGGGTTTGTTGTTACTCTAATCACTTCCTGCGGCTTGGTTGTTATAAGTTTGTTCTCGTTTTCCGAGGCGACTATACGGATTGGTGCGTGATGAGGACCCGCAAAAAAGATTCCCTCACCCACGTTTGCCGCCAAGAGAAGCCTTTTTTCTCCTTGGGATAAATAATAGACTTCACCAATTCTGTCTATTGCTGCAGGGGACTGTTTCAGTAGGAGCTGCATAGCGCTGTTTGTAACGATGGCCTTACCAATATCTTGTCCAAGGAAGTCTTCGACGTCCTGAGTGATTGTAGTGAGTCCCAGATAGTACTTACGGGCCCTCTTGACAACGCTCCATAAAAATTGAGCGGTGTCTGGATATCTCATCATGTGCCATGCCTCATCAACTATTAAAATTCTCTTTTTCAAATCCTTTTTTACTCTTGTCCAGATATAGTCAAGAATAATGAACATCGCAATTGGGCGAAGCGCATCTTGTAAATCTTTAACAGAGAATACTGTAAAAGGATTTGTAATATTAATATTCGTTTGTTTATCAAAAATCCCCACAAAACTACCTTTGACGAATTTTTCGATTCTGGCTGCCAGATCAAGTGCGTCAGCAACTTCCATTCCGACAAGAGTTTTATAAAGGTCCTCCATGAGAGGAGGTTCTCTACCCTGTGTGTCGGGATCCATCGTAATTCCTTTGGCTCGATAAGTCATAATAAGTGCACGATCCAGAAGGGCTTCCTGTGTAGGAGTAATTGCCCCCATGATAACTTTCATTAATGAATGTAAAGAAAGTATTTTTAGACCCAACTGGTTTTCTCCTTCCTCCCTGATTTGGGAAAGATCGAATGGATTAATTTTTGCGTTTGAATTATAAGAGAAGGAAATATACTCGCCCCCGACCGCTTCAGCTATGGTTTTATATTCGCTTTCAGGATCAATTACTATGGTTTCTATTCCTACCATGAGAGATCTTATGGCCTCCAGCTTAACAAAATAAGATTTACCTGCACCCGAAGTTGCAAAAATGGTCATGTTGGCATTTTGCAGGCTAAACCTGTCAAAGATGACAAAAGACTCGTTTTGGGAATTAATGCCATATAAAACTCCGCGGTCACTGGAAAGTTCCGTAGATGTAAGCGGAAAAGTTGTAGCTACGGAAGTGGTGTCCATGTTTCTGGTGATATTGAGTCTGTCTATACCAAAAGGAGCTGTCGCCAGAAAACCTTCGGACATATCAAGCATTGCGTGTTTACTAACAATCATGAGTGAACCGAGTTGCGATTCAACCTGCTTGGTGATTTGGTTAAGCTCTTCTACTGAATTTGCAGGGATTGTTATATAAAAAGCAAACTCATAGAAACGCTCAACACCTTTCACTAATTGCTCCTGAAGTGATTGCGCATCTTCAAGTTTTGCTTGAGTTACAGGGTCAACTATCTTTCCGCGTTCAATGTCCGTGGTCATTTCGGCTTCCATCTCTGCAATTTTGCGTCTTAGATCGTCAAGAACACTTTTTCCGTCAACGGGATAAATATAGAAAGAAATATCAAGAGATGTGTCTATGTTTACAACCGGCTCCAGCCATCCCGGAGTCACAAATCTGGGGTAACCTCCTACAAAAATAGTTCTAAAATAGACATCGTTGATTTTTATGTAATCGAAATCAACTTCCACTGATTGTGGGGAAATAACATCAAGCAGGTTCATTTTTTGGTTCATAACTGAAAAAGCGGGGGATAAGATGGGCGGCTTAACTTCAGGCTGTGCATTATTTGTAACTTGTGGCGCCTGGGCAGCGGTTGGGTTTATCGGTTGTTGGTTTTTTGTGTTTTTATCCATATTCATTTTAATTAAACCGATGCGGCAGGTTTATTATCCTCGATAACCTCCGGCTCTTTTTTAACTGCAGGTCTTTCGGGATTATATATTGAGTAAAACAAATTAATTAGTTCCGGGGTTGTAAGTTGTTTAAATTTAATTCCAAGTCTACCGGCCTGACGTATTAAGTGGTCACGTCTTGGATAAAGAACAATTTTAGCCTTTTTAATGACATATGATTTTGCGAAAGGCAGGGGACCGGATCTTTTTGTGATTGAGGCAACCGATTTTGCTACACCAAGCTCCAAGGGAGACAAATAAATGACAACAAAAAATCTTTTTCCTAATACATTTTTCTTTTTAACCGATTCGGTGATGAAGTTTTTGTAATCCTGCATAAGTTTGGAAAGCAAGGGCTGGGTAATTTTTGCCGACTGCTCGTTTAGAAAATTGATATATGAAGTAATGTCCTTCTTTTGAGTCAGAACAACTATTTGGACAGAGAAGGTGAGCGAGTTTATCATGGCTGCATATGCGGCTATGACGGCTTCTTGCTCCTTTTCGGAAAGAAGCCCGAAATTAAGAGATGTTGATTCCATAACGAGGGAAGCGCCACCGTCTTTATAAATAACTATATCGTTGGTTATGTCCGCAACGGGTACAAAATCCTGCGCTGTTGAGACAATCGGTTTGTCAGGAATTTTTAAAAAGGGAATATTGAATTTGGATCCCGAAATTT